>JAAUXZ010143895.1_pt1 | contig 47330 bp, 57 predicted proteins | sample 7278131 | NCBI WGS metagenome assembly JAAUXZ01 (sample SAMN14350119, study PRJNA611818) | marine sediment metagenome | isolation source: surface marine sediment (3m) | place: French Polynesia: Moorea | collected 2018-08 | reverse complement strand
CCCCGGAGTAGTGCTGGAGGTGTCCGTTCGGGCAGTACCACCACGCGTGGTCCTCGCGTCGCTTCTCTTCCCACCACGTGGGCACAGCGAACACGAGGCCACAGCCTTGGTGACAACACGTGATCGAAGAGATCCTGATCGTCATGGACTTCGGCAACGTGCTCATCGGTCCTCCGAATCCAGGCCCACGCCGTAGCCCAGCGCGGGCAGCAAGAGCAAGGTGTAGTGTTCCCACACGACCGGGCTCAGCACGAGACCGCCGGCCACTGCAAGCACGGGTGCGTGGTCCACGCGCCACCTCGAGCACGCGAGGCCCAAGAGTGCCGACGCGATCGGGAAGAGCCACGACGGCATCCAACGCATGGTCGCGAGGTTCTCGACACCGTCCCACACCGGGCGCCACGACGACACGGACGCGAGCCACTCGGGTAAGAGCCCGGCCGAGAGCATCACGAGCGGACCGGCCACACAGATGCCCGCCGCCATCGGCCGCCAGCCTTGCGCGGCGAGGTAGAAGAACCACGGCAGCATGAGGGGCTTGAGGCAGCACGCGAACGCGGCGATCATCGCCGCCGCTTCCACCTCGCCACGCTGGAACCGCTCGACGCTCAGCGCAATGAGGCCCCCGACGATCAGCGTCAGGTTGCCGAGCGACACGGTGTAGTCCATCACCGGAAAGCACACGAGCAGCACGAAGACGACGACGCTGTGCGGCCGGGGTAGCCGAGCCAAGAGGACCGTGAGGTAGGCCAGCGCACACCCACCGATCACCGTGAGCATCCGCCACCCGACAGCTTCGAGGCCGAGGATGCTCCCGACGAGAATGGTGATCGGCGTCTGCACCGACACCACGTTTGACGAGAGCATGGCGTAGGGGTTCGCGTCCGCACGGTAGAGACCGATCGCTTCGATCACGTGCTTTCCGTCGGCCCCCGGGTTACCGAGGTAGTCCGACCACGCGACCATGCAGAAGAGCAGCGCGAGCGTGGATCTCACGGCGCCACCTCGATCGAGATCCGGTACGCCTCGATCTCTGCGCGAGCTCGGGCTGCGAGCAGACGTGCGCGCCGGACACCGAGCGAGTCGGAGTCATTGAGGTTCCACCACATGGAGCCCTGCGTCTGCGCGAGCACGTGGTCGGTCATCATGCGGACCTCGAGAGACCACGCACCTAAGCGAGCCCACCCCTCGTAGATCTGCGAGGCTTCGTGGTGGCCGGGAGGTGACGTGCCGTCGATGTACGCCGTGGCCGTCCACGTTCCCACGCCTGCCGAGAAGGCTTGCGCCCACGCCTTCACGAAGACCATCGGATCCACGTGTGCGTCGATCAGGCCCACCTCGCGACCGGCCTTGAACACGGTGCGCGCGTGCTCGTAGGGCACCTCGTTCAACTCCCACGCTGCGCCCCACGCTGCGCCCCACGTTCCGCTCTTCTCCTCGAGCTCGCGGAGCCACGAATTCTTCATGTCGACGTACCACCCGGTGTCGACCAGCGAGGCGAGCAGGAAGACCGCGGTGCCCTGGCCCTGCCACGCGCCCCATCGCCCCGGGAAAGAGAACGGGTACTCGTTCTGCCGGTGCGAGAACTCGCGATAGAGCACGTCGCCGTTCGGCCCGCCCACGACGAGATCACGCACGTCGTCGAGCACCTTGGCCGCGTGGGCTTTGATCCACCCGTCGTTCGAGAGCTTGGCGAGGCGAGCGAGGAACATGAACATCCGAAGGTCCGCCGTGCGATTGCGCGGCACTTCGCCGTACACGCGTGCGAGTTCTTGGCCGAAGAACAGGGCGTCGTTCAAGGGCCCCGGCTCACCGGTCGCGATGGCGATGTCGAGGTACGCATCGACCACGTGGCGTGACGCGTCGGCGTACCCTCGGGCTGCGCCGAGCCATGCGTCGCGTCGCTGCGCCTCGATCTGGAAGAACTCGTCCGTCCACTTCGAGATGTCGGGAGGCTCAGGCTGACCGCCACCTTCGAGCTTCGAGATGCGCTTACCATGTTGGGTGAGGGTGGTGTCGTGCATCCCCACGTCTGCGATCAGGCCCGAAGTCTGGCCTTCGATCTCTTTGAGTCGGCGCTCAACCGTCTGCATGCGATGAGAGTGGTTCTCGGTGCGCCGCTCGAGGGCCTCGGCCCGTTCCTCAAGAACATCGACCTTGTCCTCCAGCCTGCCGCCGAAACCTTCGAGATCCGTGAGGCGACGCTCGACTTCCTGGGCCCACGGCCACCTCGGGGTTCGCTCGCGCTCGTCACTCATACTCGTACACCTCCTCGTGGGTGAGGGTCTCCCCGCAACCGTGGCAGTAGTACCGCCCGTCAGGCTGGGCAGACGTGTCTGCGTGGTCGCAGGGTTCGTCAGGGTCATCGGCTGGCGAGCCGTTCACCCGTTGGCGATATGCGTGTAGCTCTTGGTCGAAGTTCACGCGCTAGCTCCTCGTTCGATTGTAGAGCGTTTCCCGAAGGGGCCCGAGAGCGTCGGCTCTTCGGCCGGGTCAGCGACGCACGCCAACTATTCTCCGGCCACCTGAGACAGGGGCCACCTCGGGAAACGCCCGCTCCCGGTGGTGAGCCGGGGGGCTGCCCACGGGTACGACCCGCGTGGCTGGGCGGTACGTCTCAGTCGTTGTACTCAGGGTCCGGCAGCGCCGTGAACGCCGGGCCGTCGAACCCGGCCTCGCCGATGTACGTGTTGTACGAGTTGCGCGACGCGTTCGCGACGAGCCGGAAGCCCTCGAACTCCACCTCCATCTGCGCGAGCTCGTTCCGGTGGTTGTCGCGCGACTTGCGCTGACGGTTGGCGGCGTCCGAGCTCGAGGTCTCGCTGTCACGCACCGTCACGATCACGGCGTCGTGCAGGTCGTCGGCCTCGGCCTTCTCGGAGAGGGCCTTCCAACCGGCGGCCACGGCCTCGTTCTCGGTCAGCGTCTTCTCCGCGTTACGGAGGGTACGCCGCTTCACACGGATCCGCTCCCACGCGCTGTTCGCGGTGTTGCCGTCGGACGTTGCGCGATTGAGCAGCTCTCGGGCTGCCTGTACCTTCGGGTTCTCCGCGGGCTGCGTCGTATTGGTCTCCTTCGGGGTCTTCTGGTGCGAATACGCCTGGCGGAAGCTCTCACGCTTGAGCGCTGCCATGGTGTCCGAGGCCGAGAGTCGTTCTTGGGGTACCATGTCCTCCTTCCTGTCTAGGCCGCAGCCTTCTTCGAGTGCCGCCCGCGACACGGAGGGCACGACCGACTCGTGTCACCCTTCGCGGGGGTCCAACGGTTACCGCAGTTCTTCCTGCGGCACTTCCTCGTTCGCTGTGTGTCCTTGCGCTTCGCGCCCTGCCGGTCCTCGGGCTGGATGCCCTCGCCCTTCGGGGTCTTCGTCGGCGTGGGCTTCTCCTTGCCGCGGCGCTGCGTCGAGACCGCAGCCATGCAGTTGGAACGGTAGCCCATCTTCGAGCGCGGGTCGTCGTAGAAGTTGATCCGCGGGTGGAGCTCTTCGTGGTGGTTACACCATCCGAGCTTCCCCCCGGACTCGTTGGCGATCTTGCGGCCCTCGTGTCGTAGTCGGTTCCGAGCTCCGCGCACCATCTCGGGAACGCCAGCGTCTTCCCAACGCTTGAGCTCTTCTCGGTACGGTCTGAGTCTGGCCTCGTGCTCGTCTTTGCTCATGGTTTGCGACCTTACAGAAGTGTGCGTGGTGTGTCAAGCGTCCACAGCGTCAGAAGCGTAGAAAGTTTCGATATTCGGGTCCTCGCCGTACACGTCGTACAGCTTCGGCCCACCCCTCGAGTCGAGCGCGACGAGGTACACCACGCCGGTGGCCGGTGCATGCCTCGTGATGTCCTCGATTCGATTCTTGAGCCACAGCTTCACGGCTTCGTAGTCGTCCCAAGAGCCGTAGAACTGGAACCCCTCGAACTCTTCGACCAAAACCATGTATCGAGCCATCACGCGTCCAGGTGAAGCCAGTGCGTCGGTCGGTAGTACACGTTCGCGCCGTCCCGACGCTCCCACTGCGTGCCGGTGCACCGGAGATCTTCGTGGTGGTGCACACCCCGGGAGTCGTGCATCTTCGTCTCCAGCCACACACCCTCGGGAGGCTCATGGACTGCGTTTAAACACCACGAGAGCCGCTTGGGCGCCGGTGCGCTCGGTTGCACGTTCATCGCTTCCTCCTCAGCCGCTCTTGCGCTCGTTCTTGGATCCGCACGTCACGCGCTAGCCGGGTGACACGGCCTCGCGTCATCCCGAGGCGTTCGGCCACTTGGTCATAGGTGAGACCGCGCCCGCGAAGCGTGACCACGTCCAACCGGTCAAGCTCTTCGGCTTGCTCACGGATGCGATCAGCGGCGAGCCTCAGTCGGTCGGCGATGCGGAGGGTCATCGGTAGTCGAGCTCCTTCAGCACTTCGAAGACCGCGAGGCACGACGGGCAGTCGATCTTTGTTGTCGTGTCGTCGGGATCGGAGTGCCGGATCATGAGGGGGGTCATGCGGCCTGCCCCTCCGGCGAGCCAGCCCACGGTGGCGGGATCATCCGCGCGTCGTAGAGCTGGACGAATTGCTCAGCTCGAGGGCGGAGAAGAATCGGAACGTCTTCGAGGCTGTTGGCGCCAAACGCCGTGTGCAGCGGACAATTCGACCAGTCGTGGCAATCCCAGGAGCCCGCCGCACGGATCTCGTCAAGCGTCTTTCCGCCGGCCGTCAGCAGCGCCGGAACGACATCCTTGAGGTACTCACCGAAGGTCTCGCTGGTATCGAGGCGAGTTGCGTCGTTCGCCTTCGCGTAGCCCAGGTCCGCGTAGCCCAGGTCCGCGCCGCCCAGGTTCGCGTCGCGCAGGTTCGCGTCGCGCAGGTTCGCGTCGCGCAGGTTCGCGGCGCGCAGGTTCGCGCCGGCCAGGTCCGCGTCGCCCAGGTTCGCGGCGCGCAGGTTCGCGCCGGCCAGGTCCGCGTCGCCCAGGTTCGCGGCGCGCAGGTTCGCGCCGGCCAGGTCCGCGTCGCCCAGGTTCGCGCCGCCCAGGTCCGCGCCGCGCAGGTTCGCGCCGCGCAGGTCCGCGCCGCGCAGGTCCGCGTCGCCCAGGTTCGCGCCGCCCAGGTCCGCGCCGCGCAGGTTCGCGCCGCGCAGGTTCGCGCCGCCCAGGTCCGCGCCGCGCAGGTCCGCGTCGCGCAGGTTCGCGGCGCGCAGGTTCGCGCCGGCCAGGTCCGCGGCGCGCAGGTCCGCGGCGCGCAGGCTCGCGCCGCGCAGGTCCGCGCCGGCCCTAACCGCCGACTCAACGCACTCCCGCAACTTCTCGACGTCAGCCTCGTAGATGACTTCATCGGTGAATCGTTTCTTGATCTGCACTTCGCGCCCTCCTCTAGGCGGTCTTGGTTTGTGACTGCGACGCCACACGCACCGCTGCCTCCACGTCGGCTCCGCGTTCGACCCGATGGATCGGGTCGCTATCCGGTCGGCCGCAACGGTCGCACTCGAACGGTCGCCTCGTCAGTGTCGGTTGAAACTCGTGCTTCTCGCTCATCGGTAGTCGAGCTCCTCGGGCACCTCGAACTGAGCGAGACAGGTCGTGCATTCGATCTCCGTGGTGCTCTCGTCTGAATCGGAGTAGGTCGCCGTGAACTTGATGACCACCGTGCCGTCGTCGTCGACACTGACCATGCGCTCATCCCAGCACCGCTCCTGCCACCGGAGGTAGCCGTTGCAGTCCGGCTTCGAGCATCGGCCATCCTTCGGGAACGGCAGGAGCGCGGGCTGGTCGGCTCCGCGTTCGATCACGTCGGCCGTCTCGTCGTCGGGGAGCCCGCGTACAGGTCGGCCCATCTCGAGACCGCCGGGGGGCAGTGTTCGAACGCTCATGGCCGATACCCCCGTACCCACTGAATGCCGTTCCACACCTTCCCTGCGGTGTGCTCACGGATGATCCGGTCTGCGGTCGCGTCGAAGCGCTCGCGCTGTTCCTGGCACGCCTCGGCCTTGCACCACCCGGGGAGAGCCACACCGGCGGGCTCCTGTTCGGACTGCGCCCGGGACAGGTGCGCGGACCCGACCACTCCGCACCCTAGGCAAAACGTCTGTCGACGAGGCATCAGCCGATCCACTCGTGCCGGAGCGGCGTGTGGTCGTCGGGAAAGAGCATGTAGTCCAGGTTGTAAACGACATCGTGCCCGGCATCGAAGCCGCACCCCTCGACGCGGATTGCTTCGCTGCGCTCTTCGTAGCGGTACCCGACGACCTTGGAGACGAGCATCGTCAAGCGCCGCTTAGTGACGGCGCGCGGGCCCTCATCCGGGCACGGTAGGAACGCGTACACGTCGAGCGTGCGAGACATTCCCGAGCGTGCACGCGAGAGGAGAACTGTGTAGACGGTGTCCCCGGGTTGCATCATGCCCCGGAGCATCCTGAGCGCGTCTTCGCGCTCAGCCTTCGTGCGTTTCATGGTCGAGCCTCCTGACTGCGAGTGTTCCTAGTATGCGTTGTGTGCGTGGTGTGTGTCAAGTGCTATTCGTCGATTTCTTCGAACGGCACCGGTCCTTGCTCGCCCTCGGCAAGCTCGACCGCGTCGAAGACGAAAAGAGCGCCCACCGTCTCCGCGTGCTCCTCAACGAACAGGAGTTGCGCGGGGGTGTAGTGCTCGAAGTAGTCCGCATCCGTGTCGCCGGGCCTCAGCGTCAGGAACGAGAGGAGCGAGCGCAGACAGTCGTCAGAGTCGGCAGCGTGGAGAGGCGAGCAACCGAAGTCCTCACCCTTGAAGAGCGCCACATCCGAGCCGGTCTGCCGGAAGTCGTAGCCGACGCGTCGCTGCGGCCCGCCGTTGTAGTAGCTATGCGGGTCCCACGTGACCAAGTCCCACGTGGGGCCTTGGCCTGGGAGGTAAGGCGCGATCCGCACGCGCCGCAAGATGTCTCGATCATCCATGCTCAAGGCCCCCACGCGTGCCGGTTGCAGTAGGCGCTGTAGTAGCCCAACGCTTGCGGGCGCTCGGTCCAGTCCGGTTCGAACCCGTCGCCGCGGATCCACGCGGAGAGCGTTTCGCAGCACTCTTGCGCGCGCTCGTGGTCGGCGCATTCGATCGCGTCGTCCAGGTCTCGGAACGTCGCTTGGGGATCCATGCTCACACCCCCCGGAACCGGTCTTCGGGATCGGCGAACACGTGGCCCGGGATGGCGTCCAGTTCGACGTGCACGCGGTCGCCCGGGGTGAGAGAGGTACGGACCACGGTGCCGTAGCGCGCGCCCCGCATCCATAGATCCGTGCCCGGGTGTAGCTCGACCCGGTCCCCGGTCTTGTACGTCTTGCCGTCGTAGCCTGTGAGCATGTGCTCTCCGTGCGCCGTTTAAACGCTGGCGCTTACTTCGGGGTCATTGCTTCGCCGGGGCCCGAGCAAGGGCAGATCGGCGGGCCTACTTCCTCGATCCATTTCCGGCCACCTCGTGACCCTTTGGGGAAGCCGGTAGAGACGAGAACCGGTGGCACCGGTGCGCCGTGTTCGTCGAAGGTCGGCCGGAGTTCGTCGGTCGCTTCGAGCAGCCAAGCCTCTCGCGTTTCGTGTGCCATGGTTCAAAGATAGCACCGTTTGTGTTGTGTGTCAAGTGTGTGAGACCACTAATTACACAAAGTTTGCGAGGTGTGCGGATCGGGTGCGATGCGTTCAGCGCATTCGCAATGCGGCGAAGTGTTCGTGTGTGCGTTGTGTGCCGGATGTGTATCCTTAGGTAACGTGGCTCGAAACGGGCCTCGCGAGGAACGCTGCACTCTTGTAGCCCTGCGCGCGCGTATCGCCTCGCTCCACGTTACCCAAGGATACACATAGCCCACACTACGCACACTCGCACACGTTACGCACACTTAGCGCACATTGCGCCCGGTACCCGGGCGTCCCCGGCGCCCGGCGCGAGCGAAGCGAGCAGAGATGAGCGTGAGCGCAGCGAACACAGTGGGTTACAGAGCGTGCAGAGGGGGGCACGGACGCGAGCGAGCGAAAAAGCGAGCGAGCTGCGTGCAGCGGGTGAGACTCATTCCCACGCACCCGTGCAACCAACAGAATCACGCACACTACGCACACCCCATAAACACACAAACTACACAAACAAGAAAACCCGAGAAGCTGTGTTCTCGGGCTTAAAAGAAGGGTGGTCGGGTCCGACACGAGCTTACCAGTAGTTGCCCCCGGAAAGCAATACCCCCTGGTGGGGCTCCCGGGCTTGACCGGAAACCGGCGGCGAGCGAGAATCCCCTCACGTTCTTGGTCGAGCGAGGCGCAGCCGCCCCCCGGTGTTACCCGGGGGGTTTTCTTCTGGTACCCTCGCGCACATGCCGCTCGCACAGCGCCCCAAGGCTGCGCCGATCCAAGACCTCGCGGGGATCGACCTCGAGATGGTCTCCGAGCTCTACGAGGCCGGTGGCGAACAGCGCGTCCGATCGGACCTCGGCCTCGAAGACTGGTCGGCGGCGAACATGCACAAGCTCCTGGCGCGCGCGCTGGATGAGCACCCGATCGACTTCGAGCGGATCAAGGTGATCGAAGGGGTGCACCCGGGCCTCGCGGCCGGTGCAATCCGGGAGTCGTTGCTCTCTCGCGATCCCTCTGCGCGCAACCGCGCCGCCGAGATGGTGCTCAAGCAGTCCGGCATCATCGGCGCCGACAAGGATCCGCGGCACGAGGCCATGGAGAAGCTCACCGAGATCATCGCGATCCTCGCAGGCAAGCAGACCCATGACCGTGTGATCGAAGGGCGCGTGGTGGAAGACGGCGCGCTCACGTTCCCCGCACCACCGGCCGCTTCGTGAACTTCGACATCGCTCGCCCGCAGGGCTACCCGGCAGTCACGCTCCACCCGGCTCGTCAATCGTTCTTCGAGCTGATCGACTTCGAGACGTTCTCGCCGCAAGACCTAATCTTCAAGGCGCTCGATCACTTCCGCTACGTGCACCACGGCAGCGGAGCGCGCTTTGGGAAGTCGAAGGAAGGCGGTGTCGAGGCTGCGTACAAGTCGATCATCCAGCGCAACCACCAGACGTGGATGGTCGGCGAGAACTACGAGGCCGCGAAGAAAGAGTTCGCTTACGCCTACGAGATCTTCACCGTCGACCTCCCACAGGCCATCCCCGGGTTCCAGCCCAAGCAAGCTGCGTTCAACCAGAACAACCCGGCCGACTGGTACATCGAGCTCCCCAACGGGTCGTGGATCAAACCGAAGACGGCTGAGAACCTCAACTCGCTGCTCTCCGAAGAGCTCGATCTCATCATCCTGTGCGAGGGGTCCAACATCCCGCTCGCCGCGTGGGAACGTCGGCTCGCGCAGCGCATCGTCACACGCTTCGGACAGATCTTCGTGCCGACCACTGCGGCCGGGTTCACGTGGACGCACGACGAGTTCTTCGTCCCGGCCATCGCTCCCTGGGCCCCGAAGCACTTGGGCTACAAGCCCGTCGCCGGGTACACGCACACCGACGCATCCAGTTGGTGGCAGCGTCACGAGGAAGCGCATCGGCGCCAGTGGTCGAAGAGCTTTTTCTCGGCGATCACCCCCGCGTGCGACTCGAAGTATTACCCGCAAGAGGAGTTCGATCGTCTGGTCGAGCGCGCGCAGCGTACCGGCGATTGGGACTCCTTCTATGAACAGGTGATCGGGCTCTTCGTCCAGAAGACCGGTCTCGTTATCAAGAACTTCGACAAGGGGCTCATCAAGAGCCACGAGCTCCAAGCGAGGTTCGGCTGGCGCGCGAACGGCGAGCCGCCTGAGTCGTGGGATCGCATCGTGTCGATGGACTTCGGCGAGTCGGCTCCGAAGGCGACGCTGCTCGGTGCGATCCACCCGCGGTACGCGTGCGTGGTTTGGTACGACTGCTACTACGAGACCGGCGACGACATCGCGGCACAAGTGCAGTGGGCGCAACGCAGGCTCGGGCGCATGATCCGCGAGAAGCGCCGGGTCACGTGGGTGGTCGATCGAAGCGCGCCGATCCGCGAGTACGTGAAGGCCGGCGCCCCGGTCAACAAGAGCCGCAACACGAGCGGGATGAAGGAAGTGCTCGAGCGGCTCACGGATCGACTGTTGCGCGACGGCCGGTGCTACGTGGTGAGCGACTCGATCAACGAGCACGGGCGCATTCGTACCGAGATGCTCCAGAAGGAAGCCGCGCGCCTCATCCGTAAGCCGCAGAGCCCGAGGCCGTTCGCCGATCAGGTGGACAAGCGGATCGAGAAGGACGACCACGCGTGCGACTGTCTGTTCTACGGGAACGGTATGCTGGGCGAGTCGCTCGAGGGAGCGTTCGAAGATCCCGAGGCACTCGGGGAAGAGCCGTGGCACTGGCCCGACGGGATGCCGAGGATGAAGGATCTCGAGAGCCCTGAGAAGCCGAAAGCCGACGTGAACCGATTCGTGGACTCGCTGATGGGACGTTTGCCGGACGGCGAGCGACCGTGGTAGAGGGGAGTCTCATGGCGGGCGAAGATCTCACCGGAACAGCGGCAGTGATCGAGGCACTCTCGAACACGGTCAAGACACAACAGGAAGTGATCCGAGGCTTGCAACAGGATCTCGATCGCGAGCGCGCGAAGAACGCGGATCGAACCGGGGTCCCGACGGACATGGCCGCACGGATGACGAAGCTCCGCAATCTCGAAAAAGAGGTGGATCGGAACGTCGGTTCGATGCCGCGTCCTCACCTCGTGAACGGGGGGTAGGCATGGCGATTTCGACGACGACTTCGGTGATCGTGAAGACGGTCGAGGGTGACCACCGCAAGGTGTACGGGCTGGTGGCGCTGAGCGGCACCTACGTCACCGGCGGGTTCGACTGGACCGTGAACGAGCTCGGCAACGGGTACGTGAAGTCGAGCGATCCGCTCCTCCTGTTCGCGGTGGGAGGCGCGTCCGGTTCGTACTACCTCGGGTTCTACGATTCCGACACGAACAAGGTCGCGGTGATCGACCCGACGACCGGAGCCGAAGTGGCCGCAGCCACGGACTTGACCGGCGTCGAGTTCCCGTACACCGCCGTCGACATCCCGGCCTGATGTCCGCAGATCTCTTCCCGCAGCTTCGCGAGGTGGACTCCGATCAGGAGCTCGCGGATCTCGTCGAGTCGTTCTACCGCGCAGACCAGGCGTCACGCGGCGGCCTCTCGCTACTGTGGGAAGAGAACCTCCGCATGTTGGCGGGGGAACAGTGGCTCAACTACACGGGGGCCGGGGACTACGGGTCGTGGGAGACCATGACGCCCCGGCAGGCTTCGGCTTCGCCGTCGACACAGCCGCGCACGAATCATCTGTTCCCGCAGGTACGCGCGTTGGCGTCGATGATGGTGAAGAACCTCCCCCGGGGTACCGCGCGCGGGAAGGAAGACGACCCGTCCAAGGTGCTCGCGCGCACGGTGGAAGCGCTGATCGAGGTGCTCGAAGAGGAGAACCTCGAGAAGACGAAGAAGCTCCATTGGGTGTTGTGGGCGATCACGTGTGGGCTCGGGTGGAAGAAGAACTATATGACCCGGGAGGTTCCGGTACGCGGCGGTGAGCCGCTGACACCGGCAGGCGCGCAGTCGCCGTTGCTCGATGAGAACGACGAGCCGCAGCGCTCCGAGGTTCCGAAGTTCGAAGAGGTGCTCCGCTCGACGATCCTCTCGCCGTTCGAGATTGCGGTGGACCTCACGGCGACGACGCCGTGGGACATCGGCTGGATCATGGAGTACTCGCTGCACTCGGTCGAGTGGTTCCGCACGGCCTACGGCGGCCCGAAGCGGCAGGGGTACACCGGCCTCGCCGAGAAGGTGGAAGCGGAGCGGAACCTCGACTCGCCGCTCAACATCTGGAACCGGCTCAAGAACATCGGGCCGCTGTGGTTCGGATCGTTCTCGGCCGACACGGATCTCAAGAACGCCGCGGTGCTCAAGGTGCTCTACGTGAAGCCCTGCAAGAGCTACCCGGGTGGTCTCGAGGTGCACGTCGCGAACGGGATTCCGCTGCTCGTGCGCGGGCGCAAGAGGGGCGACCGTGTGCCGTTGCTCGAGGCAGGCGTGTGGCACCCTTACGTGCCGTTCGGGTGGTTCCCGCAGCTCGGCCGATTCTGGCCGGTGTCGATGGTCGAGAACATCACCTCGCCTCAGCGCAAGATCAACTCGATCGACGCGGTGCGGACGCTCAACCGCGGGACCATGCTCGCGCCGAAGATCCTCATGCCCACCGGTGCACAGGTAGACATCGACTACCTGACGGGGATCCCCGGGCAGATCATCGAGTACAATGCCGACGCGTCGGACCACGCGCCCATCGTGATCCCGTCCACGCCGCTCGCGCCGGACGTGACGCAGGAACGATCCGAGACGCTCGAAGAGATCAAGGAGATCGCGGGTACGCAGAACCCGATCAGCGGCGAGCGTGCGAAGGGCATCCCGAGCTACGCCGGGCAGGCTCTCCAGATGGAGCGTGCGTCCGATCAGCACATGCTCACGCACATCGAATGGGAGACCGCGATCGAGAAGGACACCGTCATGCAGGTGGCGATGGTGTCGAAGCTCGGGATCGCAAAGAACAACCCGCGCTACATCGACCTCGTTCGCACTAAGCTCAAGCTCTCCGGTGTCGAGGTGGGCCAGCTTGTGCTCGAGGATCTATCCGACTCGGTGATCTACCGGGTCGAAGGCGGGTCGAGCGTCCCGCGTTCGAAGGTGCTCTTCCAGCAGGCGTTGACGGAGCTCGTGGGTGCCGGTGCGGTCGACATTTCCGACCCCGAGATCCACTACGAGTACCTCACGCTCTTCGGCGCCGAGAGGTTCCACAAGGACTCGCACCACCTCAAGAAGGCGCAGCTCGAGAACGTGATCCTCCAGCGGGGCCAGCACCCGCCGGACCTCTTGAGCCCCTTCGATGACGACCCGATCCACATCGCGTCGCACACGAAGCACTTGGTCGAGAACTGGTTCACGATGACGTCGCAGGCGCGGCAGGCGCACCAGGACCACCTGATCCGTCACGAGAAGATCGCGATGCTCAAGATGCAGCGTGACCAGATCATTCAGCAGACGGGAGAGGTGCCGCCGATGCCGCAGCCCGCACAGGCACAGGCGAACGGCGCTACACCTCCCAGCCCTCAGAGTCAAGGGGGGAGCTTGACACCCGGGGGTAGCGCCCCCGTACAATCTGGAGAACCAACCCCACCCGCCAGCGCTCGGGCGTAAACGAGCAGACAGGGGGAAGTCGACGTGTCAGGAGCAGGAAGCGAACTGGAGATCACACCGGGCGGCGAAAAGGGCGAAGCAGGAGAAGGCGGTGCGGCGCCAGCACCGGATCCGACCGGAAGCGAGTCCATCCCGAACCTCATCGAACACAGCCCGGACTACTCCGATGCGACGAACGCGGCGATCCGCCGAGCCAACGACCTCAACCGTGAGGTTCCGAAGCTCCGCGAGGAGCTCGCGGGGCTCCAGGGGAAGGCCGAGAACTTCGATCTCATCAACGCTGCGATCCAGCGTGGCGAGCTCGTGTTCCGTGACCAGCAGCAAGAGCCGGCCGAACCGGCTCACGCGAATGGCAACGGGACGCCCGGTGAGGGTGTGGGGGACGCGGTACTCGACGATGCACTACGCCGCATGGAGGCCGGAGACGGGGAGGGCACGAAGATCGTCCTCCGCGAGATGGCCGATCTCAAGCGGCGGAACGCGGAGCTCGAGGGTCGCCTTGGGGCGAACGAGGCGAGCGATGTGCAGGCTCGTCTGCGTACCGGACTCACGAACCATTTCCAGAGCCAAGGGATCGAGGCCCCGCCCGAGAAGGTCGGGCTACTGGCCGAGACCTACGCGGCCCGCGTCAAGGCGGCGGGCTTCGAGCTTGGCAGTGAGCCGACACTGTTCCAGCAGCAGAACGTGTCCGAGCTCACTTCGCTTCTCGGACTCAACGGCACGTCGGCGCCATCCACGGAACCGACACCGGCTTCCCCCGACACCACGTCAGGGCGAGGCGCCGGACTTTCCCGAAGCTCGGGCAAGCTCGAGCCGAAGGCAGCTCTCACGACGGATGACATCCTCGCGGAGCTAAGGTCCGGCAACATCTGAGGAACGAGCCATGGCGGCTGGAACCGACACTTCCAATTACGGGGCCCTCAAGCAGGTCTACGACGGCAAGGCCCCGATCGACGTTCTCCAGCGGCGTCGTGGTCTGTTCGCGGAGCTCGCGACGGACTCCGAGCGTCTCAAGGGAACGAAGCTCTACACCGACATTCGGGTCGGCGGGAACGAGGGAATCGGTGCGATCACCGAGAACCAAGCGATCCCGACCCCGCAGCACCAGCGGCACCTCCAGCCGTCGGTGAGCCCGAAGATCTACGTCGGTACGCACCAGATCTCGGATCTCGTGATCGCGATGGGCTCGGACGACGAGGCCGCGTTCGCCAAGGTGCTCGAAGACGATCTCGCGTCCATGGCGCGGTCGATGGACAAGCGTCTCGAGCAGGACGTGTGGCGCACCGGTAAGACGTGGCACGCCGCCGCGACGGCGACCGCGACCAGCGCGACCCATTCGGTTGACGCCGCGTGGATGTTGCGCGAGTTCACCTACTACGACGTGTACAACTCGACCCTCACGACGCGCATGGTCACCGGCGTCCAGGTGCTCGGGAAGTCCGTGTCGGCGAATCAGGTGGTGCTCGACCGTGCCGTCACGATCAACTCCGGCGAGCGGTTCGTGCCGCAGGGTGAGCTCTCGAACGCCCCAGCCGAAGGCAAGGCACTCACGGGTCTCCAGGCGATCATCGACGACGGTACGTTCGCGACGGACTACCTGAACATCGACCGCACCACGAACCTGAACTGGCAGGGCATCGTCTACGATGCGGGCGGTAACCCGATTGACTCGGACCTTCTCCAGCGGCTCCTCGATCGGATCATGCTCAACAGCGAGGAGGACGAGCCCCCGTATCTGTGCTCGAACACCCTCCAGCGTCGCGACTACCTGGACCTCTCGACCCCCCAGGTGCGTCACATGGCGCCGCTGAACCTCGACGCCGGTCACAACGAGATCTTGTTCAACACGATCCCGTGGAAGATCTACGTCGACTGCCCGGTGGACGAGATCCACGGCATGTCCGCCCCGCCCACGAAGATCTTCACCCCGAACGGCGAGATGCAGTACGTCACGCAGGGCGGGTCGCGGTTCTTCCAGCGGCAGGGCTACCTCGGCAAGTGGGCAGCTCGCCGGGCCTTCGTCAACCTCGTGTGCCGTAAGCCGCACGCGAACTTCCGCATTCACACCCTCAACACCCGATCGGTGTGATCCGCGGCGACTGAGCGAGGAGACCAGCCATGGCACTCAACATCACCGTCCTCAACCACTATCCGAACCGGAACCAGTTCGACGGCTCCGACCAGGATCAGGTGCGGACTTCGTTCACCTTCACCGTCGACAACCCGTACACGGCGGGCGGGGAGGACTTCCTCCCCGTGGACATCGAGATGGAGACGATCGACGGCATCGTCTTCGAGCGGGCCCACGTGTCCGACACGGTGACCCGGGTACCTCAGTACGATCGGGCCAACGACCAGATCGTCATCATCGAGCACGACACCGCCGGGGCGTCCGGGGACGAACAGTCCGAAGCGTCCGGCGATATCTCGGCGACGACGTTCCGGGCGATGGCCTGGGGTCAGCTCTTCGACTCGAACAGGGTCGCGACCCCGTGATCGACAAGCTCTTGGAACGGGCCCGCGAGGAGTCCGAGCTTCGCGGGGGCGAGCGTCCGCTCTTCCTCGAGAGGCGGGACTCCCGGGGCCTGTTCCCGGAGCTTTTTCCACCGCAGGAGATCGTCAATGCGATCCGCCGCATCGACCCGCGCTGGCGGATCGAGTGGAATCGCATCCTCGGGCGGTGGTGCATGTTCCACGACCACGAGAGGTTCGGGAAGGCCAAGATGGTGACCCACGTGGTCCAAACGTCCGACCGGAAGTACCTGCCGCTCGATCATCGCACGGTGAGCCGGGTGGCTTGGGGGGCCTACGCAGAGCGAAACGGCTACGACCCCGTGGCCGTAGACGAGGCGATCCAGACCCTCATCAACGACCGTGACGAGGCGATCGAGCAGCACAACAGCGACCGGAGACGGGACTGGCTCAAGGCCAATGCCCGGGGGATCAACCAGCACATGCGCGACGGGACGTTCTTCGATCCCGACCCGGAGCCTGCAAGGCCCGTCCACGTCGACTACGGAGCTCACTGATGCGCCTGCAATACGCCACCGTCGAAGTCCACAACTTCTCCGATCTCGTCGTCGAGCACCGCCTGGACAACAAGCTCTACACGTTCCAGCCGGGCGAGAGCGTCGCCGGGGTCCTACCGCACATCGCGCAGCACTTCGAGCGCCTGGCGGGCTACAAGGGCATCACCGTCGTCGCGTTTCCCGAGGGGTGCACCGACGAAGAGCGCGAGGACATCATTCGCGAGCGTCGTATCTTCGCTCTCGACCGGATGATCGACCGTCAGGTTGACCTCGTGCACTCGGCCGAGACGGCAGTGCACGACCACTCGGCGAAGGGGAAGACCATCCACCCCCGGGACAACAAGGTGAAGGAGCGGCAGAAGCGGCTCCAGCGGCTCACCACGTTGCGCAAGAACACCCCCGAGCCCGAGCGCGAGGTGGTCCATGCGCCGGTCGACACCGGTGCGGTCGTCGCGTCCGAATCCCCGTCGCTCGCCGACGTGGGCAAGGGCCTCGGCCCGTCCGGTGCGGACCTCCCGCACGTGGACCTCAAGGATCTCCAAGAGTTCGGGGCCACCGGGTGAGCGACCCGGCAGTCCATGTACTCCGTGACGCCTGCGAGGGATTCGACCTTGCGGGGTTGCGGAGGATCGTCCGGTGGTTTCTGGATGCGAACCAAGAGACGCCGGACGGGGCCTACGTGCCCGACCCGAACTACCCGGACGAGTGGATCGACCACTGTATCAACATGGTCTACTTCCGCCTGGTCCAGAAGCAGATCCTCGCGTTCGAGGGTGACTACTACCGGGAGATGGACTTCCCGATCAACGGCGGCCAGCGCGAGCTCAGGATCAGCGGCACGGTGTTCAAGGTCGACCGGGTCATGTTCCAGTGGGCCGACACCTTCTGGCCATTGACCTACTCGAACAGCGCGTTCGCGCCGGACTACAAGGACACGCTATCGAATTGGGAGCTCCTGCCGAGCTACTACTTCAAGGACGCGAACACGTTGGTCTTCAACCCGGTCCCGATGTCGACCGGCACCGTGCGCGTGAAGTGGTACGAGATGCCGCAACGGCTGTGCTCGGACAAGGACCGGCCGCGTCCCGCGGTCAAGTACATCTGGCACTACGTGATCGCGGCGAAGGCGGCGGTGCTCGCGATGACGAAGACGGGCGACGACTCGGCGCTTGTGCAGCAGCAGGCGCAGGAGGCGATGGAAGAGCTCGAGCGGGCGCTGGACCGCAAGGCTCTCGGGCCCAAGTTCATCCAGCCTTGGTTCGGCGGCTACCCGTCGGCACACGGGGGAACCTCACATGGCTAGGCGATACCGCCGCTTCACGCTGATCGCCCGGCGCCCGGATGGATCGGTGGCCGCGGGCAAGGCGATCAACATCTACCGCGTCTCCGACGGGTCGCTCGCGACGCTCTATAAGGGTGACAACCTCTCCGGGGGTCTCGAGTCGAACCCGGTGTTCTCGGGCGACGACGGCAAGGTCACGTTCTTCGCGGGTGACAACAAGGACGAGTACAGCTTCATCCCCGAAGAAGGCGGTATCGGCGTTGCGATCGAGGGGACCGCGGACACGCTCGAGAACCACCGCGTCACGGGTGAACACGCAGACGGCGTGATCGGCATGGAGCAGCTCACCCAAGAGGTGCAGGATGCCATCGGCGGCGGTGGAAGCCCCGACGTTGCGGCTCACGAGGTCCTGGTCCGCGGCACGCACGGTGTCCCCAACGTCTTGGGTACCGAGGGGTTCGCTTACTCTGAGACGGGCGGCGCGACGAACAGTCCGAAGTTCGATGCGATCGTGTATTCGTCGCTCATGCCGGATGGGACGATCGACGCGACGTTCCACGGCGCGCGCGTGATCGAAACGTCTTCGTTCACCAACCTCGAGAACGCGATTAACGCCGCCTCTTCCGGCGACACGATCCTCATTACTCAGGGGACTCACGTTCCGAGCGAGGTGACGATCTCGAAGGGCATCACGATCAAGGGGATGGGGCCGAACTGCATCCTCGCTCCGGCCGGGTTCTTCGAGATCACGACCACCGAAGCGGTCAACTTCGAGGACTTGACGATCGACACGGCTGCACTCTCGGGAGGCATCGAGTTTCGTGAGACCTCCGACGACGTGATGCGGTTCTCCCGTTGCCGGATCCTCAACACCTCAGCAGGGTCGACCAACCCGCGCATCAACGTCATCGGCTTGGCGCGGAGTTTCAGCATTCAGGACTGCGTGTTCAACGGTGCGGGCTCGTGCCTCACTGTGAGCGGAGGCGTGGGCTCGAACGGGCTCCTGACACTGCACGGGAACCGGTTCTTCCGAAACAACAGCGGCGACTGTGTCACGCTGGGCGGGGCTTACACCGCTGCGTCGATCATGGGGAACTACTTCGAGCGCAACGTCCAGTGCAACCTCGCCAACACCTTCTGGCACGGTAACGTGATCGAGAACGACATCGACTTCACCGCTCCGGCGGCCGGGTCGCTCTTCCCGACGAACGGGAACATCGTGCTCGGCACGGTGACGGGTCTCGAGTGGGCGGGGCAGTACGCTGGGTGGCAGCACATCTCGGCGAACTGGATCGACCTCGACAACACGGGGCCGACGTTCCAAGACAGGTTCTTCACGTTTGGCGATACCGGGTTCGGCACCGACGTGAACCATGGGCTCGACACGCGTGAGCTCGAGGTGATGATCCTGGTCTCCGACAACTCGGCGGGCGCCGGTCGTGTGTGGCCGATCTTCCCGGGCTCGAGCCCCGCAGCGAACGATGACGTGGTACCCGGTGTGAACCACTTCGGGGTGCAGATCATCGACGACAACAACCTTCGTGTCGTCGGGTACGCGGGCGACGTGCAGAATGGATCGGGCACCACGACGGGCTCGACGAGTCACATCTTCACGGCGGTCGACGCTTCGGCGTTGCAGGCCGTGGACTCGAAGACGTACAACTACGCGGCGGCTGGCGGGATCCAGCTCAACCAGGCGTGGGCTAAGGTCTTCGTTCGACGGGCGCAGAAGTGAGATGCCGGACTACGGGAAGAGGCACAAGTCTCACCAGAAGCTAGCCCGGGGACTCGCGACTTCACGCAACCGGCTCACGCTTCGCTCCGGCGATGCGCTGATCGCGCAGAACTGCGACCGGGAGACCTCCGACGCGGTCCGACGCCGCAACGGGAACGAGTTCCTCTACCAGTTCGTGACCGATGAAGGCACGCCCACGCCGGTCGTGAACTTCTACAATCACGAGTGGGACTACCCATGCCGCGGCCCGATCCACCGGCATCTCTTCGCATTGCAGGATGGCTCGATCTGGATGCGGGAGCCGGGCTCCGGCTTCAGTGTGGTCCGGGTCACCGGTGCAGACCTCGACGACGTGCTCACCGATCACGTGTCGTTCGTGACGGTGAACGGCGACACGTTCATCGCAGTCGGGAAGGGACGGCTCCGGCTCTTCGACGGCGAGCGTCTGTGGTTCGCGGGGATCGAGCCTCCGACCGATCGCCCGAGTGCGACGGCGGGAGCGGCCGGCTCTTTGAGCGGCGACTTCCTCTACAAGATCACCTACATCTACGAGACCGACGAGACCTCGCGAGAGTCCGGCCCTTCCCCGCTCGGCGGGTTCAACGGGACCACGTCGCCGATCACGGTGGCTTCGACCCAGGTGGATCTTACGTGGAACGCGCACCCGAACGCCGTCGCCCCGGGTAATGGCGAGCGCTGCAACGGGTACCGGATCTACCGCACGGTCGATCTCTCGCAGCCGGACGCCGATGACTCAGCGTACTTGCTCGTCGCCGAGATCAACGACGTGACCGTGACCTCGTACACGGATGACACCGCCTCGACTGAGCTCACCGATCTTGCCCCGCTCGAGCGGCCGATTCCGCCGGACGGCACGAAGCTCTTGGCGTACCACTCGGACTCCATGTTCTTCGGTAGTCCGAGATTCAACCGTGTGGGCTACTCGTTCTCCGAGACCGATGAGCCTGAGTACGTCCCGACCGGGGCAAGCAACAAGCTCCAAGGCGGGTCCACGTCTTCGCTGACGGCGTTCTACTTCATCGCGGGCACGTTCGGGTGCATGACGGAAGACGAGATTTTCACCATCGCCGGGTCGAGCCCTTCGGACTTCGTCCCGCGCACGGCTTCGAAGTTCACCGGTTGCCTCTCGCCCAACTCGATCCAGGTGTTCAACGAGGTGGCGGCTTTCGTCGGGAAGCACGGGATCTTCGCGTGGAACGGCGGCGAGCCGGTCAACCTGACCCAGGACACGATCGAAGACGGCGTGAAGGATCTCCCCTTCGATGCGTACCGGGCCACGTGCTCTTCGATCTATCCACGGCGGAACCACTACTACGTGGCGATGGACACGCCGCAGGGCGGTCGGCACATTTGGGTGCTCGACTACACGGCTGAGTCGCTCTCGATCGGTGACGGATCGGAAGCCGAGCTCTCCGAGCCACGCTTGTCCCGGGCTTGGTTCGAGTACACGGGCATGCGCGCGACTTCGATGGGCACCGTGCGCTCCTACGAGGACAAGGACACGTTGCTCTATTGGGGTGACGAGGAAGGCAACGTGCTCCTGTTCGACCGGGGTGACACGGATGCCGGGAAGAACATCGAGCTTCGCTACCGCTACGTGTTCAAGCCCGCCGAGGGTCGCCAGGCGAACCCGGTGAACCGGAAGTTCCGCGTGCGCGAGATCGTGCCCCTGACGGACAGGTTCACCGGCGCAATCCGTGTGGGCCTCCAGTACCTCGTGAGCCACACTCCTCAGATGTTCTACAAGCCGTGGCGCAACCGGTCGGGCGAGACTTTCGACGAAGAGGGGAAGGCGACCGAAGAGCGGTTCTCACACAACGGGGAAGGCGCAGCGATCGTCGAGATCGGCTACCGCGGTCGAGGAGAGTTCCGGCTCCTCGCGGTGTCCCACGAGTGGCAGGCGCTTACGAAGAGGCACCAGAAGGTCTAATGGCGAACCGGGCTGACATCGGAACCGCACAGGACAAGGTCGCCGAGCCTTCGTTCTCGCGGATCGACGCGCCGTCCGTGGTGGCGCAGCTCCGCACGTGGGGCCTCTCGATCACGAAGCGGGTCAACCGGCTGCAACAGGCGGTCGTGTTTCTGCTCGCGAACGCGGATCGGATCGAGGGCTTGGTCAACACGGCCACGGCCACCGGCACGAGCCTCGAGTCCCGGGTGTCCACGCTTGAGACGCAGATGACCTCGCTCGACGGCCACGACCACCCGATCCAGATTGGGACGGCGGCCGGGGGCGATGCGGTGGAATTCAGCGGGGGTGTCGATGGTACACTAGATGCACCCGCGGGGTCGGGCGGAAACGCTCGCACGGATCCGTTTGCGATCCCGTAGGAGGGGCGATGCTCTACGGTACACCGAACAAGACGGGATTCAAGCCCCCCAAGCCGCCCGCTACGAGCGTCGGCAACGGCCCGAACCGCGAGAGCCTGTACAGCGGCACTCGGCCGCTACCGGCTGCCTCGAGCGTAGCTCCCGTGACGCCCGGTTCCGATCGGGTCGTGCGAGGGCCCTACGCCGTTGGGCCGAAGCCTGCCGGGGGGCCGACGGCTGCCGAGAGCATGGGTCCCGCGGGCATGACGCGGACGCAGGGGCCGTCCTCGCTCGCCGAGGGGTACAACCCGGCTCGTCAGATGAGTTACGCCGGTGCACCGCTGTCGCAGGAGAACTACGACTTCTACAACAAGCCGGGGGTCCCGCCCCGACGTGGTCTCTACGACGACACGCGGCCGATGAATGCACCGGCACCCGAAGGGTGGCCTCAGAACATGCCGCGTCCGCCGGACGGTGTGTTGCCTGGAACCGAGGCGTGGAATCGGTGGCTCGAGCACAACGGGATCGACGGTCGCTCGCCGCTCAACTACCAGATCCAGCACGAGCTCACTCGGCAGGGCATGGGTTACGTCGACCCGACCTCCGTGTCTCCCTGGGGTGACGCGGGCGGGTACACGGACTACGTCGCCGACTACCTGAACCAGATGGGTCTCGGAGCAGGCCAGGCTCCCGATGCGTTCCGGCAAGACCTCTACGACCAGACCTACGGCGGCATCATGGCCGACGCTCGCGCGGGTGCGGGCCAGGCCGCGAACATGATCGGCGACTTCAACGCGGAGGACACTGCGCACTTTGGTGTCCTGAACGATTACATGAAGGGCCTCTACGACGAAGAGCTCGGGGGTTTCTCCGGGTTCGACTATCGCGGCCAGCAGGAGGCGGGGATCGCTCAGGCTGAGATCGCGCGCGCATCGGCTGAGGACGCGATGTCGAGGAGCCTCGCGGGCACGGGGCTCTCGGGCCAGGCGAATTCCGTCTTCGCTTCGGCTCCGATCTACCGCGACTACATGGCGAACCGGATCAGTGCGATGACGGACCCGGCCATGCGTGCGGCCGAGCTCGGGATCGAAGGTGCGAACATGGCGGCCGGTAACCTCACGGATCTCTACGGTCTCGAGTCTGACGTGGATGCCGCGCGTGCGAGCGTGTTCTCCGACCTCTACGGGCGAGGGCTTTCGACGGCAGCGGGAACGGCAGCGGACATCGGCCTTGGCGCCGGGTCGGCCGGGTTGCAGGCGTTCCTCCAGATGCAAGACCTTTACTCGGGCATGCCGCTCGAGGGGTACAACGCGGCCCTCCAGGCGGCGATGGCGAAGAACGCAGGCATCGACTCGCTCTACGGAACGAGCCTCGAGCGCGAGAGCCGAGCCAAGGATCGCAGGGCACAGCGTCGTGCCGAGGACCGCCAGCGGTACAACGACATCGCCAACAACATGGGCATGACGGTCGACACGATCATGGGCGGGATGTCTGCGGGCGGTCTCTTGCCGAGTGGCTGAGGGGGTAGGTCGTGGGAAGCAACATCGCGACGATCATTTCGGGTCAGAATTCGCGGCGACTCGAGCGGGACCGGGCAGCCAACGCGAAGGATCTCGAGGAGCTCCGCGCGCGCTTGGCTCTCGAGGAGCTCGCTGAGCGGGCACGACTCGAGGAACAGGCTCAACTTGCACTCGAGCAGCGTCGGCGCTCCGAGATGGAAAGCGTCTACGCGCCCGTGGTGTCGCACGACAACCCGGCTGAGCAGATGACCATGGTCGACCCGGTGTCCTCGCGGGCACCGACGCAGGATGAGACACGCCAGCGGCTCATGACGGCGCTCTACGTGTCGAACCCGGACTCCGCGCGTGCGCTGCAAGGGAACCTCGACTCGGTGCGTGGGCGCGTCGGCGAGACCGCGATGACAGAGGGGTTCGAGTCGGGCGCCCTGGACCCCAAGGTCACGAGCATCACGGGGCAGTGGCGTGGGCAGTCGCCGATGGCCGGTGCACGCATCGGAGCTCAGGAAGCGCAGGCGGGAGCGTCGCGTGCCGCGGCTGCGGCCTCGGGCGCCCAGCGGGCCCGCACGAAGCAGCTCATGGGTTTCGACGCAGACGTAGAGGCCGATCGCAAGGCGGACCGTGCGGACGCGCTCGCGAGCCGTGAGGCCGTGAGGTCCGCCGCTCGCCCCCTGTTCGAGGCCGGGGTCCGCCAGCGGTACCGCGGACCCGACGGTCCGACGGACGTGGAAGATCCCGTCGTCGACTTGCTCCCCGGTGTCTCGGGCGACCCGTCGAAGATGGGGGCCGAGGTTTCGGCGTTGCTGGATCCGCAAGGGGAGGCCGACCTTTCCCGAGGTGAGCGCGAGTCCCTGGTCGAGAACCGGGAAGCGCGCACGCGTCGTCAGGACGTGCTCAGCAAGGTCGATCTGTCGAAGCTCCCGGCCGAGAAGGCGCTCTTGCTCCAGCGCGCGCTCCTGACCGGAGAACAGGCGCTCACCGAGCGGGCGATGCGTGACCCCGAGATCCGCCGGGTCCTCGCCGAGGCCGAGGGTCGCGAGTTCGAAACGGAGCGCGGCCGAGCCCGACTCCCGGGTGAGCTCGAGCAGCAGCAGGCCGACCTCGCCGAGACGCAGAGCCAGACCCGTGAGCGCGAGACGACACGCGACACGCGTATGGCTGCCGTGGCTGCGCAGACTGCCGATGCACTCTCGCGCGCGCGTAACCGTGATCTCCTCACTCCGGCCCAGGTCCAGAACCTCGAAGCTCAGGCGCGGTTCACGGACACGCGTGCCGAGGATCTCTTGGCGACGCGCGATGCGCGGCTCGACTACGAGCTCGCGCGTACCGGTGTGCTGCGGAGCCGGAAGCGCGTCCTCGACGTGGACGAGAAGCTCCGCGAGTTCGAGCTCACGTCGGCAGCCGAGGTGCTCGTCGAGCGGATCGAGGGCATGCGGCTCGGGAACATCCGCACGGCAGCGGAGACAACGCGCGTCCGGGAAGAGATCCGGTCGATGGAACAGGCTCGCCTGATTACCGCCGAGGAAGCCCCGCTCCTGCGAAAGAAGCTCGAGGCCGAGCTCAAGTCGGTGCGCGAGAAGACCCGCGGCCAGGAGCTCGCCAACGAGCTCTCCGAGGCGTCCCGCGTGCTCCGTCTGGCAGACCTCCGGGTGAACATCGACTCGCTCGTGCAGGACATGGAGATCAAGAAGAACGCCGATGCTCGAGCGGCGGTCGCGCAGAACATGGCGGCTCGGTTCACGGACGCGAAGATCGAGAACCTCGAAGTGAACACGCAGGAGCGCCGTCAGGCGGTGTTGCTCGCCGAGCAGGCCGTGGCTTACGGCATCAACGCGGACCCGCGCGCGGCGAACCTCATCGGTCCGACCGTGAACCAGCTCTTCGAAGCCATGGCCGACGGCGATGACGAGCGGGTCGCGGTGGCTCAACAGATGCTCATGTCGTACATGGGACTCGGAACCGGCGGTGCGATGCAGTACGGCGTGGTCGGGTCGAAGCCCACGATCCCCTCTCGCCTCGGGCTTGGACCGGAGCGCGCCGTGATGGGTGTGACGACGGGCGCAACCCCTGGACTCCAACCGGCTCCGACTGGAAGCTCGAACCCGTTCTTCGACACAGGTCAGAGGTAACGCGTGCCGATCATCCCCGGCCGATCCGCACAGGAGCGTGGCGATGCCGTGATGCGCGGCTTCGAGGGCCAGGGTGTGCTCGGGTCCGGCCTCCAGGGGGTCGGAACGGTCTCGAACGTTCTCTACGAGAACGCCGCTCTCGGCTTGGGCACGCGCCCCAAGATCAAGATCGAGGACGACGTTCCCGAAGTGGGCGAGCTCTCCGAGGTGGCTCAGGTCATGGTCGACCAGATCCTCGGGACGAAGGGCGAGCACTGGACCGAGACCGCCGGGATGATGATGGACCCCTCGAACCCGGAGGCGTCCCGGCGCTTCGGGATGCTCCAAGACCTCGTCCGCAATGACCCCAACTGGAACGAGTACCGCGCGCGGGTGTCGGACCGGATTGGCTCGGGACCGGGGGCCGACGAGGCGTACTGGAACGAGGTGGGCACCGCGTACCTCGAGAAGCTCAAGCAGTCGAAGGCGCGTCTCGACGTGTCCGGCCAGGGGGCTCAGGTCGCGATCCAGGCGGCGCTATCCGGTCTCACTGGCGCGAAGCTCTTGGCGGGGTCTGCGGCTGCCGCGTTCCCGACTGCCGCGGCTCGAGCTCGGAACGTCCCGCTCTTGGGGCGGCTGGTCCCCAACGTCGCCGACGACGCTACGGCTGCGAGCGCGGGCGAGATCGCGCGGGCGATGGGCCGTGATGTCACCGGTCTCGAGGCGGTCCGGCTGGCGCAGGGCGGAGCGCGCACGCTGGTCGATCTCGCCGGGCGACACCCGCGCACCGCGTTCGCGTTCGGCACTCCGGTTGCCGCGGGGGCAGTGGCCGGAGCTACCGGCGGCGACGTGGGCGAAGCGGTCGTCGACACCGCGCAGTTCACGATCCCCGTAGCTCTCGCGTCTGGCGGTGCGCGCATGGCCGGGTTCGGAACGCAGATCGACGACGCTTCGGCCGCGGTTGCAGGGGCCTTCACGAAGCCGCGCACGCTCGGTCGCCCGGTGCACGGTCCTCGCCCGGATCCGCAGTTCTACATGGATCGAGCGGGGGCTCAGATTGGCCTCAGCACGGGAGCGATCCCGCACTCGATCGACAACGTGGCTCTCGCGCGTGGGTTGGGGAACCCCGGGCTCCCGGTCTCGGTGAACCTCGCTATCGCGGGGGCCGTGCTGGGCGGGCTCAAGGAAGGAGAGGCAGGCATGGTCGCGGGTGCCGTCGGCGCCCCGATCCTCGGGAAGGCCCTCGGGAACCGTGCGATCACGCTGGGGAACCGCCAGCTCCTCGGGACGAGCGTCGAGGTGCCGGTGCGCGCCCCTGCACTCGCGGGCATCACGGCAGCAGCAGTGAGCGATGCGTTCGGTGGCGAGGCTGGGCTCAACACGTTCCTCGGAGCGGTCGCGGCCGGCGCCGTCGGATCTCCGATGGGGTACCGTGGACTGTTCGCCAGCAAGAACGGTCTCTTCGCTTCCATGTTCGACGAAGTGTCCGGCGACTACCGCAATGCGGTGGCGCGCGCGTCGTCGTTCCTGCCGCAGAAGATGTTCCGCAGCAACGACGCGATGGCCCGGTACTTCTGGCCCCAGGTTGAAGAGGCGGACCTCAACGTCGTGCGCCGGATGGAAGAGCTCCACGAGCGGTTCACCGGTGCGCTCGGCGAGAACGGTTGGAACCGGCCGTTCCTCCGTAACCTCTCGAGGTACATGGAGCAGACCCCGAGCCAAGGCCCCCTCCCCCCTTCGCTCGCGTCGCTTACCGATTCCCAGGTCGACACGCTCCGCTCGCTCCGGCTCGAGATGGACGCGATCGTGTCCGACCTTCGCCGCATGGACCCGGAGGTGAAGTACGTCGACAACTACTGGCCGCACCGGGTCGACGTGGAGAAGGTCGTCTACGGTGACGAAGCGTCCGGGTGGGACGGTGTGCCGAAGGCGCTACGCCGTCCGCAGGCTGCGGAGAAGGCGCGGCTCTCTCTGAATGCGCTTGAGGCGGTGGACATCGGGCAGGTGCCCACGCGCACCGGAAACACCGCGTACAACGGCGCACGGCACATGATGATCCTCGAGCCGTCCCGGTTCTTCCGCGAGCTCCGTGCGGGGAACCTGCCCACGTCCTACGACGACGCGCTCAAGATGATCGACTCGAACCCTGAGATCGCGAAGCGGAACTTCGATCTTCTCGAGGACCTCGCGAAGGTGTCGCAGGGCCGGGCGTACATGGGCACGGTGCTCGACATCACGGCGCCGTCCAAGGCCAGCGCTCGTCACGGGCTCTTCGAGGTGCAGATCGACGAAGCGGCACTTCCCGAGGAAGTCGTGAACCCGTTCCTCAAGGAGCGCAAGGGTGGCTCGCTGCCGCTCATGGACGACCCGCTCGAAGTGCTGAGCATGTACATCACGAAGTACCTCCAGAAGAAGTATTACGAGCCGTTGCTCAAACCGTCGCAGCAGTACCTCCAGTCCCGGGAAGCCCTGACGACTGCGAAGAAGGCTCTCGACGCTGCCCAGCGCGCGAACGACCCGAAGGCCATCGCGGCCGCGCAGGCGCAGATCGCAGCGCTTCGTTCGCAGCTCACCCCGGAGGCGATGCGCGGTCTCGAGGAGCTCGACATCGCTCTCGCCGGGAAGCCGAATGCCCAGGAGATCGTGTCGAAGTTGATGCGCGTTCGCCTTGGGCACCCGGACCCTGTGGTCGAGCAGATCGAACAGGTGCTCGCGAATCGTCTACACCCGGTGCGCGCGCGTTCGGCGGCACGCACGATCGCGTCGTTGCAGTACATGGGCGGTCTCGGCGGATCGCCGATGTCTGCCGTGCGCGGTCTGTGGCAGTCGCTACTCGGAGCGACCGCTGTGACCCCTCGACGCATGGGCATGGCTCTCCGGGATGTGACGGCGAACCCCGAGCTCTACGAGCGCAAGCTCATGCGCGCGGGCGCGTGGACCTCGCCGGTCGAGGAAGTCTTCACGCGGCAGAAGCAACACGCGGCGAACAGCCCGGCGCGCATGATGTACGACGAGACCGTGCAGGGGTCGCTCGCGCTGCACCAGTGGGCGGACCAGCGCGCCCGGATGTACTCGTTCGCGGCTTACGAGCGGTGGGCCCTCGAGTCGTTTGAGCAGATCCAGCGCCAAGGCGCCGATCACGACATCTTCCGGGCGTTCCAAGATGCCGATCGCCGATCGCTCGCACAGCGCGCTTCGAGCATGAGTCGTCAGGAGTTCGCCGAGGTGATGGGCAAGGCTGGGTCGGACCTCACGAACTGGATCTACGGCGTGACTGGCTCTCCGACGGCGACCCGTGGTACGGGTGCTGCCGGGATGGTGTTCACCACGTGGCCCGCGAACTACATCGGTCTCATGAACCAGTGGATGCGCGATGACATGATGGCGCCGCGCCTGTTGGGCATGGGGCTCGCGACGGCGATCCTCGACCGCGTGGCCTACGAGGGCCTCGGCCTGACCCGTTTCACCGGCATGACGAACGAGGGTTCCAATTGGGGCTCGGACTCGTGGCTCAGCACGTTCCCGGTGCAGGGCGGTGTGATGGGTCTGCCGCCGGTGCCGCGCGCCGGTCTGGCTGCAATGGGGGCCGTGTCTTCGATACTGGCCGACGACACGAGAAGTGCACAGCGCGCAACGGACGACGCACTCCGGTCCACGGTCGGACTGGTCGGTCGTCCTGCATCCCGGGCACTACGCATGTACAGTGACGGGGTCGACACCAAGGACAAGCTCGGGGCCATCTACAGCTTTAGCCCCGCGGAGGACTGACGATGGGCGAGGGCTACCACGGAACCGGGGCGCAGCGATACAAGAATAGCCGGTTCGAGTTCACGACAGGGGCGACCACGAGCTTGCGGGGGATCACTGCGGCGCCGCTCACCACCGGGTCCCGAGCGTTTTGGGACACCGTCCGGGACCGGCGGATGTCCATGCGTCGGGCCATCGTTCGGAACCTCGGGCCGAACGAGATCAAGGTCTACTTCATCACAAAGTATGACACGGGCTCGGCCGCCGTCGAGACCGACAGCTCGAACGCGGATCCGATCACGGTGGAGTCGGGCAAGTCGATCGATAGCTACGGGATGCTCGACCACCTCTCGGACATCCTCGTGACGCACGTCAACGGCGACATCATCGAAGTGTTCCAGCAGCCGCGCGTGGAAGCGGGTCTCTGACGTGCCGGAAGTCTGGTACCAGTGGGCCGGGGGCGACGGGCAACCGTCACTCCCCGCGCTATCGACGCGTCGGATTCCTCACACGGTGGACGAGACGAACGGGGCGCTCTACTGGTTCGAGTTCGTTGCGTCGAACGCGTCGGTGACTATCAACAAGCTCTACGCCGATGGTGCAACGATCTTGCACGAGACATTTGCTCTCAGTCCTGGAGCGGACTCGAATGACCGGATCAGCGATATCGAATACCTGATCGACACCAACGAGATCGGTGTCGGGGGGTCGTGGAGATCAGCGGGAACAGATCGTGCACAACTTTGGTACGCGGATGCCCCTCTCACGGGAAGCCCGTCTTGGACGAATGTGCAGGGGACTCAGCAAGCGCGTCGCACTGCCATGATTACCAGGGCTGTGGCCGGTGCTGCGGGGCGCAAGGCGGTAGCGGTAGCGATGTCGGTGACCACTCGCAGTCTTGCTCGCGACGGGACTGAGGGGTCGCTGGGAGGCGTCGGGGCGAATCAGCAGGATCTAAGTTGGGGCGCTTACCACCCGGTCCAAGGTGCGAGTCTCGCGGTCGGGTATTCCGCTTCTGCTTGCGCTGCCGTGAAAGTGACGGCTTCCGGCGGGCTGACGGGTCTCAGTGCGGACCCCTTGACCGTAGCGGGACCGGGGTCAGCTACGGAGCTCCTCGGGTTCGCTCCTTTCGGCACGGTCGAAGTCGCGTTCGCGTTCCGCGAGGGGAGCGGAGTTTTCCACCCGTATCACTACAACCTCAGCACGAACACTCTGACCGAGGGGACTCGTGTCACTGCTTCGCAGGATCTTCGCCTTGTCGGGGCTTACGACGCGGGGGCAGGAGAGAAGGTTTGGGCTGTCAACGCAGCGGACAAAAAGATGTGGTCCTCGACGGATGGACTGGTTTACGCGGAAGACACCGAGATCGGTGACTACCCTGGAACGGACGACCCTCACTTCGGGTGCCTGCACTGGATCAACGCGAAGCCGATGATCGTGGGCGATGCGGGTAGCGCATTCGTCTTGGGTGAGCCTGTCCCCGGGGCTGGCGGCGGATCGCCGGTGTGGAACGACCCGTGGAACGAGCCCTGGAACACGCCGTGGGGAGGGCCTTGGTGATGCCCGAGAGCATCGAGCTCACTGACGTGGGGATCCTGGCGGCTGCGGTCGTCTTCATGCTGCGCGCGTCGATCGACGGCGTGGTCAAGCTCGTCCAGTCCGTCACGCGTGTTCGCGCGAGGTACGCCGGGGTCGACGAAGTCCCGATCCTCGACCCCCAACAGAAGCTCATCTACCAGCAGGTGCGCAGCGCCCGTGAGGAGCTCGAGCCGGTCGCCAAGCAGACAGCAGATCTCCACGAGTGGCACTCACGGGTGGACGCCGATGGCGTGCCCATCTGGTACGTGCGACAATCGCTCGAGAAGCAGATCGAGCGGCTAGCCGATGCCATCGAAGAACTCGCCCGGAAGGAACACGCAACGTGAAGAGAGCTCTCCTGGTCTTGCTCGCGATCACCTTCACCGGCTGCTCGGCCCAAGAGGCGTGCGTCGACTTCACCGACGGATACAGCGACACCATGGAGCGCGGCAGATGAAGCCCAAGCGGAAGCGCACGTTCTGGTACGTCCTCGGGTCCCTGGCGGCGCTCGGTACCGCCGCAGCCATGCACGCGCTGTGAGCGACGCTCGCTGGCTCCGCGACGCGATGGTCCGCTACGCGTGGACCTTCGTGGGCACCCCGTACCATTGGGGCGGCGAGGACCCGATCGAGGGAATGGACTGCTCGGGGCTCATCGGTGAGGTCGGGTCCGGTGTCGGCGTCCTGCCCCACGGCTACCGTGCTCGAGCTCGCGACATCATCGACCGGTTCAAGCACCTCGCGGTACCTGAGACCGCCGTCCACGGCACCCCTGGGCTCTTCCTGGGCTGGGGGAACCCGATCACGCACATCGCAGTCACCATCGGCCACGGATTGCTCATCGACGCTTCCGGCGGCGACTCCCGAACCACATCGGACGCCGTGGCCGCCGAGATGGACGCGTTCGTGAAGGTCCGCCCTGTGGGGTACCGCGGACCATGGCGCATCGCTGTCGATCCCTTCTCGTCGCTCTAGTCGTCGCTCTCGGTTGCGGGGCGCCGGAGAGCCCCTCAGAGCCCCGTGACGGGGTCGTCCTCCCGGAACGTCCGATCGCACCGGCGGACCCCGGAGATCCCGGCCTCGCGCCGATCCCGGCGCCGAATCCTCCCGAAATCGTCCTCGCGACGTGGCCGTGGTGGGGCTACGAGTACCTGGGGGCCCTCAGCTACCGCCCGAGCGACCCCGAGAGCGCCGTCAGGGCGGTCAGGAAGGCCGGTGGCTCGCACCTTCGCACGCTCACGCAGCTCGCGCGCTGGGGGTCCCAGGACGCCCCTGACGGCTGGTTCGTGGACGCGCTTGAGCACCGTGACGAGTGGGTTGCACGACGCAACGCGCTGGTCGACGCTGGAGAACGGCACGGCGTTCGCATAGAGATCAGCCTCTTCGACGAGCCCCGCCGGTGGGACCGGCCCGAGGTGATCGCCGCGCTCGAGCGGGAGGGCCTGGTCCCCGAGCTCGCCGGGACATGGCTGGGCCGGGAGATCTCCGACCAGAGTGCGATCGAGCTCGCCGCGTGGTGGCTCGAGGGCTTGGACCCCGGGTCGCCGGCCCTCATCGTCCGCACGTCGAACGAGCCCCAGGACATCCCCGGGATGCCGGAGCAGGTGGTGGAGGACTGGCTCGAGCGCCAGGGATTCACCGTGGCCCGGACCACGCGCTTCGGTGTCGATGGGCCCTACGGATCACCGGACTATCTGTGGGAGCACGCCTGGGGTGAGCCCGACGTGGTGCAACCGTGGCCTCCGCTATCGCGGCTTGCCATGCTCCGGGCAGCCGTCCGGCCCGTACTCGGTGCAGAGGCCGCACCCATACGCGTTGGTCTGAGCACCGACGGCTTCGGGGCCGAAGACTTCCCCGAGGCGGCGAAGGTTGGTTGTGACGTGCTCAGGCGTGGTTTCGGGTACTCGATCTTGCTCCGGCGAGCCCCCGATCTCGCGCTGCCGATCGTCGACTGCCTTCCGTAGCTCTTCGTCGCGTCGACACGTCGGGCACAGGATGAGGAACGCCCCGGAGGGGTGGTCGATGTCGACTTGCTCGACGGTCCCGGTGTTCCACGTCATGAGACCCCGACGACCGCACTCGCACACCACGTACTGAAAGATCATCCTGGGATCTCCGTCGCGGCCTTGCCCGCTTCGGTCACCGTCGCGAGCATCTGGTTACCGTGCCACTCGACGAGCCCGGCTTCGCGCCACTTGTCGAGCACCTCACGTACTTCCTTCGGGGTGATCTTGAGCGGGAGGTCCGGCATCACCTCCAGGGCCGTCGCCCCCGTCCTCATCTTCGTGTACAGCTTCAGTCTCCAGTCCATGGATCTTCTCCCTGAGCTCGAGCACGTAGGCTTCGAACTCGTCCACCGACATCTCGTCCCACGTCGGCATGGTCAGGTGGCACTTCTCGAAAGCGGCCCCGACGGCAACCGAGAACTGGAACGCGTCGTTCATCTTCACGACGCGACCGGAACTCGTGATCTGGATCAGGGCTACGGGGTACTCTTCCATCACTTCCTCACGATACGGAGTCGCCCCCGATAGAATGCGACGCGCCAGCGTCGACTATGCTCCGACCAGTCTTCGATCTCCTTGGGGTGGATGCCAAGGCTCTCGGGTGTGCCCTCGTAGCCGTGTGCGTAGATCTGCGTGCCCTCGATCGAACGCGCGCGCGCGAGGACCACAGCGTCTTCGACGGACCACACAGGGCCGGTCGCAGCACCGGCGAGCCCGGCTTGGACGATCGTGGCCCACTGATTCGGGGTCACCGGGTGACCGGTCTGCGGGTGCTTCACCTCGGGCAGCACCGCCTGGCCGACCCACGTAACGTGCTCGCCGCAGTGCGGGCAGTCGATCCGTCGTGACACGACCCCGAGGATGTCCGTGAGCCCGGACTGCTGAGCACCGCCCGCGAGCTTCACCCACCACGTGCCGGGCATCGACCGCAAGCGATCGAGGATCTTGTCCGTGAGCCGGGACTCCGGGTTACGCGGCATTGCGGCACATATAGCAACCGTCGCAGTCGAAGTCGGTTGCTTCCTCGATCTCGCGGGTCTCCTGCTCGACCATCTCCACCACGCGCTGCACGTCCCCGGGGTAGAGGTCCGGCACCTCTTGGATCTCGTTGTGCTTGAGCCACACAAGGCCGCCCCGCACTCGAGTGAGCCCGTCGTAGGTCATGAGGTAGTACGCCTGGTACTCCTCGACCTGCTGGGGCTTCGAATACTTCATGTTGCCGGACTTCCAGTCGAGCACGCTCGCCACGTCGCCGTGGATGGCCGAGAGGTCGATGTCACCGCCGTGCACCGCTCGGTTCTTGAACTGCCAGATCTTCTCCCCGGGCTCTTGCTCGATCGGGTTCCAGTCTTCGTCGAAGTAGACCGGCTCTTCGCTGAGCACCTGATCGGCGCCCGCGAGTGCGTGAAGAACCTTCTTGACCGACGGGATCCCCTTCTCGATCACGAAGCGCGCCGAGGTCTGCGTCGAGGTCACGACGCCATCTTCGTCGACCACGTCGGTCACGAGCGTCTTGAGCAACGGGACGATCTGCGAGGGCTTCGTGATCTCGCCAGCCATGCGCCGTGCGACCACGGTGTCGAGCATCTTGCCCGCCTCGATCCCGATGAGTGCCGGTTCCCCGAGGGGCTCCTTCACCTTGAGCACGTACCGGTTGTAGTAGGTCTTCCGGCACTCCTTGAACGTGTTGCGCTTCGTGAATCCCATCGCCATGGCTAAGTCTCCCGGGTCCGAACGTCGTCTACTTCGATGTAGACCGTTGAGCCGACACGCTGGCTCACCTCGTTGAACTTCTCGCGAGTAGCTGCCCCTAAGTCCACTCCAGCGCGATGTGCAAGGATGTCGAGGTACGTCACAACATCGGCTAGCTCTTTCGCCAGATCGGAGCGAGCCTCCTCGAGAGTAAAGTCGCCGCGCTCAATCTTCTTGATGAGGTTGGCAGCTTCGCCGAGCTCGCCACACACCGCGTTGCTCCATTGCGAGAGAGACCAGTCAAACCCGGGAACAGAGGTTGACGTGTCGGGGTGGCAGATACGCCCTTTACGATCCCGGAACTGAGGGAGTCTTCGCAAGTTCGCTTCTCGGAGAGTGTTGAAAGAGAGTCCGTTGGTCATGTAGCTCACAGTCAGATCTCCACCACTTCGACCGCAAGGGGCGGGAGGTCCGGCGCACGTTCGACCGGCACACCACGCCAACGGGCGAAGTTGTTGCCGCCTTGGTCGTAGACGACACGAGGCAGTCGTAGGATGCAGGGGTACGCTTCGACCCCCGCTCGGATGCGCTCAGCGCTTTCGGCGCCCAGCGCGATCAAGGTTGCGTCGTTGATCTCAGTCATCACACCTCCAAGGACTCGAGTCGGCCCCAGCATTCGCCCGCTTCGAAGTCCACGTAGAGGGGCACGTTCACCTCGCCCCAATAGAACTCTCGGCGGGACATGATCTTCTTCATCGCGCGCGCCGTCTTCATGAGGCTGCGCGTTCGCACGAGCGCGAGGATCTCGTCGTGCTTGAGCAACACGATAGGCAGCGCGAGCTCGCGTTCCATCTCCATCGCACGCACGAAGAGCGCGTCGCTCGACGGGTTCTGGCTCAGCGTGTTCACGGCCTGCCGGAGTGCACGGTGGTACTGGCCCCCGCGAGGAGCGCCCATCGCGTCGGGCAACCGGCGCACCCAGCCAAAGTCGGTGATGACGTAGCCGTGCTCGGCGACGAACCGCTCTACGTCCTGGCACCGTGACAGGTACACCGGGAAGATGGCCTTCCGCTGAGCCGCGAGGCGGTTGCAATCCTCGATCGAATACTGGCCCCAAAACGAGAGGTCCATGCCCTTTTTCGTTGCCGGGCCACCGCCGCCGTAGCCGAGCGCGAAGTTGAGTGCCTTCGCTGCGGGCCTCGGTATGCCGAGCTCGCGCGCCGTCACGTCGTGCAGCGAGATCCGCTCTCGCGCGATGTGCTCGAGGTCAGGGTCACCGGACCAGTGAGCTTGCCACGACACCTCGGAGCCGCTCACGTCCATCGCGAGGAACGAGTAGCCTTTGGGAGCGACGAAGCAATCGCGAAGAACCTTCGGCGTGCCGTGTAGCGGGGGGCTCGAAGCGCTCAGTCGGCCGGTCGCCGTACCCGTGATCGCGAGGCGGCCGTGAACGCGGCTATCGGGGCCGACGGTGCGCGCGTAGGTCTCGATGTCCGAGAGCATCTTGAGCGAGCCACGGTAGCCTTCGAGCGGCTTGACCCCGGGGTACTTGGGGCCGATGAGCGCGTCGAAGAACGGACCCCACTTCTTGTTACGGCTCCGGATGCCAGACCACGCGAGACGGTGGAGAGCGTGCTTGCGCTCGTCGGGCGGGTCGCTGTCTTCACCGGTGAGCAGGCCAGAGGCGCGCAGCCGGTAGCGGCCGAAGAACGATCGCACTTGGTCGTCGCTGTTCCAGTTGATCTTGCCGGGTGCTTCGTCGTCACCGTCGTAGAGCGGGTCCCACTCGCCGAGGTAGTCCGCGAGCTTCGACTTCTGCTCCTGCAGGGACCACCGGACCCACTCGGCGGTCTCGTCGCACCACGGCATGCCGCGGTCCATCACGCGTTCTAGGAAGCGAGCTCCGGGTAGTGCGACGTGTTCGATTCGGGCTCGTATAGCGTCTCGTGGCACGTCATACACCGCACTCGTTGACGTTTCCGACCCGCTCTCACGTCGTGGCCGAGGTGGGCCATGGCGCGTCGGCTTCGCGCGCCGTACCACGTCCCCGCCATCATCCAGAAGCGACGCAACACCTCCGAGCTCGAGCTCTCGTTCCCACTGTTCATCGAGCAACAACTCCTTGATGCAGTCCCACCCGCAGTAGGGCATGAGCACCTCGAGCGGTGCGGACAGCACGTTGTAGGGCGCGAGCATCTCGTCTTTCGGGAACGACCACTCGAGGAAGTCCTCGGCCATTCCGTCGAGCCGGTAGCCCGGCTTCGCCCCTTGGTTTTCCTCTTCACCGTCACCCGACCCGCCACGGTCTTCGTGGAGGTGGTGACACGAGATCATGGTGTCGGACCAGTCTCGGTCGGCGTATTGCCAGGCTCCCTTATAGTCCCCGAGCTTGCGCCAAGGCCCGTGCACATCCAGCCACTTCACCTCGAAGGCATGGTTCTGCGCTACGAGCGGGTATCGTCCGTCGAGGAGTCGTCGGACGGTGGCGTTGACCTCGGAGAAGACGACGACACGTATGACTCCACCCCCTCCGACCCGCTGAGGGCGAAGCCCCCCGCGCTTAGAAATAGGTGCCTTGCGTCTGGCGTCTCGACCCTGACGGCGAGCTTGGCCCCCGCGACCACCGTGATCCTCGCGCCACGCGAATCCGTAACATCGAATACGAGGTTTCCCACCGACATCGCTCGGCCACTCCTCACGGGGAAGCTGCTCCCCGTTCCAGTTCATGTGCTCACGACCGCTCGGGTGCAGGCCCGTCGTCTCGATGTCGACCACAACCTTCGTACCCTTCGGCGGCAGCTTGAGCCGCTTCGGGTTGATGAGAATGTCGAACTCGGGGCGCGGCTTCTTACCGTGGACCCACTGCTTCACATCGTTCGAGAGCTGGATCCCCGGGGTGCTTGTCTCCCCGCCCGCTCTCAGCACATGTCTCGGGTGCAGCGAGTACGTCGCTTGCCGTGTGCCCAGGTCTCCCTCGGTCACGGTGCCCCGGAACTTCGTGATCGCTGTCTTCTTACCGCGCACCGCTTCCGTAGCGTCCTTGCCGAGGACCAGTACGTCCTTGCCCTCGAGCTCTGATTCGAGTCTCGGCGCACAGCACTCGAGCGCGACTGCGAAATGCTTCTTGTTGATGTCCTGCCCGGGGAAACACTCGACAGCGTTCGTGAACCCGACCATCTGGCCGTTCAGGAACTTGCGGATGAGCCGACCGCTCGGCCCCTTGAATGGCGCGCTTCGCACGGCTTCCTCGACGCCGGGCGCCATGCCGACGACGATACGCTCTCGGCCGAGATCCGTGCCACGGACACGTTGCTGCCCCTCGCGGTTGTAGGGGCACGCGGCGCAGTTGGGCTCAACCACGGGTCCTCCGCACGTACTCCTCGGTGAAGAGCCGCATCACCACCTGGGCGATCGGCACCCCACGGTACGAGAACGGCACCTCGTGACCGCCGATGAAGTCGCGAGTCTGGTGACGGTTCCACAGGCGAGCCTGCGTATTGTACGACGGCTGCCGGGTGAGGCCGCCGATCCGCACAGGACCGGTCGCCGGTGCGAACGGTTCGTTGTTGCCGACGAAGTTCACGCACGACGCCTCGGGGAGCGGCGTCACCCCCTTACCCAGCGTCCCGGCGAACGTGATGCAAGCTCGCCCGTGCTCCGCAGCCATGGTCTGCGCCATGAACGCGCCGCCGCTGTGCCCGACGTAGGCCACGTAGTCGTACTTGTCGGTGAGCTCGTCGATGAAACCGCGATCGTCACTGCCGACGAACGCTGCCCACCCCGACACACCACGGTCTGCGTTCCAGCTTGTGGCACCCCAAGGCCCGCGGATCCCCTCCGGGATCACGATGTCCGGGCGATCGGCGATCTGATGAAGCGGTAGCTTGCCGAGGATCGTGTCCATGCTCCCGCCACGCCCGTGCAAAAGCACGAGCGCAACGGATGGGTCGACCCCTTCGATGACTCGGAATCGTCGCATCTCAGCAATCCTCCGGCGGCGGCTCGGGCGGTGGCGGTGGCGGTGGCGGCTGCGAGTCGATCACTTCGTTCTTGATCCGCAGGATCTTCTGGATCTCGGTGATCGAGAGCGTCGTGCCCGTCGGGTTCCCGGGGGCGATGATCTGCCCGTCGAAGTTGCACTCGCTGTGCAGCACGTGGACGTAGCACCCGGCGTTCTCGGCCCCCTGCGCAGCGTCCACTTGCTGCTGCACCGAAGGGTCGGGGAAGTTCTGGTAGCCCTCGCGCGCGCCTTCGTCGTCCCACACCTCGGGGTTCGGATCGAGCTCGAAGACGGGTGTCGTCTCCCCGGGGTTGGTGCCGCCTTGGATGCGCGTCGTGAGACGACGGAACCGGTCTTCGTTGTCGCGCGACCATGCTGGGAGCGAGCGGTCGAAGTGCGCTGCGTAGTAGTCGAGCTGGATGCCCGCGTTCCGGCGCATGAATACCCATCGCAGGAAGTCCCGCTCGACTGCGCTGAGTCCACCCTGTGCAGGGTACGACTGGCTCACCGTGAGCTTGTGGTTCGGTGCCTGCTGCCGGGTGATCTCGTAGAGACGGCGCGTGATCGGGAACGGGTTCGAAGCGTCGGCGACGCTGTCCTTGCCGCTCTCCTCGTTCCAGATGTCGGTCGACCACACGTCAGCGCCGAACCCGCTGATCGCGTTCATGATCTCGTTCCACGCGTCGTAGTACCGATTGAGGTTCGGCGTGTCCATCGGCTGCAACACGTTCGGTGCACCGACGAGCTGGAGGTGCAGGTTGTTCTGGCTCGTGAAGTTGAGGAGGTTCACGAGGCGGGGGAGCATCGCTTCGTTGAGCGCCCCGTTCGCACGGATGAGCGAGCGCTCTTCCCCGGGCGGGTACCAGATGAGCCAAGGGCCGCGCCACACGCTGATCTCGCCTTGCGAGAACGAAGCCTGGATCGCCTGTTGGAGCTGGTCGTCCGGTGTCTGGAGCGCACCGAACATCGAAAGTCCGAACTTCATCGCCATGACTAGTCCCCCTCTTTCACGATCTCTTGCAGGAGCTTCACGAAGGCCGGGGTCTTCCGGTACGACCCGCCTTCACGGACCATCGCGCGGTTGCGCACGAGGATCGAGAGAAGTTGCAGGCCGAGGGCCTGTTCACCGTTTCGCACGAGGGCTTGGAAATCGTAGGTGCGCCACTCGGGCTGCAACAGCAAGATCTCTGCGGCAGCCTTCGCGTCGCCGGTCCCCTTGAGAATCCCTCGCACCTTGCCCTCGTTCGCGAGGGTACTACGGGATCGCTCGAGCTCGGAGTAGTGCAAGAGCCCGAAGGTCTCCGATGAGTAGATCCCGTCGAGCCACTCGGCCACGAATTCGATGTGCTCTTCGGACACCTCCTGGCCGGTCAAGTTCGCGAGCGCTACGGCCAAGCGCACGAGCTTCCACGATAGATCGTTGGGCTCGACGAGCGGCGGCGTCGACACGTAGCGCGAGCTCAGGTAGTTGCGGTGCCGGTTCGCCTCGCCCATGAGGTGGTCGACTTCGAGGTCTCGCTGAGCCCACGCCCGGATCTGGAGGTGCTTGGCGAGATCCTGTGTGAACAACTTCGGCGGGAGTTGCTTGCGTGCCGGGTCCGCGGCTGCGTCCGAGATCTCCCCGTCGGCGACGACGAGCGCAGCGTCCAGGCGGCGGATGTCCTCGGGTCGTTTAAACCCTTGGGTAATGACATCGAAGCCAAACGCATGCGCGGCCACCGGTAGCTCGGATCGCGGGTTCATCCCCCAGCACAGGCGCACCCGGCAGTAGGTCTGCTCGTGCACGTTCGCCATGTAGGTCTCGGCGACGCCTTCCGAACGTGCCGAGGTCATGGCCGAGATGATCGCGGCCTCGGCCGTGTGCACTTCGTCGAGCCCCATCCACCGGCGATCGTGGCGCGGGTACACCCCCCAGGCGATGACCGGCTTCTTTCGCTCCATCGTCACGCCGCCGAAGAACCCGGCACGCGTCGTGGTCCGTTTAAACGCCACCACGCTCCCGAGCCCGGTCCAGTTGCTCAGGTTCTTCATGGCGGGCGACTTGCCCTGGGAAGTGTCACCCACCACGGCCACGTCGAGCCACCCGCGCTTCGGCCCTCTCGAGGTGCTCAGCGTGAGCGTCGAGTACATGGAGAGCAAGATCATGAGGTGCATATCGGGGCGCTCGCGGATGCCGGTGATCTCTTCGGCATCGGCCAAGATCGCCTTCACGGTCTTTTGGAGATCGCGCCTACGCGTGAGCGGACGCAGCACCCCGGGCTTCTCCTCGAAGTTGTCGACCACCTGATCGACGCCCTCGGCCCGATGCACGATCGCCGTCCACACCTGATCGCGCGGGTGCGGCATGAACCGGCCGAGCACCCGGTACTCTTTGTTGGCCTCGATCACGTCCTCGAGATCCACGAAGATCGCCGCTCGATCCTGGCTCTTCACGTCGGCGTTGATCGTGAGGAGCTCGCCAACCCGGCCTTCCTGCACCGGCACGGACTCGATGTCCTCCATCTCGACCGCCGGGCACCGGGGCTGCACACCGATGGACGCGAGCACCTGTTCCCGGAGCTTCGCCTTCGGTGCGCCGATGTGCTCGACGAACCGGTCATCGGTCGTGTCTAGCGGGACCACGGGGTCCTCACCGGGCGCGGCCTCCTCGACGAAGTTCACCATCTGGCACGTCGAGCACAGCTTCCCCTGGTCCTGCGGGCATCGCAGCGAGACCTTCGTTGGTAGCTGGTAGGAATCGTTGAGGAGCGCCACGACGCTCGCGTTGATCCACGACCATTGGCGTGCGTGGCTCTTGTGCCCGGCCTGCATGAGCGTGCGCTCGGGCGAGTCCTCGGGGATCGAGCCCTCGGAGCGTTCGAACTGCTCCCACTTCGGCGTGTCCTCGATCAGCTTGTCGAGGAGCTCTCGGGTCCCCCCGGCTTTGATCCAGTCGGTGAGATCGTTCTCGTCCTTCTTGCCCGAGAGCGGCAGGTTCACCACACGGATCTGCGAGGCCATGAGCCCCGCCTCGAGCAAGAAGTTCACAGCGCGCCGGGCACCCGAGCGGCCAGCGTGGTCCACGTCGAAGACGAGCGCTACGTTCTCGGCCTTCTCGGAGATCTCCTTGGCCCACTGGTGGTGGAACACACCGGCACCGCCGGTACCACAGCACGCGTTGTACCCGAGGCTCACCGCTGCGAGCCGGTCCCACTCGCCCTCGCAGACCAGCAAGAGCTCGCACTCGTCGATCTCCCCGGGGTAGAGCTGGACCGATCGCCCCTTCTCGAGCGGGCGTAGCTTCTCGCCGGGCCGTGCTTGCCGGACGTTGACGAAGTCCCCGTCGGCGCCGGGGATCGGGATCTGGATACGACCGCTATCGAGGCCGAGCATCTCTCGGCGTGCGGTCTTGTGGTCGATGCGCCGTTCGGTCTCGAGCCACTCGAGGGACGAGCTCGAGGCCATCAGGCGCGCGTGCGACTTCTCGACGTACTCGTTCGAGATCGGGTCTCGAACCGTTGGGGTGATCTCCGTGCCCCGCGGGAGCGGAGCTTCGCACCGGTAGCAGTACCACCGGCCTGCCCGGATCTTGACTGTCTTCTTGTCGGTCGAGCCGCATGTGGGACACGGAGGAACAGCAACCTTCTTAGTGGGCAGATCCATCGAAGCTCCAGAGGGAGGAAAGCCCGGCCCCCGTGGGGACCGGGCTCGGGTCGATCAGGAGGCGAAGGTCTCTTCCTCCTCCTCGCCTTCCGGCACTTCGCCGACCAGGAGCTTCTGGCCGTCCCCGCCGCTCGGGAGGAACTGCTGCTGCGCCTTCTCGAGGAGCTCTTCACGGTAGCCGTGGATGTGCTTACCCCACTCGCGCAGATCGGACCGGCCGATGAGAGCGAACGCGAGCGACGGGTTCGAGTTCCCGTCGTCGCCGTAGCGCGTCGTCGCCGACACCTGGATCTCGTGGTGGACCGGCTTCGACCCGTCGCTGGTCGCGGCCTCCATCACCTCCTCGTAGCAGTCGTCGGAACCGGCGTTCGCCGAGCGCGTGACGCGCAGGGCGACCGGCTTGCGAACCTGCCCCTCCTCGTACTCCACGTCGGTGCGGTAGAGGTGCACGATGCGGACGCGGTTGCAGCCCTTCTTGGCGAACGCGAACGGGCAGCCATCGCACTCACCCGTCCACCCGTTCTCCTTGAGCCACGTCTCGGCGGACGGGTGTGCCGTGCCCTTCTCCATCGCCGGGTCGGACACGCAGATCGGCGGGCGACCCTTCTCGTCCGGGTTGTACTCGGCCTGGTAGATGCGGAGGAAGTGCGCCTTCGCGACGACGCCGGTGATCTCCTCCTCGAAGGCCGCGTTGCCGCCGTAGTTGAGCTTGACGCGCGGGCCCTCGCTCGTGCCGTGCACGGAGCCGGTGGGCACGACGACCTTGCTCTCGGGGAGCTTCTCCAGGTCTTCGTCGTCGTCGAAGTTGTACTCGATCTCCGCTTCCTTCGACGGCTTCTTGGGAGCCGCCTTCTTCTTGGTCGTGGCCTTCTTCTTCGGGCCGGGGCCCTTCTTCTTCGACGCTTTCTTGGACGCCGTCTTCTTCTTCACTGCCATGGTCGTACCCCCTACGTTCGTGTTCACGTGTTCTCGTGTAATCGGCTCTTGGTCGAGCTCGGCGTCAGCCCTTGAGGTTCTTGAGGACGCGGCGGCCCTTCTCGGTGAGCTTCGGGCCACGAGCCCCCTGGATGACGAGACCCTTGCGGATCAGCGCGTTCACGGATCGGCCATCGGCCTCCTCGCGAGCGGCGACGGCGCGGAGCGCCTGAATCTGTGCGTCGGTCATTCGGTGTTCTCCGTTCCAGGCTCGAAGCCCGGGTCAGTCGATGAACTGGTAGCCCTGTTCGAACGCGGCAGCCGGGGAGTAGGACGTGTACCCGTCGTCGTAGACGACGTAGTACCCACCCGCCTCGGCGCGCTTCTCACGCACCCACGCGGCGTCCACGAGGATCGGCTCGAAGCCGGGGTGCTCGAAGTGCACCCGCCACTGCGTCGTGGTCCACTCGAGGCGAGCGATCTTGAGCGCGCTCACCTCCTTGTGGCACAGGTACCGGGGCATCTTGCGCTCGGGCGGCGCTTCGTCCTCGGCCTGCTCGAGGGCAGCGTCGACTTCGTTCTCGAGCGTCTCCCCCTCGCCGCGTTCGGCGTCCGCTTCGTCCTGAGCCGCCTCGGCCAGCTTCTCGGCCAGGGCTCCCTCGCTCACCGCAGGGGCACTCGCGGTCTCGTCGTTCACCGGCGTGCCGGTCGTCGGCACATCGGGTACTTCGCTTCCGTCGGGCATCACGTCCTCCGGTTCCGTCGGCGACTCGCAGTCGCCATCTTGCGCCGGGACTCAGCGAGCCGTCGGCGTCGTTGTCGTGACTTGAAGTGCCGACCGCGTCCCCATGGGAGACCACGGTGGCCCATCTTCTGGAGGCTTCGACGCACCTGCCGGGTGATGACGTGCAACTCCACCTCGCGGTAGTTCTTGTCTTCCGCCTCGAGCTCTTCGATCGTCTTCACTTGGACCCCTTCGCCTTCGGCGCGGCCCGGTCGAACAGCTTCGGGAACTTCGCCGTGGTGAGGATGCGCTTGATCTTCTTGGCGATCTCCTCGTCGGAGATCGTGCCGCTCGCGATGGCGGTGTGCACCTCGCCCACCCGGGGCTTGAGGAGGCCGTAGGCTTTGGCCTCGACGAGGTACTGGACCAGCCGGTCCTCGTTCGCGCAGCCATTCGAGGTTCCGTACTCCTTGCCGATCATGCGCCCAGCGACGACGGTGACCGGCTCCTCGCCCGCCTTCTCCTTGCGCTTCGTGAGCTGCTTGAGGAGATCCTTCTTGTCGTCCTTGAACGCCTGCTCCACCTCTTCGGCCTTGGCCTTGGCCTTCGTGTGCGCGGCCTTCTTGCGGTTGTACTGCTTGATGCGATCGGTCCAGTTGAACACTGCCATGGTCGAGCTCCTTCTTGGTCGATACTGCGAGGGTTAGCCCTGTTAGAACGGAACCTCCTCACTGAGGTCCCGCTCGCGTTCACGAATGATGCGCCGCATCTGACCGGCGCGCACGATCCACGTCATGATGAACGGGTTCGTGTGAGTGTTCGCCACTTCACGGTGGATGTCGTAGTCCTCGGGGTTGAGCCCGAGCTCGCACAGCGTCGACTCGGTGCGCTGCGAGAGCGGCGTGAGATCACGGATCGGGCGGACGCAGGCGATCGGCGGTACCTCCCACCCTCCCCGGGAAGACTGGTACGGCCCCTTCACCTGCACGCGTGCGGTGTCGACCATCGCCTTCACGACACTCACGTGCACGACGAGTCCGAAGAGCTGCGACGTGGACAGGGACTCGAGGAGTTGATCGGCGTTCAGCGTCTCGTCGGTGACGTGCGCCGTCTCGTGCACGAAGAACGCGAACCATCGCCGCTTCCACGTGTGATCGCAGTCGAGTAGCCCGTCGATCTGATGCACCTGGATCTTGACATCTGTCTTCCGGGTGCTGCCCTTTACCTCGACGAGCGCACTGTGTCGCTCGGACATGAGGTCCGGGAGGTCACTGCGCGTGTTGTTGTTGACGGTGGCGCCGAGGTGGTACGCGCCGAGGTGTTCGAAGTAGTCGCCGACGAGCTGCGTCGCGATCGAGGGGGGCACGGTCTCGCCGTACTTTCGGTACATGCTGCCGTCGCCTGAGAGCAACGGCGAGCGCATGTTCCACGTGTGCCCGCCCCACGGGAAGTTCCGTTGGCGCCTCACGCTGCCCTCATCCACTCGCGCCAGTTGTCGAGCACCCGAGCACTCATGTCCTCGTTCGCTTCGAGCACAGCGAGGACGTTCGTGTCGCAGGTGTCACGGGCTACGAGGTTCAAGATGCGCGTCACCTTGTCCTGGCCGACGCGGTAGATACGACGGCTCGCCTGTTGGTACTCGAGCCAGGAGTACGAGTGCGAGTAGAAGCACATCCAACACGACGCTTGCAGGTTGAGCCCGATCCCTCCGGCCTGCGCTTGGCCCACGAGGAAATCGACCTTGCCGTTGTTGAGTGCGGCGATGGCTTCTTCACGTTCTCGGTCGGAGGTCTCACCGTAGTAAGTCCGCACACGATACGACTTCCCCAGCTTCGCCGCAACGGCTCGGATCTCGTCGGTGAAGCGGCACCAGATGATGCCCGGTGTCGGTGCATCCTCCACTAGATCTAGTAGGGCCTTCATCTTCGCGCCCCGGTGACCCGCCATGGTAGATCCGCCGGTGATGTGCTGGAGGTACACCATCTTCGAGAGCACGTTGGTTGCGCGGACGACTCGATCCTTCGAGATCTCGGCGACCAGTCGCTTCGCCATCTCGTTGTAGGCTCGGCGCTCTTTGGCCTCGAGCTCGACGGGCACCGTCGACACGATCTTTTCGGGAAGGTCGACGCACTCCTCGATCATCTTGCGAATCGAGTGCGGCTGGATCCTACGCGCGAGCTCGTCGAGGTTCTTCGTGCCCTTGACCCAATTCTGCTTCGGGCCTGCGAGCTTGCAGTAGCGCCGTCGCATCTCGGCCCAATGGTGGAACCCGAGCGGCACGTCTTGGAGCACCTTGAACTGCGACCACAGATCGTGAGGGTTCTTCGCCACCGGCGTCCCGCTCATGATGATGCACGGGCCGTCGATCTTCCGAGCGATCTTGTGGACGTGGCGGGACACGTGTGCGCCGGGCGACTTCACGCGCGTCGACTCGTCGCAGATCAGCGCCTTCGGGTGGCACCGAAGCAACGCCTCGACCACCGGGTAGCGGCGTAGCTTGTTCTTGTACACCTCGCCCACGCAACAGGACCTCTCTTGCCGGGCGCCACACCGCTTGCACTCCCACGAGTCGAGCGCGTCGTAGTTCAGGATCCACGGGCCCGGCTTGTTGAACAGGGAGATGCGCTTCTCCCGGCTCGTCGCGTAGACGACGGTCGCGTGTCGACCGGACCACTCCTTGAACTGGTCGGCCCACTGCCACAGCACTGCCCGGGGTGCGAGGATCACGGCGTGCCGGGAGGTCTCGGTCTCTTCCAAGATGTCGACGGCGATGCGCGACTTGCCGAGGCCCATGTCGTAGAAGAGACCGAAGCGCCACGGTGGATCGAGCGCACGGCCGAAGTCCATAGCCTCCTGTTGGTGGGCACGGCGCGGCGGGATCTCAGGGTTCTCGAGCACGAGGTCATCGTCTTCGACGTAGGTGCCGATGCCGAGCTCGGCGCGGAACTTCGCCTCTTGCTCGTCGTCTAAACGCCACGACCCGAACTCGGAAGGTGAGAGTCCGAGCTCACGGAGGATCCGATCAGGCAACACTGCCGTCTGCACCCTACGTTTAAACAGTTTCACTCGGAGGCTCCGCAGATCTCGGTGAACGTTTCTTGGGTCTCTTGCTCAGTCCACGACGTGCCGCCGGTGAACGCCGTGCGCAGGTCGACGAGCATGCGCTGGAGACGACTGTTCGCGATGGCGTGCTTCATGAGGGTGGCTTCGGCTTCGGCCAGGCGTTCGGCCATCCGATCGCGTTCGATGTGTGCGAGCTCGACGCGGTCTTGCTGCGCCTCTTCGCCTCGGCTGTACCCTTGCTGGTATGCAGCGTCCGCTTCGGTCACGGTTCTTCCCCGGGTAGCCGGGCCACCGCCCAATCGCGGACGAGCAGTGCGATCGAACCGCGCACCTCGACACGGAGGTTGCCGGACTTCGACAAGAGTCGGGCGACCACGATGAGGAACATCGACAACGCATAGCACCACAACTCGGTGAGCAGCGAAGCGATCTCGCCTTGCACGTACTTACGGGTGGTCATCCGTTCTCCTCCACGTAGTCGGGGTGCTGGCGCTCCATGTGCCGCTGGACGTTCGAGAACGATCGTTGGCAGCACGGGCACACGCCGTGAGCGGCGCGCTTCTTAGCCCGGGTGAGGTGCCCCTTGGTTGCACGGTGACTGTTCTCTTCCTTCGTGAGCCGCTTCTCGTACCAGTCCGAGCTGTCCTGGGCGCTCTTGCGTAGCCGCCGCTCGCGCTCGAGATCGCTCTCCCCGGAGTAGTGCTGGAGGTGTCCGTTCGGGCAGTACCACCACGCGTGGTCCTCGCGTCGCTTCTCTTCCCACCACGTGGGCACAGCGAACACGAGGCCACAGCCTTGGT
>JAAUXZ010015614.1_pt1 | contig 48664 bp, 47 predicted proteins | sample 7278131 | NCBI WGS metagenome assembly JAAUXZ01 (sample SAMN14350119, study PRJNA611818) | marine sediment metagenome | isolation source: surface marine sediment (3m) | place: French Polynesia: Moorea | collected 2018-08 | reverse complement strand
CTGTCCGAGTAGGGGGGCAAAGATGATCCTGGAGAGCTATGGATCTGGATCAATGCCAGGAGGTTGGTGGGAAGAAAACTGTGTCTACGCGGCCTCGGAAAATGCCTGTTGGGCCTGCCATTCCAGCTGCTGCGATAAATCCGCCGGTAATTGCAGCGCCGTCGCCAACTGGTCGAGGTGCGCACGCTCGGATGCCTGATCGGGATCAATCACCAGGCAGGAGGCCAGGTACAGCTCGGATTTCATCTCGATGCTGTTGATATTGGCTACCAGGTCCGGCACCGAAACATCCTGCTGCAGAAAGTCGAAGATAATGCCCTTGTGTTCGGCTGACATGTTCATCTGCTCGACTGCCTGGAAAATTCTGCCTTGTTCCTCGGTATCGATATGCCCATCGGCCTTGGCCGCAGCGATCATCGCCTTGATCAGGGTAAGTTCGAACGGAGCCTGACTGGCGCTTGAATCCACCAGGGCCTGCTGATGAAACGTCTGCTCGGATTGGGCGGACGAGTTCGCCGCTGCCGGGGCTTGCGCCTGCTGACTGCTGTTGTCCTTGTAGTTCTGGTAGGCCTTGAACGCCAGTCCGCCGAGCATTGCTGCACCGCCGTAGGTCGCCGCCTTGCCGGCGAACTTGCGTGCCGATTTGTTTCCCATCAGTAACGCGACGATACCACCGGCCGCGGCTCCTCCGGCCAAGCCGCCGGGGATCTGGCTGGTTATCTTGCTCAGGGTGCTGCCCGAGTCCTGGGCACCGCCAGCTTGACCGGCCTGAGCCGGGTTGGCGGAGCCGAGGAATTGATTGAATAACTGGTTAAGACTCATGTTGGGTTGTCTCCGTTGAAAACGTTGTGATTATTAATATGGCTTCGCAGCGGCCAAAATAATATTCGGTTTTAATCCTGTATTATTCGGAAAAAACGATGTTTGGCTGTTTAAGCTTCGTAATTTCCTGCCAATCGTGTTCATGATGCAAGATGAAACCTGATGCCTTGTCGCCTTTTCAAGCCACGATACAGGCGATCCAGGATGCGCTGGGTAGCGACATTCAAATCAGACTGAATCTCTTCCAATTCGATATGTTGACCGTCGTTCAGTCTGGCATCCAGTTGGATGCAATATTGCACCTGGCCGGATTGAGTGGCGCGATCGGATAACTCAATTTTCATCATCGCGACCAGGTGACCAAACCGGCTTAGATAAAAATTCAGCTTCTGCTCAATTATCGCGGTGTCAGTCGAAAATGTACTGAGGATCTTGACCTGCATAACTGGGTACCTGGGTTTAAGCCACCAGTTCAACCTGTTTGAACTGGTCTGGTGGTAGTATGGCAGCCTGGTCAACTTTATATTGTGGCTTGAGCATGCAGCCGATACCGCCGCGGTATGACAATTCGTCTGATTGCACCTGGTATACCGGGATACCTTGTTGGAATGCCAACCAGCTCGCTTCAATGACTGGAGCAAATTCCGCACTTGGCGTGGATGGAGCCTGTTGATTGATGATCAATTGATTGGCCTGCCGATTATCCAATGCATGCAGGCATGGAATGGCACCAGTCACCGCCGGTCCCCGGAAGTGCAGAGAATTCAGCAGTCGAGCAGTGATACTCTCGGTCTCTATGCGGGCTCGCCGCGCAAAATAATCCTGCATGTAAGATTTGAATTTACTGTGACTGAGATGATGCGGCACGTCTATGTTCGCTTGCAGTTTCCAGCCAATCTTGCTGGGTAACCAGCTTTTGATCTGGGTGGCAACGCTTGAATTCGCTGCGATCATCAATGGTTTTTTGCTCAGTTTGAGCAGGGAGCGGCAGACCTGATGAATACGTTTGTCCGAACGTTGACTGCGCTGGGCGTCTTGCTCGGTCCCGGATACAGCTGACAGATGGGGTGCCATGGCCCAGGCGACCGGGCGCAGTTTTCCCAACTCCACGTCATAAATTTGAATGACCTTGTCCATGTAGGCCAGGATGGTTGTATTCTGGATCGGATTCAACAGACTCATGATCGGTCGCAGATCAGGCTGGTGATGAACGCCTAGCTGGCTGTCCAGACTGAAGTCCAGGTTAAAAACCTCGAGCAATGGCTGATTGGCATCATAGCTGTAGTACAAGGCCATGCAGGAAGATTGCGGATGCCAATGCTCAGCAATCGCCTGCTTGATGAATTCGATAATCTCTCCAGCGTGCTGGTCGAGCTGTTGCATCTGGTCGTACCAGTCATAAGTAAGCTGTTGGTCAACAAATTGCTGGCAGGCACTCAGCCCCGTACCGGTATCAAGGTAGCAACTAATTATTTGCTGTTGACCCTGAACAGTGTCATGCAGCCTGGTTAAGCTGTGGCGCAGGGACTTGAAATTTACCGCTGTTTGTTGATTGGTTTTATTCATGGTCTGTTCATCTGGGTTGTTTGTACAGGATGCAGTATGCACCAGAAAACTGATCACAAAAGTCGGTATTCAGCGATTCTATCTTCGGTTTTTTCGAATCCACCGATAAAATCCCGGGATTCCGTCATGCTTCGAAAAATTCGATCATAAACTGGTAATTATTCGAATCGATCGATGTTTAAAACTGTTTGCTCTGGCGCTAATTTAGGTTCACCAACTTTTCTAAGCGGAGTAAATCATGATCCAACAGTTCAACTATCAGCCGGCTGCGCAGGTCAACCAGTTGATGCTAGACGACGCGTCAGTGCACCTTATTGATGTACGCACGCGCGCGGAATTCGACGATGGCCATGCCAAGGGCGCGCAATCCATTCCCCTGGACGAGCTGAATCGTGACTCGTTAAACACTGATCTCAACCTGGATAGTATCGACGATCACAGCTTCTACCTGATCTGTCAGGGCGGCCACAGGGCCAAGCTTGCGGCGGAAAAATTAAGCGAGCAGGGGGTCAGTAACCTGGTTGTGGTTAAAGGAGGAACCGATGCCTGGAACCAATCCAACCTACCCATGCTGCGTCATTCGAGACTGCCATCACTGGAACGTCAGACCCAGATTGCAATCGGAGGATTGCTGCTGCTGGTGCTGATCAAGGGCATGTTAATCCATCCTGCATTCAACCTGCTGATCGGCGCAGTTGCTATTGGCTTGATAGTTGCGGGAGTGACCGCCAGGTGCAGCCTGACTTCGATTCTGGCCCGGATGCCGTGGAACCAGCGGCACTCGGGCAGTCCGGCCTGAACGTTCACATAAAGCTTGAAACAGAAGATTAACCAACGGAGTAACAGATGATTTTTCGACAATTATTCGATGCTGAATCCAGCACCTTTACCTATATCCTGGCGCAGAAACGCGGCGCCGAGGCACTTATAATCGACCCGGTGATGGAAAACGTGCCACAGTACCTGCAGCTTATCCGTGAGCTCGACCTCAAACTGGTGATGGCGGTGGATACCCATGTGCATGCCGATCATATTTCAGGTTCGGCCAAACTGCGTGATAGTGCCAGGTGCATGTATGCGATGGGGCGAGAGACCAAGGCGGAATGCCTGACCCATCGCTTCAAGGACAATGACACCCTGGTGTTTGGGCGCATGACGATGCGCGCGATTTATACCCCGGGGCATACCGACGATTCATATTGTTTTGTCATGAATGACCGGGTGTTTACCGGGGATACCCTGCTGATCAGGGGTACCGGTCGCACCGATTTCCAGAATGGAGATCCGGGTGCCCAGTATGACAGTATTTTTGAGCGGCTGTTGACCCTGCCCGATGAGACCCTGGTGTATCCGGCGCATGATTATCAGGGTCGGACCAGCAGCAGTATCATCGAGGAGAAACATTTCAATCCGCGCCTGCTGGTCAACTCGCGGCAGGAATACATTGATCAGATGAATGCTCTGCAACTCGATCCACCGGCAAAAATCGATATTGCGGTACCTGCCAATATCAATTGTCAGTATCAACAGGCCGCATAAGAAAGTGGTCGGCAACAGGGATGTTGCCGTAGTGCAAGCAAGGAATTACTTTAACCTGGTAACTTTTAATCAACCCACAGCTAGCTATCGAAGATAGGGTATGCGTAGTTCGACCCGGATTTAACTCCGGTATCCGGCTAAATCTGTAAAGCTCAGGAGACGACAACATGAAAACGCTATCGTTGAAAGATTTAAGCAAGAAAGTTCTAACCCGGATCAAATGGTTTTTCTCCATCGTTTCCGGGGTTTTTACCACCGGATTCGTCATCGCGTTAGAAACCTGAAGATTTTTTTTCGATCGACAGGCTCGATTCTAACTACTTGATTTATCAGCGCAAAATCTGCTTCTGGTAGGTAAGGCGAATAACTTATTTTTTAAAGGGTTGAATCCGCTGTTGATCAGCATTATAAATACCTGAGTAATTTAGTCAGGAATTAGTGGAGACCCAAATATGAGCGCATCGCCCGAATCGGTAGAGCACCTGATCGAAAATGGTTACGCTGCTGGTTTCGTAACCAACATCGATACAGAAACCTTCGAGCCCGGCCTGGATGAACAGACGGTTAGGAAGATCTCGGCGCGGAAAAAAGAACCGGAGTGGATGACCCAGGCCAGGGTCAAGGCCTACCATCACTGGTTGACAATGCAGGCGCCGAACTGGGCCCACCTGAATATACCGGCAATTGATTTCCAGGAAATATCCTATTTTTCAGCGCCCAAGAAGCAGGATGGTCCAAAGAGCCTGGATGAGGTCGATCCGGAAATTCTCGAAACCTACAACAAGCTGGGAATCCCGCTGGAAGAGCAGAAGGCGCTGGCCGGCATCGCCGTGGATGCGGTCTTCGACAGTGTCTCGGTAGCTACCACCTTTCGCGAAAAACTGCATGAGGCAGGCGTCATTTTCTGCTCCATGTCGGAAGCCTTGCAGGACTACCCGGAACTGGTGCAAAAATACTTCGCCAGCGTGGTACCGCATACCGATAACTTCTTTGCCGCGCTCAATGCCGCGGTGTTCAGTGATGGCACCTTCGTCTACATTCCGCCCAACGTGCGTTGTCCGATGGAGCTGTCGACCTATTTTCGTATCAACGAAGCCAAGACCGGACAATTCGAGCGGACCCTGATCGTTGCCGACGAGGGTAGTTATGTCAGTTACCTGGAAGGCTGTACCGCCCCGCAACGCGACGAAAACCAGTTGCACGCGGCCGTGGTGGAGCTGGTCGCCCTCGGCGATGCGACCATCAAGTATTCGACCGTGCAGAACTGGTATCCCGGGGATGAACAGGGTCGTGGCGGCATCTACAATTTTGTCACCAAGCGCGGTGACTGCCGCGGTGACCGTTCACATATATCCTGGACCCAGGTCGAGACCGGTTCCGCGATTACCTGGAAGTACCCCAGCTGTATCCTGCGCGGTGATGACTCGGTCGGTGAATTTTACTCGGTAGCGGTGACCAAGGGTAAACAACAGGCTGACACCGGCACCAAGATGATCCATATCGGACGCAATACCAGCAGCACTATCGTGTCCAAGGGGATCTCGGCAGGGGAGGCGCAGAACACCTATCGCGGCCTGGTACGGGTCGCACGCCGCGCCGAACAGGCACGTAATCATACCCAGTGCGATTCGCTGCTGCTGGGCGATCGCTGCGGTGCGCATACCTACCCCTATATCGAGGTCAAGCATCCATCGGCAGATGTCGAACACGAGGCCACCACCTCCAAGATCAGCGAGGACCAGTTATTTTACTGTCAGCAACGCGGCCTCGACGAGGAAGCGGCGGTATCGATGATTGTCAATGGTTTCTGCAAGGAGGTATTCAAGGAACTGCCGATGGAATTTGCGGTGGAAGCAAGAAAACTGTTAAACGTCACCCTCGAAGGCGCGGTAGGGTGAAACTGGAGAATAGCATGTTAAGTATCAAAGATTTACACGTCAGCGTTGAAGATAAAACAATCCTGCAGGGCCTGAACCTTGAGGTCAAGGGTGGTGAAGTCCATGCGATCATGGGTCCCAATGGTTCCGGCAAAAGCACTCTGGCCCATATACTGTCGGGGCGCGAGGGTTACCAGGTAGACCAGGGTGAGGTCCTGTATCAGGGCCATGACCTGTTCGATCTCGAGATCGAAGAGCGGGCCCAACAGGGTATCTTCCTGGCCATGCAATACCCGGTTGAATTGCCCGGGGTGAATAACCTGAGCTTTCTGCGTGAATCGCTGAACAGCATTCGCCGTGCCCGCGGCGAAGCGGAGCTGGATGCTGCAGCCTTCATGCGCCTGGCCAGGGAAAAAGCCGCACTGGTCGAGCTGCCCGACAAGCTGTTGAAACGGGATGTTAACAGCGGTTTCTCCGGCGGTGAGAAAAAGCGCAACGAAATTCTGCAAATGGCGTTGCTCGAGCCCCAGCTTGCGATCCTCGATGAAACCGATTCCGGTCTGGATATCGATGCCCTGCGCGTGGTTGCCAACGGGGTTAACGCGCTACGCAGTCCGGAGCGTGGCATGATCGTGGTTACCCATTACCAGCGCCTGCTCGATTACATCGAACCGGATTATGTACATGTGCTGGCACAGGGGCGCATCGTCCGCTCCGGCGATAAGACCCTGGCTTATGAGCTGGAAGAGAAGGGTTACGGCTGGATTTTGCAGGAGCATGCGGCATGAACAACCTGCAGCAACAAAGCCGGTGGTTCGAGAATTTGCTGGAGGCCAACAGTGACTCGCTGAACCTGCGAGCAGCGGATGGGTTATCCGGCATCCACGTTCAGGCCCAGCAGGCCCTGTCGGATTTACCGGTACCGGATCGGCGCCAGGAAAGCTGGCGTTACTCGGATCTGGGTAAATTGTATCGGCAGATGTTCCGGATTTCCGGCGAGGCATTCGATGCCCTGCAGGAAACCGACATCGATCAATGGATTTATCCCAAGCAGGACAGTTATCGACTGGTCATGGTCAATGGCCAGCTGGCGGCGCACCTGTCCCATGTGTCCGGCCTGGACAAGCGGATAACGCTAGACGGCATCAGCCAGTTGTCAGCGACCGAGCGACAGGGTGTTGCAGCTTACCTGCAACAGCATGGCGGGTTTGCCGATGATACCTTCGGCCAGATCAATCGTGCGCTGATGCAGGATGGATTCTACCTGCGGGTTCCGCAGAATACCGTCGTCGATAAACCGATCGAAGTGGTTTTCGTCAACCTGTCGCATGACGAACAGCTGTTGTCACAACCTGCTTCGCTGATCATTCTCGAACCGGGTGCGCGGGCCCAGGTCGTTGAACGTTACCTCAGCCTCGGCTCATCCGAGTATTTCTTCAACGGGATGACCGATATCCTGTTGCGGGAACATGCCGAGCTCAGGCACCAGCGTATCCAACAGGAAAGTTCGCAGGCTTACCATCTCAGTCGCGTTGGGTTGAGACAACAGGCTGCCAGCATTTACCAGGGCCTGACGATTGCCAGTGGCGGTGCCTGGAGTCGTAACGATATCCAGGTCCATCTCGATGGGCCCCACGCCGAATGTGATCTGCAGGGGGTTTATACCGTCGGTGATGGGCAGTACAACGATATCCACCTCGATGTTGCCCACAATGCCGCGGACTGTCGCAGTCAGGAGAATTTCCGTGGCGTCGTGCACGGGCGTGGCAAAGCGGTATTCGATGGCCGCATCCTGGTCGCCAAGGATGCGCAGAAAACCGATGCCCAGCTGTCGAACAAGAACCTGCTGCTGGTGGAAGATGCCGAGGTCAACACCAAGCCGCAACTGGAAATCTATGCCGATGACGTGAAGTGCAGTCATGGTACCACCGTTGGCAAGGTCAATCCTGACCAGCTGTTCTACCTGCGGGCGCGTGGTATCGACGAGCAACAGGCCTACCGGATGCTGTGCCTGGGCTTTGCCGACCAGGTGCTGGCGTCGATCGAGGATCAGGCGGTCAGGCAGCATGTGCATGCAATGTTCAACCGGCTGTTATGAGGTCAGGCGATGCGACCCGATGCTTCCCTTTATACCCTGGCAGCTACACCGACGATGAGACCAGCTATGTCTGAACCACGCAACTTAAGTGATGACCAGCTCAAGACCAAGGTCGTCGATGTGCTGAAACAGATTTACGATCCGGAAATACCGGTCAATATCTATGACCTTGGTCTGATCTACGATATCCGGATCGACGGGCTGACGGCGCATGTGCTGATGACCCTGACCACGCCGAATTGCCCGGTCGCCGAATCAATGCCTAATTCAGTCGAGGAAGCGGTGCGCGGCATCGATGAGATCGACGAGGCTACCGTCGAACTGACCTGGGACCCACCCTGGGACCCCGGGCAGATGACCGATGAGGTCCGGCTGGAACTGGGTTTGTTATAGTATTTGGAGGTTTTCATGAGTGTTCAATTAACCGATAAAGCGGCCGAGCGAGTGGTCAACATGCTGCAACAGAGAGGCCATGGTATTGGCCTGCGCATCAGCACCAAGCCTTCCGGCTGCACTGGCTTTGCTTACCAGGTCGATTATGCCGATGAGCTGGGTGAACAGGACCAGGTGTTTGAAAGTAATGGGGTCAAAGTTGTGGTTGATCAGGATAGCCTACAGCTGATCGATGGGACCACCGTTGACTATGTCAAGATGAATGCGCTCAATGAAGGTTTCGACTTCATCAATCCCAATGCCAAGGATATTTGTGGCTGCGGTGAGTCGTTCAAGGTGTGAAGCGTATCGTCGCCGGACCAATAAAAGGAGATTATCATGACCCAGCTTGATGAATATGTCGATATCTTCGATCTGCTCGGTGATTGGGACCAGCGTTACGAGTATCTGATCGAGATGGGTGAGAACCTGCCGTTGCTGGATGATCGTTATAAAGTCGATGACAACCTGGTCAAGGGTTGCATGAGCCAGGTCTGGATAACCGCGGAGCTGCGCGACCAGGCGGTTGTGTTCCGGGGCGACAGCGATACCGCGGTGATCAAGGGCATCCTGGCGTTATTGATCAGCCTGTGCGAGGGTCTGACCACGCAGCAGATACTGAACATTGATATGGATGATGTCTTTCGCAGTCTAAAGCTGGATAAACACCTGTCGCCCAATCGCCATCTGGGTGTCTACGCGATGTTCGAGCTGATGAAACATAAGGCTGCCGAACTGGAGCCCAATCCACAAGCAGCCTAATCACGAGCCACGTATTAAGCTTACGCTTCACTTCCTGGACAGAATCCAGCCGTAACTTGGTCCACTGCTAAAGTTGGATCATGCAGTACCTGCCAATATCAGTTGCCAGTATCGGCAGCCATCTTGATGCAGCAAACCGTAATCAGGGTGTTACATATTCATCCTAGAATTCACTTCACCAGTAACTGATTAACGATTGTTTCCAACTTAAAACCAGCAGGGGAATGCAGCATGAAAAGGCTAGCTCTAAGAGATTTAAGCAATCAGGCTCTAAACCGGATCAAGTGGTTTTTCTCTATTGTTACCGTGGTTTTTGTTACCAGTTTCGTCATCGCACTGGAAATCTGACAGACTCAATCCGGGCCGTTATTTGCTAATTGAAAACATAATAGCGGTTGTATAGGTGCATGCTTGGGCCAGTAGTTAGCTACTCAGCGGTGTGCCATCACGCCGGTTGAGAATGATATCGAACTCCGCTTGCATGGTTGCCGGTGCCTGGCTGACCGGCTTGAAGTCGGCTACCACCAGGTGACGGCGCTCTGTCGCGATCCGCTGAAACAGGAAATCGGACGCATTGCGTGGCTCATTCTTGACATAAAGCTGGGTGACAAAGGGCCTTTCACCCGGCGGAAATACCGCGACATGGATATGCGGTGTGCGCCCCGGGTATTCAACCGGTCGAATTGTGCGGAAGCGATACTGTCCCTCAGCATTGGTATAGTTATGACCATGCCCCTGGAAATTCGGATCAATCGGTCGCGGGGCATTTTCGCGCGGGTGGCGATAACGTCCGTTGATATCGCATTGCCAGATCTCGATCCGCATATTGGTCAATGGCCGACCGTTGATATCGACGATGCGGCCGCTCAGATCGGTGATCTCACCCGCGGCCTGACCATCACTGCCGGTAATCCGGGTCAGATCATTGTCATCATCCAGCGGCAGGTCCAGGGGGTAAAATGGGCCTGCGCTCTGCCGCGGCGTCGCCAGCAGGTTGGCCGCCATGCCCGGGGTTGTTGCCATCACACCGGCCAGCGCCAGCATCAGTTGTCTACGTTGTTTATCCATGATCGGTATCCGTAAAGGCCTTGTTGGTTAGAGTCCCGGACCAGGAATCTGTTCCAGGGGCCATAAAATAAATCATTCGTCATCGCTGCGTTTGCCCGGCAAATAAAACAGGCGCGCCATTATTAACACGCTCAGGATCAGCAAGCCGAACGGGTAAGCAATAATCCCGCTGAAAAACAATCCAAGGCTGGTCAGTAATAACAGCAGCAGTACAATCAGCAGTGGATCGAATAAAATTTTCATAACAGTTTAGTTGTCAGAATAACCGCTGAGTTCCAGATAGCCCAGCCCGCGATGACTGCCGTCGACCTTGACCGCGCCTTCCCAGTAACGCACCGTGTGTGCCATTTCCTGGTCAGCGAACGCGGCCTGGATTTCGATATCGATCGCATGGCGGGGAATACGCATCTGCCAGCCGATGGGATAACGGGTGCCGCTGGCACTGGTCCAGGTATCGGTCACGCTGAGCCGGGTGTTGTCCAGTGACAGGGGTTCGACGCGACCCTCGCGATCGACCAGCACCCCCTTACTGTAGATTTGTGGCTGGCCGTCCTTACCGCGCATCTGGTAGAACATCAGGTCCTGGCCCGAGTCGAGTTGCAGGGAAAACCAGTCCCAACCGGCCTGGTCGGCGGCCAGTGCCGAGCTCGACCATTCACGATCGAACCAGGAATTGCCCTCGACCTTGATGACCCGATCCTGCAGCCGAATGCTACCGCTGGTCGGCAGGCGGGTATAGGAGTAATAGTAAGAGGCATTGCCGGCTGCCGCGCTTTTTTGCGATAGCCCGCGATCGCCCTGCAGCACCGGCGGTTTGCTGCCGGCCTCTACGCTCAGCTCGATGCCGAATCGATCGGTCGCTGCCTGCAGGGTCAGCGGAAAGATGTTGTCCTCACTGCCGTTGATCGACCATGGGCCCAGCCACACCCGCAGCGGGTTATTGTCGGCCCCGGCGAGACCGGCTGCGGCCCGGCTGAAACGCTCTTCACTCAAATGCTGCTGACGATCGATAGCGCTGAGCGCCAGGTGCCCCATGTACAGCTGGTGACTGCGCCAGTTTGAATCAGCATCCGCGCTGCCGGGTTTGAGGCCAACCCGAAACAGGGTCAGCTGATAGCCGAACGCCTCACCCCGGTCAGAGCTCAGGTTGCCAGTGAAATACCACCACTCGGTGGCATATTCAGGATGCGCGCCATGATCGGCTGGAAACACGAATTCCCTGGGGGTCAGGGCCCGGGCGAAACCCGGGTCAACCGTGCCGCCCATGGTCGAAGACACGGTCAGCGCCGTTTGCTGCGCCGGCCCCGGTTCGTTCGCACCGCAGCCAGCGAGCAGATAAAAACTTAACAGCAGCAGGATTCGCTTCATGTCAGTCCTCCCGCAACTGTGGGGCCGGATGCCCACGACTGGCCTGCCAGGCCGGATACAGACTGGCGAGCAGGGCGGCAAGCAGGCCCAGCAAAAGAGTAAACCAGAGCGGTCCGGGTTGAATGATGAAAGGCATGGTCCAACCGAAGGCGCGTAACTGGATGACATCTGTCAGTACCCAGGCCATCGCCATCCCGGTCGGGATCGCGACCAGTGCGGCCAGCACGCCCAGGATCGCCGATTCCAGCATGATCAGCAGGCTGACCTGGGACCGGGTCAGGCCGATCGCGCGCAATACCGCAAACTCCTTGCGCCGTTCCAGCTGTACCGCCATCAGCGCACTGAGGATGCCGATGAAGGCCACCAGGATCGACAGGATCCGCAGCACCTCGGTGATACGAAAGGTGCGGTCGAATATCGCCATCGATTCGCGGTAGATCGCGCGCGCCTCGGTGAATTCCACCGCGTAACGATCCGCCAACCGTTCACTGACCAGCTGGCGCAACGACTGCCCTTGCCCGGACTTGCCGAACAGGGCAAGGGTATCGACCCGGGCATCCTGCCAGTACTCGCGATATACCGATAAATCCAGAAACAAGCGGCCGTGCTCACTGGCGTAGTCGCGGAATATCGCGGCCACGATAAAATCAACATCACCGGCCGGGGTAGGCAGGCGCAGGCTGTCACCGGGCGCTAAACCGGTGCGGTTGGCCAGGGGTTCGGAAATCATGATCCCGCCATCCTCGTAACCGGACCAGGCATCGTCGGTTTGTTGCTGTAACAGGTCAAAACCCTGGCGTGACGGTGCTGCCAGCTGCGCGGCGATCAAGCTGGTGCGTTGGCCGTCGATCGGCAGCTTGATGTTGCGATAAAGGCTCAGCGCCGACACCGTGGGCAGTTGCCGGGCTTCATCGATCATACCAGGTGGCAACGAGACGCCATCCTGAAATCCACTGGCGGCGATATACAGGTCGGCATTCAACAGGTCCTGCAACCAGTCACTGACCGAGCTGCGCATGCTCTCGACCATGATCGCGACTCCCACCGTCGCGGCCAGCGCCACCATCAGCGCCGCGGCCGCGGTACCCAGTCGCGACAGATGCCGCTGCATGTCACGGGTGGCCATGCGCCAGACCCCACCCAGCGGCAGCCTGTCCAACAGACGATGCGCCAGCGGCAACGCCACGGGGGTGATCAGCGCCGCACCCATGATCAGCACAAACAGGCCGGCGAAGCCGCTAACGATGCCACCCTGCAGGACGAAGGTCGTGGCCAGGCCGGCCAGCACCAGGATCAGGCCACCGCCCAGCAGGACCGGTATTTGGCGGACCCGCGACTGTTCTAACGCGGCCCGTGACAGGGTGGTCAGGGGCGGGGTTCGCGCGGCCTGGTGCGCGGGCAGCCAACTGGCGACGAGGGTGCCGCCAATGCCGAGCGCGACGGCCTTGAACAGGGTAAACGGTCCGATCTGCATCGCATCGCTGCTGACCTGGTAATAGAGTTCGCTGATGGTGGCGGCAACGATTGCGGTCAGTCCCTGGCCCAGCCAGATGCCGAGGATACAACCGATTATGCTGCCGATGATGGCCAGGATCAGGGCCTCGGCCAGGATCAGGCGATAGATTTCCTGGCGGGTGACCCCCAGCGCGCGTAACCGTCCGAGCAAATTGCGTCGTTGCACGATGGAGAAACTCATCGCGTTGAAAATCAGGAACACCCCCACTAGTAGTGCGAGCAGGCTCATCGCGGTCAGGTTGAGCTCAAATGCCGCCGATAAACCGACAACGCCCTCGGCCTGTTCCTGCACATCGACCAGTTTGACCGATGCCGGCAGGCGCCCATTGAACCAGGCCAAATCGTCATCATCAAGGATAAGGTCGATGTAACTCAGTTGCTCCCGCATGCCGCTGATGGCCTGGGCGGTGGCGATATCGGCAATCAACAGGTCACGGCTGCCGACACTGTCATTATCGCTGATCACCAGCACCTGCAGATCATGGCTTTGGCCCTGCAGCGAAATCTGCAGGCTGTCATCGAGTTTGAGACCGAGGGCGGTTGCCGCCGATTGACTGATCGCCAGTGCATCCGGACGCGCCAGCCAGTCACCGAGGCTGGTCTCGCCCTGGATCGCCGACGGTAGATCGGCACGAAAAGCGCCTTCGGCAAACACATCGAATCCGAGCAGTTGGTAACGCCCCGGGTAGCCCTCGATCTTAACGGTCTGGGTAATCACCGGCGCCATCGGCGGATGGTCTTCGCTGGTGAACAGGCGGGTATAGAGGGCAGCCGGTACCTGGCCGTCATTACCGATAATACGATGGGTGGCGGCACCGGTGAGCTGGGCGGAGGATAGGGCAAACGAGGCCTTGGCCGCACCATTGGCCAGGTCCACGGCCAGCACCACGGCAACCCCCATGGTGATGCCAACCAGGGCCAGGAACGCCTGCCAGCGATGGCGCAACTGGTAATTGAAACCAGCCCGCAACAGCAGCGGTGATAGCCCGTTCACGCCTCGCTCAACTCGCCATGCTGCAGTCGCAACACCCGGTCAGCCGTCTGCGCGATGGCCGGACTGTGGGTGACGATCAGCATCGTGGTCCCCTGGTCCCGGGCCAGTTCATTGAGCAGGGAGATGACCCGATCACCGGTGTCCTCATCGAGGTTACCGGTCGGTTCATCAGCGAGCAGGATCTTGGGATGGTGGGCGAGGGCGCGGGCAATCGCGGTACGCTGTTGCTCGCCGCCGGACAAGGTATCCGGAAAGCGATCATACATATGATCCAGGCCCACCCGGTCCAGCAGGCCGGTTACCCGTTGGCGGATATCACTGCTGGAATGGCCGGTTAACTCCAGCGGTAAAGCGACATTTTCGCCCACGGTCAGGGTCGGGATCAGGTTGAAAAACTGGAATACAAAACCGAGTTGGCGTCTGCGTAACAGGGTGCGATGAGGTTCAGCCAGCTGGTGGATATTGGTGCCATCGATCAGGACCTGGCCGCTGTCCGGGGCATCGATCGCGCTTAGCAGGTTGAGTAAGGTGGTCTTGCCGCTCCCGCTGGCACCAACCAGGGCCACGACTTCAGCCTTGGCGATATCCAGATCGAGGCCGCGGAAAATGGTCTGGGCGATATCTCCGCTTTGATAACGCTTGGTGAGTCCGCTGACGCTCAGCATGGTGGTGAAGGTCCAGGTTTCCGGCAGATAACACCGGTTTAATATATCAGATTAAGCACGAGCAAGCCGGCTCTAGCTAGCGTAGATGGCGCCCACCATCCATCGGTAATACCCGGCCGGTGACATATTGACTCTGCAACAGGTAATCGATGGCATGCTGGAATTCATCCAGGCCGCCCTCACGTTGCATCAGGCTTTTGTCCAGCGCCTTGCGCCGGTAATCTTCATCGTCTTCGGGATTAAAGATTACCAGTGCCGGGGCCAGGCTATTCACCTTGACCTTGGGTGCCAGCTTTGCCGCAAAGGATTGGGTCAGGTTATCCTGCGCGGCCTTGCTTGCGGCATAGGCGATATGCTTCTTGCTGCCGCGACTGCTGACATAATCGCCGACATGAATGATATCGGCATAATTCGACTCACTGGCTTTAAGTAAAGGTTCCAGAGCCAGGTTGAGCTGATAGGGAGCACTGACATGGACCTGCATCATGCGGCGCATGATCTCTGAACTCGGCAGGTCGGCATGTTCCGGCAGCCAGTCGGAAGCATTGTGAATGATCGCGCGCAGGCTGGAGTGCTTCTGCTTGATGGATGCAATCAATGCATCGGTCTGCGCTTCATTGTCGAAATCACATTGATATAGTTCCGCGCCCTTCTGTTCCAGTTCCGCCAGGCTGGTACGGGCTGTGCGATAGGTACCGATGACCGGGATCCCGCGATCAAGAAAGGTATGCGCCAGGTGCAGGCCGACCCGCCTGGCGATCCCGGTAATCAGTAACGGCTCGCTGCTCATGGATTGAGGAATTCAGCGCGGGTATGGATATTTTCCTGGAAACAGCCACCCAGTGCGGTGGTACTGGTCTGGGAATTGGTATCCTGCACCCCGCGCGATTTAACGCAGTAATGGGTGGCATCGATGCTGACCGCGACATCCTCGGTTTCCAGCAGGGCCTGCAGGGCAACCAGGATCTGCCGGGTCAGGCGTTCCTGCACCTGTGGGCGTTGACCGAAAAAGCGGACCACCCGGTTGATCTTGGACAGGCCGATGATCTTATTCTTCGGTATGTAACCCACCTTGGCGACGCCATCGATGGTGACAAAATGATGCTCACAGGTACTGGTCAGGTCGATATCACGCACCTTGACCATCTCGTTGGCCCCCATCTTGTTTTCAATCAGCGACAGTTTGGGAAATTTCTGGTAATCCAGGCCGGAGAAGATTTCGTGAACGTACATCTTGGCGATGCGGTGCGGGGTCTCGGCCAGGCTGTCATCGGTAAGGTCGAGCCCGAGGGTACTGACCACGTCGGTCATCAGCTCCTTGATGCGCTGGTATTTCTGTTCCGGGTCTAACCCGGTTTCGATCATTGGGGTTTCCAGCCCGTGTTGGATCAGGGTATTGCGGACCAGGATCGCTTCGTCGGATAAGACGTAGGGCTCGTGCTTATTTTTCTTCAGGTATACGGGATCGGGGCTCATGAGGCTTTCTCCAGGAGATGAATGTTGCTGGTTTTATCGGCGGCGTATTCCAATGTCAGGGAAACTGAATCGGCGAAACGGAGTGCATGTGGTTTATCGACGGTGACCTGGGCATGCATGACGCTGGGGTGTTCACAGCTGATGGCCAGGATCTCCGCAACCAACTTTTCCAGCAGCAAAAAACGACCCTGCTCGACATGCTTGATAACATTCTTGGTTACGGTCTTGTAATTGAGGGCATCTTCCACCCGGTCCTGTAGAACCTCGTCACTGATTTCATAACGAATCTGGATGTTAATAACTATATCCTGTTGCTTTTCCATCTCCTCGGGATTGAATCCGATAAAGGTCCGTAACCTCAGGTTCTGGATATGTATCGTGGCGTACTGTGCGGTCATAATAATCCTTCTCTGGTTATCGGGAATTCAACATCTGTTGATCGGTTAACGCTGAAGCCCTGGGTTGGTTGTTTAGGTTTGTCCTTGCTTTGTAGTGGACATTAGGTCCGAAGTCGTGAAACATCCGTCAAATTGATGTGAAGATTTCGTGAAACCGGGCAATAAGCGGATTACAGCGTGGTTTGAATTGGTTAGCATTCATCCAATCGAGCAATTGGCAAAGCGAGAAACCAGCATGAAATTTCTCAACAAACTGCATAACCGTCGCCAGCCAGCCGGCCTGGAATGGGTGATTCTCAAGCGTCTGCCAAAGTGGCTGCTGGCGGGTACGGTGATCCCGTTGATGATGTCGGTGCTGGTGCGTTGGCTGCCGATGCAGGGATCGGCTACCGAGATCGCCAAACATCAGACCGGCATCGACATCCTAGCGATTGCAATCGGGGTGACCGCATGGACAGCCGTATTCACCATTGCCATCGGCTGCGTCATCGTCGTGGTGATGAAAGGCCCGGCTTACGTGGCGGATGCCTATAAATTGCGTGACGCGGAACGCCCGTCCTCGCGCAGGGATAACGATTAGTCGCTATGCAGCTCGCCGAGTAAATTGTAATCGTCCAGGATGCAGTAGATCGTCGGTACCAGGAATAACGCCATCAGGGTAGCCGCAGTCAGGCCGAAAGCCAGGCTCGCGGCGAGCGGGATCAGGATTTGCGCCTGCAGGCTGGTCTCCAGCAGTAACGGGGACAGGCCGGCGATGGTGGTGATGGACGTCAACAGGATCGGGCGGAAGCGGGTGCGGGCCGCCTGACGCGCGGCCTCGATAGTTTGCATCCCCTGTTCCCTGGCCTCGCGAATGAATACCACCAACAGGATGGAATCATTGACCACGACCCCGAACAAAGACGCCATCCCGATCATGCTCGGCATGGTCAGGTCCAGCCCCAATGCCATGTGGCCGAACACCACGCCGATCAGTGCCGTGGGGATTACGATCATCACCGATAAAGGTGCCAGGTAGCCCCTGAATTGCATGGCCAGCAGGATATACACCCCGATCAATCCGAGCATCACATTGCGTACGATGGATTGCCCGGTCTGGGCGGAGCTCTCGCTTTCACCCTGAATATCCAGGCTGATCCCCGGATACTTTTCCATCAGCGTCGGGAAGACCTGCTGTTGGGCCAGGGTGATTAATTCCTGGGCATTGACGACCTCGCGTTGCACATCACCGAACACGGTTATCGTGCGTTGCCGATCGATGCGGTTGATCCGGGCCCAGCCCCTGACCTCCTCGATGTGGGCGATATTGGGTAAAGGGATCTGGTTGCCGTTGCGACCGGTAATGGATAACTGGTAGAGATCGTCGATGGACAGGCGGTCCTGGGCATCCAGCCTGAGGTCGATCTCGATGGTTTCGGTGCCGAGCGGAAATTCATCAATGGTCAAGCCCTGGAATGCGGCCCGGACCTGGTTAGCGATCTGGCTTGCATCGATCCCCAGCGCACTGGCGGAGTCGCGCAGGCGAATTCTCAATTCACGTTTGCCCGGGCGCAGGTCATCGCTGACATCGATGACCCCGGCATAGCCGTTCAACCAGTCCTGCAGGTCATAGGATGCCTGTTTCAGCTCGAGGATGTCATTGCCGGTCAGGCGGATTTCGATTGCCCGTCCGGCCGGACCAATTGCCGGCTCGGTATACTTCAAGGCGATCACATCCGGCAGCTCACCCACCTGCTGGCGCCAGGCCTGGGTGAATTCATCGATAGTGGTTGCCCTGGTCTCCGCGCTGAGCAGGTCCGCGACAACCCGCGCTACGTGCGGACCGGACTCGTTGGCGTCCGGGTTCTGCCCGTAGATGATGGAAATATTCTTGATCAGGTCCTGTGCGTCCGGTTGCAACGCTGCCAGTTCGGCATTGACCCGCTGCGCGCCCCGTTCAATATGTTCAACCAGTTGTTCGGTCTGCGCCAGTGGCGTACCCTGCGGCAACAGCAGTCGGGCCTCCACCACATCGCCATCGGTGCTAGGGAAGCCGACAAATTTGAGTTTGCCGCTGGCCATCATCCCCACTGATAATATCAACAGCATGATCACGATGCCTAGGGTCAGGTAACGGTAATCGATTGCCTTGTCCACCGCGACCCCGAAGACCCGGTCACGAAACTGGTCGAATGCCTGGTCAAAGCGGATGCGGAACGGCGAGTCCTGCCGGTTCTCGATGTGCTTCAGGCTATGCCCCAGGTGATTGGGCAGGACCAGGAAGGCCTCCACCAGGCTCACGGTCAGCACGATGATCAACACGATAGGCATGACGCGCAGGATCTGGCCGATCTCTCCGCTAATAAAGGTTAACGAGCCAAACACCAGCAAGGTGGTGGCAAATGAGGACATGATGCCGGGCAATACCTGGGTCACCCCGGCCACTGCCGCCTGCATGGCGCGCTCCCCTTTATGCAAGCGCGCGGCAATATTCTCGGCGATGACGATGGCGTCGTCCATCAACAGGCCGATACCGATCAACAGCCCGACCAGGGAGATCATGTTGATCGTGACCCCGACCAGGGGCAGGACAAACAGGGCGCCGAGGAATGAAATCGGCAGGCCCATGGTGACCCAGAAGCTGTAACGAAAACTGAAGAACAGCCACAAGATCAGGAACACCAGGATCAATCCCTGAATGCCATTTCTGACAATCATGTTGAGTCGATCCTCCACCAGCGACGCCACGTCCTGGGTCAGGGTCAGGCGGATATTGGGCGGGTTGGACTGGTTTTCTCGCTCGACAAAGGTCTTGACATCATTGACCGCGCGCAGGATATCCTGGCTGCGGGTCTTAGTGACATTCAACACTGCAGCGCGCTGACCATTGAACATGATCTTGTTTTCGTCACGTTCAAAGCGATTGGTGATGCTGGCCAGGTCCCGCAAGCGGATGGTGGCGCCGGACTGGCCCGAGATCACGACCAGGTCGCCGACTTCATCGACGGTTTTACGCTGATCATCGAAGCGTAACAGGATATCTTCCTGCGGTCCCTCGATGCGTCCGCTTGGCGTACTGATACTCTGGTTTTGCAGGGTGTTCGCGATGTCGGCCAGGGACAGGCCGTATTGGCGCAGGCGCGCGGCGGGAATCTCCACCCGGATCTGGCGATCGGAAAAGCCATCGATGTTGATGTTGGCGATTTCCGCCTGGGCCAGCAGGCGCAGTTTGACATCCTCGGCATAGGCCTTGAGCACCACCGGGTCACTGGGCCCGGTAATCGCGATCGATACAACCGCATCGGTGCGGGCCTTTTCTTCCACCACCGGCAGTTCTGCCTGGTCCGGAAAGTCATCGATCGAATCGACCGCGGCATTGACGTCATCGAGAAACTGCATCATGTTGCTGCCCTCGGTCATGATCGCGGTGGCGTTGGCCATACCCTCGGCCGCCTCGCATTGCATTTCATCCAGGTCCGCAATAGTCTCAAGAGCGTCCTCGATCCGACGGCAGATTGCATCCTCGACATCTTCCGCGGTCGATCCAGGATAGATGACCTGGATGCCGACCTTATCGTTATCGATGCGGGGTAAAGTCTCGCGCTGCTGCTGGGGCAGGCTGACCAGGCCGAGGATAATGATCGCCAGCATCGTCAAATTGGCCGCGGTCGGGTGTTCAGCAAACCATTTGATCATGGAGTTATTCTCCGGCGGCCGCGATTTCTACCGGTTGCAGCAGCATGCCGGTGACTGCCGGGATGATGTCGCTCAGGACCAGTTGGTCACCCGCGCGCAAACCCTGTTTGATGATGGTTTTATCCTGCTGGTCATATTCACGGATGACATTCCTGATCTGTAAGCGATTGTCATTATCCACCACATAGACCTGTTCGTTTCTCACCGCACTGCGGGGAATCACAATCCGATCCTTGTGTTCGCGCCCGGCAATCGCAACCTCGACGAACATACCCTTCGACAGCGGCGGCCGAATGCCGGGAATGACTTTTTGCAGCGGTTTATCGACCGCGATGACGACGCCCAGGGTGCGGGTTTCGCTGTCGACACTGTCGGCAAAGCGCACGAACTCGGCCTCCCAGCGGGCCATCTCAGCATTACCAATATCCAGTTCCACTTGCGGTTCAAACCCGGTAAGGCTCGACAGGTTCTTGCTGAATTCGCTGATATCCCTGGTAATGATGGACTGGCCGCTGAACAGGTTCTTCATCGATGACATCGCGACCTGGGCAACGATTTCCACCCGGTCGATCGCATCACCCGAGAACAGATGCTGGCCGCTGCTGACAAATTGAAATTCCTCGGCATTCACATCATGGATGCGCATGTTGAACGGGGCCAGGATCACGGTATTCTCCAGGTCGCGTCGCGCCTGGCGAATCTTTGCCTGTTGCAGTTTTTTCTTCGACGGTAACAAGGCCAGGGCATTTTTCAGGTTTTGCACCTGGGTACGACTATTCAGCATATTACGCTCGGCGGTATCGGCGTCGCTTTTTGACACGCTGCCCTGGGCCACCAGTTTTTGCAGGCGCTTGGACTCCCTTTCCGCCAGGGCCAGGTTGTTTTGCTCGATTTCCAGCAACGCGGTCGAGTTGCTCTGCTCGACATCCAGTTCGGATAGCTGGCTTTCCGCCTGGGCCAGGTTCAGCTCGTAATCAACCGGATCGATGGTCAACAACATCTCACCCTGTTGAATGATCTCGCCATTGTCCAGGCGTGGGTGGATGTCCACGACCCGACCGGAGACCTGGGCAATCGATTTCCACACCTGCGCCGGCTGCACCACGCCATAGCCCCTGGCCACCGGAATGAAATCGCTGGTGGTTAGCGTCATCGTGCGCACACTGCGCACCGGTTCGCCCAGGGTCGATTCCTGTGGGCCCTGTTTCGAACCTTGCAGCCATGAAAAGATCAGGATGCCCACAATGATCGGCGGCAGGATCCACAGGATGCGCAAACGGGAGGTAGCGGTGTCGGACATGATCGGGTCTCGGGGTATTGTAAGTCCGGCTATTATATGCCCATCCATGCTGGCGCGGGGTAACAGAATGTAACAAACCTGCCCGGATGGATGCTGGTTGGCGGCGAGCCTGCCGCGGTTTTATGGTTGGCGCGGCGAAATTGTAAGCGCAGACTGAGACAGGTCATGGCGACATGACATCGCTTGCAATGAAATAACAGATTCATATATTGAAAAGCACAACAACGTAAGATTCACTATCAGGAGGAATGGCAATGATCAGACATCTGGGCAGTTTTGATAGCAGCCTGTTCGACGAGTTCAGGCGCTTGCAACAGGAGATGGATCATATGTTTGGCAGTGGTCCCTGGCCGAACAGTATCCGCTCGGTCGACCGCGGCACCTATCCACCGATCAATATCGGCAGTACCCCGGAACAGGTTGATGTCTACCTGTTTGCCGCGGGGGTAGTGGCGCAGGACCTGGACATTTCGATCCAGAACAACCTGCTGACGATCGATGGCGAGCGGATGCTGATCAGCGAGGAGGGTGCAGACTATTACCGCAAGGAACGTTACGATGGTCATTTTCACCGGGTGATTACCCTGCCCGATGACGTCGATTCGGAACAGGTCGAAGCCAGTTACCGTGAGGGCGTGCTGCGCATCAGCATCAAGCGTCGTGCCGCGGCCCGTCCCCGTCAGATCGAAATCAAGTAACCCAGCGGAGGTCTAGCCATGAACGAGAACCAGAACATGACCGATGGGCAAGCGCAGGCGGTCAAGGGCAGTAAGCAGCAGGAACCGGCGATTCGGCCGGCGGCGGATATCTTTGAGGATGAATCCGGCATCACCGTACAGGCCGACATGCCCGGGGTGTCGAAAGAGAGGTTGGAGATAAAGATCGATAGCGATACCCTGACCATCGAGGGCAAGTTGGAGATCGCGATGGCCGAGGGGATGGAGGCACTGCATGCCGATGTGCGCGCCACCCGTTACCATCGCAGTTTTTCCCTGAGCAGTGAACTGGATGCGGAGAAAACCGAGGCCAGTCTTAACGATGGTGTGCTGACCCTGCGGATCCCGAAACGGGCACAATACCAGCCGCGCAAGATCGAGGTGCGGGTGGATTAGCGCCGGCAGCTTGCATTAATCGACGCCAATGCAATGCCCCGGTCAAAGGCCGGGGCATTGTTGTTTAGCGCTACTACCGACAGTGCCCGCCAGCACTACTAGACAAACACAAAACCCGCCTTGGTCATCGGTAACTCGGTGATGCGGGTTCCGGTGTGGGCAAATATCGCATTGGCCACCGCGGGTCCGGTTGGCGGCACCCCGGGTTCACCAACCCCGGTGGGTGCTTCCGCCGAGGTAATGATCTTGACCTCGATCTCCGGCATATCGGTGATCCGCAAGGGGGGATAGTCCGGGAAGTTCGACTGGATCACCTCACCCTGATCGAGGGTGATTTCATCCCGCAGGATGGCCCCCAGCGCGTAGCCGGCACCACCCTCCAACTGCGCCACGATCACATCCGGATTGACCGGTACGCCGCAATCGATCGCCATATGCAGCTTATTGACATGGACCTGCTTGCCGTTGACGCTGACATCGGCGACTACCGCGACCCAGCTCTTGAACGAGTGATGGGCGGCAAAGCCGCGTTGGTCACCCGGTTTCCAGCCAGCCATATCGCGTGCGGCCTCGATCACGCCCGCCATCCTGCGCTGTTGGTCATTACTGCGATCGAGCAGGCTAAGCCGCAGCGCCACCGGGTCCTGACCGCTGGCGCGGGCGACCATATCCATCAGGCTCTCCATCGCATAGCCGCTATGGGTATGCCCAACCGAACGCCACCACAGGGTCGGCATCGCCGAGGTGAAATCGCTGAGGCCGACTGCCATGCCGGGTAGCTGGTACAAGCTGTCCGCTACCCCTTCCACCGAGGTCTGGTCCACCCCTTCCTTGACCCCGTAGGCCTCGAACGGGGTGCCTTTCATGATCGATTTGGTGGCGATGCGGTGATCCCAGGCCTGGACCTTGCCCTGCTTGTCGAGCCCGATCTGGACCTTGTGCAGTGCCATCGCGCGGTATTGACCGCCGCGGATATCATCCTCCCGACTCCAAACCAGTTTAACCGGGGTTTTCCGCCCCAGCAGATCAAACGCCATCGCCGCCTCGACCTGGTAGTCCGAGTTAGGTGTACCCCGCCGACCGAATGAACCGCCGGCGTAGACGGTTTTGATCTCGACCTGATTCTGTTCCAGGCCCAGCAGCTGGCTGATGTTGGCCTGGACCAGGCCCTGGGTCTGGCAACCATCATGGAATCTGACCCCATTTTCCGTGGGTTCGATGACGCAGTTGAGTGCCTCCATCGGCGCATGTGCCAGCAACGGAAAGATGAATTCGGCTTCCAGGGTTTGCGCGGACTGCTGGATCGCGGCGAGCGCCTGCTCACGCTTGAACGGTTTTACATCATATTGGGGTGCGGCAATCAATTCCCGGTGGGTAGCAATCATCTCGTCGGTGCTGCTCGACTCGGCGGCGGAGAAATCCCACTGGGCCTCGATGCTGTCGCGCGCCTTGAACGCCGCCCAGGTACTGTTGGCGAATACCGCAACCCCGGAGTTGTCGGGCATGGCTTTGGCATTGATGAATCCGGGCATCTTTTGCGCCTTGTCCGCATTGAAGGATTGCAGGGTTCCGCCAAAGCGGGGGCTGCGCAGGATCGCCGCATGAACCATCCCCGGCAGCTTGACGTCCATCGCGAATATGGCGCTGCCATTGACCTTGTCTGAACTGTCCTTGCGCGGCAGCTCGATATTGCCGATCAGTTTGAATTCGTCGGGTGATTTCAGGAACACACTTTCCGCCGGGGTCAGGGTCATCGCCAGACCGATAAATTCTCCAAAATGTCCGCGCCTGGATCCCGCGGAAATGATTCCGTTGTCTACCGTGATCGTATTGGCATCGACCATCCAGGTCTGCGCCGCGGCACGCACCAGCAGGTCACGAGCGGTGGCGCCGGCTTCACGATACTGGGTGAAGGAATTGGCGATCGCGGAAGAGCCCCCGGTGCCCTGCATGCCCCAGAACAGGTTCTTGTACTTTTCGCCATCGGCCGGGGCGAAGTCGATTTCGAGTTTATTCCAGTCGGCATCGATTTCCTCGGCCACCAGGGTGGCCAGGCCGGTGGTGGTGCCCTGGCCCATTTCGAAGTGCTTGATAATCACCGTGACCACACCGTCACGGTCGATGACGACAAACGGGTTGACCACGGTTTGCATGTTACCGGCGGCCAATACCCCGCGGGCATTGATCCCGACCGCCAGCACCGCGGCACCGGCCGCAGCAGTCTTGAGAAAGGCTCTACGTGATAGAGATAGTGGTGTGTTCATGTCAGGCCTCCAACTTTTGCGATGCCAGTTTGATCGCCTGCTTGATCCGGACATAGGTCGCGCAACGACAGGCATTGCCGGCCATCGCGTTGGTGATGTCCTGGTCACTGGGGGATGGGTTGTTGCTGAGTAAGCCGATTGCGGACATGATCTGGCCGGACTGGCAAAATCCGCACTGGACGACATCGGTTTCGCGCCAGACCTGTTGTACCGTGTCGGCGACCCGGCCGCTCAAGCCCTCGATCGTGGTCACCTGGTTGGAGCCTACCGCGGAAACCGGTAACGAACAGGATCTGACCGGACTGCCGTTGAAATGCACGGTACAGGCGCCGCAGGAGGCAACACCGCAGCCATACTTGGTGCCGGTTAAATTGAGTTCATCACGTATCACCCAAAGCAAGGGGGTGTCCGGTTCGGCGTCAACCTGGCGCGGTTGACCGTTGATCATCAGTGTATATTTCATACTCCACTCCTTGCTTTTGGTTGGTTAACCCAGATTAACTTGAAAGCGGGTCTGCTTCCAATAGATTCTTCTCTGCCCGGGGTAAATGTTCGATAAGGCGATCTTATCTGCTGAAGGTTATCTGGCGATCGCAGTCTGCGGGATGGAAAATTCACTGGCCGCGGCAACGATCTCGCCCTGGGCGAAATCCACGCCCATTGCTATCAGCTGGTTCAATATTGCCGCGTTGTCGACGCTCTCCGCTATGGTCAGGCTGCCGGATTTATGCCCGATGTTGTTGATCGCCTCGACGATTGACGCATCGATCGGGTCTTCCAGCATGGTTTGCACAAAACTGCCGTCAATCTTGATGAAATCTACCGTTAATGACTTCAGATATGAGAAAGAGTTCATCCCGTTGCCGAAATCATCCAGCGACACCTTGCAGCCAATCTCATGCAAGCGATTGATCAGGCGTAAAGCACAGTCGAAGTCGGCAATCGCGGCGGTCTCGGTAATTTCAAATCCGATCTGCTGCGGGTTTATCGCGTGGTCCTTGAATTGATGGTGGATGTAATCGATCAGGCTGTCATCACTTAGCGAGTTGGCGGAAAGATTGATAAAGGTCAGGGCCTCGCTATCTCCCTGGCTATGGCGTAATCCCAATTGTTCGCAGGCATGCTGGATGACCCAGCGATCTATTTCCGGCATCAGGTTGAAGCGCTCGGCGGCCGGGATGAAATGTTCCGGCAGCACCAGCAAACCATCCTCGTCTACCATGCGTAACAACAATTCCCGGTGCGGAAAACCCGCGTTCAGTGGCTTGATCGGTTGGCTGAACAACACCAGGCCATTGTTGGCCATCGCCGTTTGCAGGCGTTGAATCCATTGCATTTCGCCGCGGCGCAGGGCCAGTTCCTTGTCGCTTTTGCTGTGCACGTGGATCCGGTTGCGCCCCTTCTCCTTGGCCGCGTAACAGGCCATGTCGGCCAGGCTTAGCAGTGGTGCGACCGCCTCATCGCCATCGATCCGCACCAGGCCGATACTGGCACCGACCTTGAAACTGCGCTCGCCCCAGATAAACAGGTAATCACGGATATTATCCAGTAACTGTTGCGCTATCTGCTGCGCCCGGGTCAGCGGACAGTTATTCAGCAGCACCCCGAATTCATCACCCCCCAGCCTGGCCAGGGTGTCGCTGTCGCGGATGCAATCCTGCAATCGCCGTGACAGTCGACGTAACAGTTCATCCCCCGCCAGGTGACCACAGGAATCATTGACCAGTTTGAACTGATCGAGGTCGATATACATCAGGGCATGATGTTCCGAGTTGTAACGAGCCGTATCGACGGCGGCGGCCAGCCGGTGTTCGAATTCGGCCCGGTTGACCAGGCCGGTCAGGCTGTCATGGAAGGCCAGGTGATGAATCCGCTCCTGGGCCTGCTGGTGGTCGCGGCGGTTTTCCGCCTCGCGCAGCTCGCGATCGATGGCGGGCAGCAGGCGCGCCAGGTTATCTTTCATCACGTAGTCATGGGCACCGAGCTTCATCGCATCGACCGCGACCTCTTCGCCGATGGTGCCGGAAACCACGATGAAAGGGATATTGGGATCATGTTCGGCCGCCAGCTTCAGCGCTTCGACCGAATTGAATCGCGGCATGTTGTGATCGGCAATGATCAGGTCCCAGTCATGTTCAGCCAGTGCGGTCCGCATGTCGAGAGATGAATCAACGCGTAAACTGGTGGGCTCGTAACCTCCGCGTCTCAGTTCCCGGGTGATCAGCAGCGCATCGTCCTCGGAATCTTCGACGATCAGCAGGTTTATTGGTTGTCCCTGATATTCAGCCATTGGCAGTCTCGTTATCCCTGGTCGAGGATCGATCGGTAGCTGGCAATCCCTGGCCTGGCGGTGATGATGATATTAGTGCGGCAAGACGCGACCGGGGCGAAACCAAGCGGTATCTGGCATCCTTGATCCACGTCCTGAGCATCCGGACCGGACCAGGATAATGGCGGCGGGCTGTAAACAATAATCCTGCTCCAGGGTTAGGGAAGCCGGGGCGTAACTCACGCATTCTCATGCACATGAATCCAGCGGTACATGCAACAAGCCTACACTATTACACCCGGGATAAAAACTTCCGGATGATCCGACTGTGATGGTTTTCCCAATTTGGATTAGTCATCTTGTGCCTGACCGGGGGCGTTGCCACTGGCGCTGTTGGCAGCCTGGTCCAGCGCCGACTTAATCGCCGCCAACAGGCTGTCGGCATGAGCCTGGCCAGTGCCGGCCAGGGTCAGGGCGGTGCCGTGATCAACCGAGGTGCGGATGATGGGCAGGCCCAGGGTACTGTTGACGGCATGGTTGAAACCAACATGCTTGAGCACCGGCAGGCCCTGGTCGTGATACATGGCGAGCACGGCATCGGCATCCTCGAGTGATTCATGGGTGAACACGGTATCAGCCGGGTAGCTGCCACTGACCTGGATACCCTCCTGCTGCAAGCGTTGAATCAGCGGGTTGATGATGTCGATCTCCTCGCGCCCGAGGTAGCCGTTTTCACCGGCATGGGGATTCAGGCCGCACACCTTGATATGCGGGTGTTCAATGCCAAAGCGACGTTCCAGGTCACGATCGAGGATGCGGATAATCTGCTCCAGCTGCTGCGCGTTGATCGCCTCCGCGACCTTGCTCAGGGGCAGATGGGTGGTAGCCAGCGCCACCCGCAGCTGCTCGGTGTGCAGCAGCATCACCGGTTTTTCCACCCCGCACAGTTCCGCCAGAAACTCGGTATGGCCACTGAAACTGACCCCGGCCTGGTTGATGATATCTTTCTGGATCGGGGCGGTGACCATGGCATCGAATTCACCAGTCAGGCAGCCGCGTGCGGCACGCTCCAGCAATGCCAGCACATAGCGTGCATTGCCGCTGTCCAATTGACCGACGGTCGCTGGCTGCGCCAGGTCGATATGCAGGATCTCGAGGCAGGCCGGGTCGGGTGGTGGCCCGGGTTGATAAGCAGCCAGTTGCAGCGGCTGACCAATCAGCTCCGCGCGCGCACGGATCAGGTCCTGATCACCGACGATCACCAGGCGCGCGGGGAAGACGGCGGGATCGATCGCGGCCATCAGCTCCGGACCAACACCGGCCGGCTCGCCGCTGGTGATGGCTAGCGTGGGCCGATAGCTCATTGACTGTTATCGAGTCCGTGAATCTTGACGAAGGCCTGGTCACGCAGGCGGCGTTGCCATAAATCCAGGACCTCAGTCTTCTTCTGTTCCTGCAGTTGTTGGCGAATCTTGTTGCGTTTACTCTCGGCGGTCTCGTCCTCTACGCGCCGGTCCAGCACCTGCAGGATATGCCAGCCATACTGGCTGCGAAACACGTCGCTGATCTCTCCGATCTGGCTGGCGTCGGCCACTTGCTGGAACTCCGCCACCATCATACCGGGCGCGAACCAACCGAGATCACCACCCAGTCCCTTGGAGCCAGGATCGTCGGAATACTGCTTGGCCAGTTCAGCAAAATCCACCCCGTTGATAATCCGCTGGCGGAGATCCTCCAGTTGCTGGCGGGCCATCGCATCGGTGGTCAATTCGTCCGTCTTGATCAGGATATGACGCGCCTTGGTCTGCTGCACCAGCACCTGATCGCTGTCGCGTTTAGCGTCGAGCCTGATGATGTGATAACCGCTGGCACTGCGCAGCGGTTGGCTGTGCGCGCCAACCGCCATAGCGGTCACTAGGTCGGCAAACAGGCTCGGGGTCTGCGCCAGTTTGCGCCAGCCGAGGTCACCGCCCTGCAATGCATTGCCGCCGTCGGAGAAGGCACTGGCCATGTCGGCAAAATCCGCGCCCTGGTCCAGTTGTTGCACCAGTTCCCGGGCACGGGATCTGGCCTCGTTGACCTGATCGCTGCTGGCGGCATCCGGCAGCGCAATCAGGATATGCGAGATCTTGTACTCGATGGTTTCGCTGTCCGATCCACTGCGCTTGAGAAAGTCGTCAACTTCCTGTTCGGTGATATCGACATTCTGGCGGGCGTAACTATTGCGAATACTATTGATCGTCAGTTCCCGTTTGACGCTGTTACGGAACTGGTTGTAATCGACATCGCTGTCGATTAACGCCTGACGAAACTGGGCCAGGGTCATATTGTTGGTCCTGGCCAGGTTTTGCATCGCGGTGTTGAGCTGGGTATCGGTGATCACGACGCCGCGTTGCTGGGCATACTGGACCAGGATCGACTGGGTGATCATCAGTTCCAGCACCTGGCGATTGAGTGAGGCTGAGGCGGGCAGGTTGCGGCCCTGACTGCGGAATTCACGTTGAATTCTGGATACCTCGCGGATCAACTCATTGCGGGTGATCATGTCATCCTCGACCAGGGCGACGATCTCGTCGATCATGATCGGTTGGTTCTGGGCCTGGGCCAGTGCGGCCCAGAGCATAAAAGTGGTCAGTAGGTATTTCATGTGGGTAAGATCAATTACGTGATTGGTAGCCAAGGATACCATCTTCGAGGATGGCATCGATATCCCTTCCTGCACTGGTCAGGCCCTTGAAGGTCAATTGCAGGTAAATGGTCCGGTCAACTTCCTCAAAGTCCTTGTCGGAGGCCTTCTCATACAACAGTTGCAAACCCCAGCAGCAGCCCTCGTAGGACAGACCGACCAGGTTCTGCACCGGCTTCTGGTTGAGGATCGAGTACTGGCGCTTGGCGAAACCGGTCCAGTTGGCGGCTAAAGGATAGACCAGGGACAGGGTGGATTGTTCAAGACTGTTTTCGCGAAAATGGTATTCCAGGTTCAGCAACTGGTCGTCGGCGCGTTGGCGAATGGTAATGTCGGTTTGCTTTGACTCGCTCTCCTCCTGGTCGTAAACCGATGCCAGCTGCAGGGTCCAGTTGGGATAAGGCCGGTAACTCAGCAAGGTCATCAGATTGGATTTGTCACGCTCATCGACGCTGTTGCCGAGACTCACCTCACGGTCTTCCGCATAAAATGCCTGGCCGATACTGGCACTGAATATTTCATCACTGCTGGTCTGGTCGAGCACCCGCGTGGTCAGGCCGAAGCTGAGCTGCCTGGCATCGCCGATGCGATCCACCCCGGAGAAGCGGTTGTTGATGAAGAGATTGGCGTAGCTGTCACTCAACAACGCAGTATCGAAATCCGGGATATCCTGCTGATCCTCGAAGGGTACGTACAGCAGGAACAGGCGTGGCTCCAGGGTCTGGATCAGGTTGTGTTCGGCGCTGGCCAGGCGCTCGAAAATCAGGCCACTGTCCACGCTGAACAGGGGCAGGCTGCGTTCGATATCATTGATGTCATTGCTGTTGTTATCCAGCGCATACTCGGTGTAATCGAGTTGCAGCGAGGGATATAAAAAGTACCAGGTGTCCTCGAGCGGGTAACTGAAGGCGGTGGAGATATGCAGGCGATCGCCGGTGATACTGTCTTCCTGGTCGAAGCTGACCCATTCGTTGCGCCAGTCGAGTTCGAACCCGGAGTCGGCAAACGAGAATAGCCGTTCTACGCTCAGTTGCGGATCACGTCGATAAGGCGGGGTTTTATCCAGGTTGATGGTCTGGTATTCCTCTAACAGCAGGGACGTGGACCAGCCGCCGATGGTCGTCGACATTTGCAGCTTGCTTTGCAGGTAGTCGGCATCGTTGACCGCATCGAGATGTTCGAAATCGTCGGGGAAATCCTCGTCCGATACTCTCTGGATCAGCAACGTGGTCTGGATATCCAGGGGTAACTGACTTTGGTGACTCCAGTGACGAAACCAGCGTTCATCGTCATATAAATCATCGTCCAGCCAGGAAAGATTCAGGGTTCCCTGATGACCGTCAAACAGGTAACGATTTTCGGTATTGAGCTGGATTCCGCGGCGGCTATACCAGATCGGGATGATCGTCATATCGTAATTGACCGCCTGGTTCCAGTACCAGGGCAGCGACAGGTAGGTGCCATCCCGGTCGGAACTGGATAGCGCCGGGGGCAGAAATCCACTCATGCGATCGCTGGTGATCGGGAACATGAACCAGGGTGAGTAAAATACCGGGATGTCCTTGACCCGCAATACCGCGTGATAGGCGGTGCCCTGGCCGGTTTGCTGGTTCAGGCGCAGGCGGTTGGCATTGATCGACCAGGTATTCTGTCCCGGGTCACAGGTGGTGTAGCTGACATCGTACAGCAGGCTGTTATCGGCATCGAATTGCTGGATCTCGGTCGCGCTGCCACGAATATGGTTTTGATACAGCTGGAAGCTGGTGCCGCTGAACGAGCCGCTGCGATCCTGGTCATCCAGCTCGACCTGTTGCGCCAGGATCTGATAGCGGTCATCGGCATACAGAATATTGCCCTGCGCGCGGATCTGCTGCAGATCCTTGAAATAGTCGATCTGGTCGGCACGGATAGTCTGATCACCTCGGATCAGGCTGGCATCACCGGACAGCTGATAGTACTGACGGTCGAGAGTCGACAGATGATCGGCTTCGATCTCGGTTACAAACAGGTCGTAATTGACATCCTGCCTGGGTTGGATGACAGGGACCGTGCACTGGCTCCAATCGGTTGCCGCAAACGAAGTGATGGGCAGCAGGCAACATAGCAGCAATGATGTCAGGCAGGGTCGGTTTTGCAAGAGTTACAGTTATCCGTCTAGTTATAGGTTCGAATTTTGGCACAGTCGGACCGGCACAGCGAGGGCATATTGATCCCAGGCGGTGGATTAATCGCGGCCTGGGTTGGTTTCAGCAGATCCCGCCCGGGTTGGCGCCAGCTGTTTGCAGTCATTGCCTGCTTGAGCCCGTTCCCGCTAGCACGGATCGGGCTTTTTTGTTTCGCTTCCATGACAAAGCGCAAAAATGCGCATTATTTCGGTGCCTGAAAGTGACAATGTCACAAAATTGCTGCAGTGCAATGGAAGTCCGAAAAATACTTGCTATATAAGTATTATCTAATTTTAGGAGCTTATAACATGCAACGCACAGACTATTACGACCGACTGGTGAAACAGATCGTGCTGTATGGCGCCGGGGTGTTTTTTACCCTGGGTAGCGTCATCTCTTTGCTGTGGATCGAGGGCTGATTGCCATACCATGGTTATCCCCGCTCACAATCGGACATTTCCGCTCAAGGCCAGTCACAGCGCCTTCAGCGGGCCTATGCGTAGGCTATGTGACATAGTTACAGTTTATTTGTGCATAAGATAAATTTATATTAAGATTCACTCAATTCTTTAAACCAGGTATTTAATTATGGAACGCTCTGACTATTACGATCGACTGGTGAAAAAGATCGTTGTCTGCGGAGCAGGCGCCTTTTTCTCAGTTGGAAGCTTGATATCCTTTCTCTGGATATAGACCCAAAAAAGCCCCGCTATCGGGGCTTTTTTTTGCACATGGATGTGCTAATAACCTGAAGCCCAGGGATGTGCGGGAGCGGCGCTTGCACATGGATGTGCTTCGACAATATGCTCCTGCATTGTCTACCCACGGCCATCCATGGCGTGGTATACCCTGAAGCCCAGGGATGGGCGAGAAGGGTGCTTGGCCAGAAGACACTTCCCACCTCGCTTTTTCTCAAACAAATCTGCTGTCACGGCGCTTTTTTGCGCGCAATATAGCCCGAATAAATCAGGTGCTTATGGCCATCTATATCCAAGCTGTACACGGTTTCACCCTTGCTGCGGCCCAATCCCTCGGTGATCGCTTCCTGTGCGGAAACCGGGGTGATCGGTAACACGATCAGCTTGTCCGACAGCCTGGGCATGCGGTAATGCAAATAGGTCATATCGTCTTCCGCAAAGATACCAACATCGGTGACCGGAAAATTCTCGTCCGGATTGACGATTTCATAATCACCGAAGTGCTGTTGCCAGTTGAACAGATTATCCGTTTCCTGGTAGCGCGAACCTATGCGCTGCTGCACGCCGTGGCGCTCCATTACGATCACTTCATTGCCGGCGACGACCTGCTGGCTGATCTTGCCGGTGATTTGTTGGTTGTCCGGGGATAATCCGAACCAGCCGTCAGGCAATGGCACCAGGTTCAGTTTGCGGTTGGTTTGGCATTCACACAGCTGACTTGCCTGCATGTCCAGTTCGACGATGCCTGATCTGGCAATGTAACGATTGGTGCCTGAGCCTGTGACAACATGCGGGTTTTGCAGTTGTTGCGGTAGATAGCTGATGACCTGCGCCGGTTGGTTACTGATCAGTTGGGAAAGCGTATCCTTGGCCAGCGGATTGATGGTGCTATTGGCCTGGCTGGTATTGGTCAGAACAATTATCCCCAGCTGATGTTGCGGACTGACCGCCACCTGGCTGGAGTAATTGATCGTGGTACCGCCATGTTCGGCCAGGGTCAGCGCGGGGTCGGTCTGGGTCTGATGGATAAACCAGGGCAAGCCGATGTGCTGATCGAAATCCAGTTCGACATGTTCGTTGTGGATTTCAAACATGCTGGCAACACTGGCAGGATCCAGGATCTGCTGGTCCTGGTAGCTTCCCTGGTTCAACAACGCGGCAACGAACCTGGCCAGGTCCTGCAGGCTGGTGTTGAGCCCGAGTGCCGGGATATCGCGAATCGGCAGATTGTTCTGGGCTACCCGGCGGTTATAGCCGATAGCAGCATGGTCACTGGTGTTACCGTAAGGATGGAAACTGGACTGGGACATGCCAAGCGGATCGAAGATATGCTTTTGCATATAATCTTCGAACAGGTAACCCGTATTTTCCTCGATGAGCGTGCCCAGCAAGCTGTAACCGACATTGGAATAATTCAAAATAAAATCGGTTGGATAGGAGGTGTATTCGCTACGCAGGCGTTCGACCAGATGACTGAAGCGTTCCTCGGTCCAGTGCCCCTTGTTGATATTGGCGGGCAAACCGGACAGGTGGGTCAACAGATGGCGACTGGTGATGACACCCGGTTCGGCAAAGCGGGATTTGTAATGAAAGCGCGGGATATAGGCACTGACCGCCTGATCAATATCGATAATGCCCTGTTCCTCGAGTTGCAGCATGGCGGTGGCGGTCAACAGTTTGGATAAGGAACCTGCCCGATAAACCGTATTGGCCCCGGCCTTGCTACGGGTGGCTCGATTGGCAAAACCCAGGCCGCGCTGCCAGATCAAACCGCTGCGGTCGACGATGCCGATGGAAATTCCATCGAGTGACTTATTGTCGATCAGGGATTGCAGTTGGGCCTCGACCCCAGCGAGGATCTGCGCATGTTGGGACGGAAGATTGTCTGCTGCCGCCAGCGCAGTGTTGCTCAATAACAGGATGGAAAACAACACAGCCAGGCGTCGATCAAGCATGGATTTAAGCAGCATAGGCGGAACCCGAAAACAATGATTAAGCCGGATTAGCAGTTATTTTCTAACCCATTAAACTTTTTTAGGCAATCTCACCAGGTGAAAGTTTCGACCAATGCCGACAGTCTATCTCTGCACCGGTTTCTTACTCAACTTGCGTTGTAAGGTGCGCCGATGCATGCCCATCGCCCGGGCCGCGGCGGAAATGTTGCCGTCATAATCGTTGAGGACTTTTTGCAGGTGTTCCCACTCCATGCGTTTGGCGGACATGGGCTCACTCTGCAATTCGATATCAGCATTCCCCTGGTCGTGGTGGAACGCCTTGAGGATATCCTCCACATCGGCGGGCTTGGTCAGGTAGTGCAGCGCACCCAGCTTGATCGATTCCACCGCGGTGCTGATACTGGCATAACCGGTCAGGACCACGATCCGGATCCCCGGTTCCAGTTCGACCAGTTGCTGGATCAGGTTCAATCCGGAATCCTGGCCGATCCTGAGGTCGACAATGGCATATTCGGGATGCATTGACTGCGCGGCCAGTAGCGCCTGCTCTGAGCTGTGTGCGGTCTGTACCGTGAACTCACGTTTGCCGAGCGCGCGCGACAGTACCTGGCACAACACCTCGTCATCATCCACCAGTAACAAACCGGGGGCTTGCTCGATCGGCTTATGATTCATGGTTTTGTTGGATCAATGGAAGACTGACCTGGGTGCGGGTACCGCCGCTGCGACGCCGGGCGAAAGCCACGCTGCCGCCACTGCGGCGGATCGTGTTGATCGCCAGGTACAGGCCGATACCCATGCCATCCGGTTTACTGGAAAAACTGGTTTGCCCGGCCATCGCGATTTCCGCGTCACTGATACCCTGGCCCCGATCGAGGATTTCCAGCCGCAGTTGTTGCTCCGCGATCTCGGCCACGATCTCTACCGGCTCCGTACCGGCATCCGCGGCGTTGTTCAACAGGTTGATCAGGGCCTGGAAGATCGTCTGGTCGTAGAGCAGTGAGGCCTGCTCGGGCAATTCACCCAACTGGACCCGGCCGACTGCTTCGGGTCTGAGTTGACGCCAATGCTCCACAACCTGGTCGACAAAGTCAGCGGCCGCGATCAGGTAGCCTTCCTCGGCACGCGCTTCCCCGGCCGACTCGGACAATACCGACAGGATTTGTTTACAGCGCGCGATCTGCTGTTTGAGGATTTGCTGGTTTTCATACAACTCGGGATATTGCTCGGGATCGAAACCATCGGTCAGTTCGCCGCTGATCACCGCCATGCTCGCCAGCGGGCTACCCAGCTCATGTGCGGTACCAGCCGCCAGGGTACCCAGGGTGACCATCTGCTGGTCGCGTAATTCGCGCTGGCGCGCCTCGGCAATCGCATGGTCGCGCCGCTTGAGTTCTTTGGCCAGGTAGGTCAGAAACCAGGTCACCAGCATCGCGCTGACCAGGAAACCAAACCACATGCCGATCACATGCTGGGAAAACTGGCCATCCGCCGCGTGGTCATGCTGATGATCATGCATGCGGTAGGACAGGGGTACGTAGAATTTCAACAACAGGCTGTAAAACAGGATGGTCAGGCCGGTCAGTACCCAGGTCGGTCGGCCGGGAATCACCGTCGCGGCAATCGCCAGCGGAATCAGGTAGAAAAAGGTAATCGGGTTGGTTGCGCCGCCGGTGAAAAACAGGACCAGGGAGAATGACAGGATCTCGATCAGTAACTGGATGAAAACACTCTGGTTGGTGATCTGGCGATCGGAATAAATCAACCAGCGCGTGATCAGGTTGGTGATCGCCAGGATCAGCAGGATGATGGTCAGGGGCAGCAGCGGCAGCCGGATACCAAGGCCGAATACCGCCAACAGCGCCATCAGCACAATGAAACTGATGGTGATATTACGCAGCAGGTAAAGCTGGCGCAGGATGCGTACAGAACTGTTGGCGCTGTCCTCGGGCATGGGTCAGGTCGAAATACAAAACCGCCATTCTAGCGGTTTTCATCGATGTCAGCATCTGGCTAAGCAGGCAAAAAGGCTCGAAAACCCGGGGGTGCGACAATTTGTCACTTTTTGCCCTGACAGCTTTTGTCTAGTCTATGCATCACTCATTGCAGTCTATGCAAGCTCTCAGTTATTAAGTTTCACCCTTGGTTCCAGGGTCACACCAACTCCCCCCTTAACGGTGTGACCCTGGTGCTTCTTTAGTCCCGCGGCGGATTTCCCGCTACTTCAACGTCATCGGCTGTTTTGTGAAAAAATTACCCAGGTCTTGCCAGAAAACACTCAATTTTTCTAAGTTGCTCACATAAAAACCGCGCTGAAGCGGTCATCATAGGCATAATGAGCGTTATGCAATCTGGAGTTCTGCTAAAACTTTTGCAACAGCTGTCTATGGCATTGGTTTGCCTGTTGCTGTTGTCCTGCAGTGACTCCGATTCAACTGACTCATCCCATTCAGTCGCCCGTCAATGGAACGAGGTCGTCCTCGAGGCCATCCGCAATGATTATGCGCGGCCCACTGTGCATGCCAGGAACCTGTTTCATATTTCCGCGGCGATGTACGATGCCTGGGCCGGCTTTTCGAATACGGCCAGTGGCTACCTGCTGGGTAATCGTCTGGGCAATGTTGACTGTAGCCAAACCGATATCGATCCCGCAGCTTCGGCCAGGCGTTTGCGCGAGGAAGCCATCAGCTATGCTGCTTATCGCCTGATTATGCATCGCTTCGCCAACTCGCCCGGTCACTCGGGTACCTTTAGGGCGGCAGATGAATTGATGGCTTCCCTTGGGTTTGACCCTGATACCGATCAACCGTCCCCGGCAGCGGAACTGGGCCGACAGATTGCCGGTTGTTATATTCTGTACGGCCTGCTGGATGGAGCCAATGAAGTCAGCGATTACGCCAACCAGTACTACCAGCCGGTGAACCCGCCACTGGAGCCAGAGATGCCCGGCAACCCGGAAGTTGTTGACGCCGATCGCTGGCAGCCGTTGCTGCTCGATACCTTTATCGACCAGTCGGGTAACCTGGTGCTCGATGCGCCGGAATTTCTTGGCGCGGAGTGGGGCAATGTGGCGCCTTTTTCCCTGGTCGACAGCGATTTCACCGAGTATCAGCGTAATGGTGAGACTTACCGGGTCTATCATGACCCGGGGATGCCGCCGTTGTCTGACAATGGCTTGAGCGATGAGTACCGGTGGGGTTTTTCATTGGTATCGATCTGGTCATCGCATCTCGATCCGACGGATGGGGTGATGATCGATATTTCTCCGGCAAGCCAGGGCAACATGGCGCTTGAGGACCTGCCGACGACCTTCCCTGGCCTCAGGGATTTCTACCAGGATTTTGCCGGCAGCGATGTCAGCCCGGGGCATACATTGAATCCGTTTACCCTGCAACCTTACCAGCCACAAATCGTACCCAGGGGCGATTATGCCAGGGTGCTGGCTGAATTCTGGGCCGATGGACCGGACTCGGAAACCCCACCGGGACATTGGTTCGTGATATTGAACACGGTCATGGATAGCCCCGAATTCGAACCCAGATACCGCGGCAGCGGCGAGCTGCTGGATGACCTGGAATGGGATGTGAAGGCCTATTTTACCCTCGGCGGGGCGATGCATGATGCCGCGATCGCGGCCTGGAGCATCAAGGGCTGGTATGACTATATCCGCCCGGCATCGGCGATTCGGGCGATGGCAGACCAGGGCCAGAGCTCAGATCCGTTGTTGCCAAATTACTCCAGCCAGGGCATTCCGCTGGTCCCTGGTTATATCGAACTGGTTGCCGCGGGTGACCCACTGGCCGGTGCGAATGACGAACATGTCGGCAAGATCAGGCTATATGCCTGGCGCGGGCCGGATTATATTACCAATCCGCGCACGCAGCAGGCGGGTGTCGGCTGGATCCTGGCGGAAAACTGGTGGCCGTACCAGCGCCCCTCATTCGTAACGCCGCCGTTTGCCGGTTATGTGTCCGGCCACTCGACTTATTCCAGGGCGGCCGCCGAGGTGTTGACCTTGCTGACCGGCAGTGAATATTTCCCCGGTGGGCTGGGACGCTTCCCGATCCCGGCCAATGCCTACCTGGTATTCGAGCAGGGCCCCAGTGTCGACCTGGAACTGCAATGGGCGACCTATCAGGATGCTTCCGACCAGTGCAGCCTGTCACGGATCTGGGGTGGCATCCACCCGCCGGCGGATGATATTGCAGGACGTTTAATAGGGGCCAGAATCGGTGAAACGGCTTTTGCCATGGCCGATAGTTTTTTCGGGAATTAACCTAAGTAAATTATTTCCAGCCGATTTGTGACGCGGTCGACACTTGTATTACCCCGCTTGTCTCTAGAATAAAGCCTTAACCCAAATGAATTTAGGAGCGGGCTTATGCATTTCCATAACTATAAACTAATCATTTCAACTTCCCTGATCATCCTCCTGACTGCCTGTGGTGGTGGGGGCGGTGGCGGTGGTGGCGGAGGTGGCGGCAGCTCCAACCAGGAACCCGACGATGCGGTCAGTGCCAAGATTGCATTTGGCGGAGGAACTTTACAGGATGGTTCGCCTCCTGGACCAACCTTCCTGCCGGATAATGTTTTTCTAAGCAGCCCCCCGAGTACCCCGGTGAGCCTTGATCCCGGTGCCAGTGGTTCGTTAACGGTAGGGCTTAATCAAGTGCCCTCTATGCAGCCTTTCGATGTCAATGTCCGTTTCGGTAATACCAACCAATTCGTCAATATTCCCATAACGGATAATTCACTTCTGACCCAAATATCCAATGCCGGTGGTGCTGGGAACCTGGATCTGCCATTTAGTCTGCAAGCCGATGTTTGTGACAATATCGATGATATCCAGCACCAGATCCAATGCTACGAATCGGTCAATGTCGGTGGGGTGAATATTAGCACCGAGGTTGCCCAGCAAATGCTGCTGGCCTGCAGTAGTGGTGGTGGTGATTTTGCGACAGGCGCCGGTGATTATTGCACAGATAATTATCCTCAAGAATCCTGTGCCTTGCTCAATGATTCTTTCACCAATACCAGTTACGTCGCTAATTCAAGCTGCGCCAGTTCTTTCTCAAATTCTAATTACCTGGGCGAAGTTTTTGACTGTACGGGTGCTGGATCGGGAATTTTCGCTTCTTGTGGAGCCTGTGCGGTTGATGTGAGTGCGAGACCACAGGCTAGAGGCATGACGGCGGAAGAAGCGATGTATCAAGCCCTGGTCGAATATCAGACCAACCCTGAACTGCAAAGGCAGATTACCTTCACTCCTTTTAGTGATTGATCAGTAATCGAGCTGAACCAAACAACAAACCCCCGTTTTCGGGGGTTTGTTGTTTATGGTCCCCTTTGAATTACCCGGGTTCTATATCTTATCCTCACCATGTGCTTAAATACTTCCCCGAGGCTTTTTCTGTAATCAGTTAGATCCATGCCAGAACATCAGGACCAGCAACATATAGATGATGTTGTCGAGCACAAGGTGCGCCGGCGGGTGGCGAAAAAAGTCATCGCTGATGTGCATCAACAGGCACAACAGATTGAGCAGGATCAACAACTGGAAAATCGGGCGAAAAACCTGTTGATTCCGGGGCTGATGCTGGTCCTGGCTATCATCATCATGTTACTTGTCTGGCCCGATTTCATGCGCTGGCTAAGCGGGATCATCGATTAATGCCGGTTGAATTATTGCTGGTATTTTTTGTTACCGCCTCGCTCCTGGCGATCACGCCCGGCCCCGATAATATCTTCGTCCTGACCCAATCCCTGGCCTATGGCAGCCGTGCCGGCTTGCTGGTGGTGCTTGGCCTGTGTACCGGGTTGGTCATGCATACCAGCCTGGTGGCGCTGGGGTTGGCCGCCCTGATCGCGTCATCGGACCAGCTGCTACTGGTCATCAAGCTGCTGGGTGCGGCTTACCTGCTGTACCTGGCCTGGCAAAACTGGCAGCACAGTCGGCAATTGCAGACGGGGAGTAGTCCGGTCCAGTTGCGCAACTGGCAGTTGTACCGGCGCGGCATCATCATGAATGCGACCAACCCGAAGGTAGGTCTGTTCTTCCTCGCCTTTTTGCCCCAGTTCCTCGACGTTGGCTACGGACCGTTGACGACCCAGATGATCCTGCTCGGCGGGTTGTTTATCCTGTCCACGCTGTTGGTGTTCGGTGCTATCGCGGTATTGGCCGGGCGCCTGGGGCAGCAGATGCAAATGGCATCCGGGCGTCGGCTCTGGTTTAGCCGTTCGGTCAGCGTCATCTTCGTGCTGTTGGCGCTTAACCTGTTTATAGACCTGGTCTGACTATCTCAGGTCTTTCGGTAAATGGAAGGTAACATCCTCGGTGAAGCCGAGCGACTCCACCTTGTTCGCGCCTGAAGCCTGCAGATAATCAACCACCTGCTGCACCAACAATTCGGGTGCCGAGGCGCCGGCTGTGACCCCTATTCTTGATTTACCCTCGAGCCAGGCCGGCTCGATGTCATCGGCACTGTCGATCAGGTAACCGTCGATCTGCTGATTCTGCGCGATTTCGCGCAGGCGGTTAGAGTTGGAACTGTTCTGCGAACCGACCACCAGGATCAGGTCGCACTGTTCGGTCAGCTTCTTCACCGCATCCTGCCGATTCTGGGTGGCATAACAGATATCATCCTTGCGTGGGCCCTGGATCGCCGGAAAGGTCTGGTGCAGGGCGTCTATCACGCGCGCGGTATCGTCCATCGACAGCGTGGTCTGGGTCACGAAGCGTATCTGCTCCGGATTCCTGACCTGCAACTGCTTAACATCCTCGACCGATTCAACCAGGTAGATATCGCCGCCCTGATTGAAGTCATACTGGCCCATGGTGCCCTCGACCTCAGGGTGGCCCTTGTGGCCGATGAGGATGGTCTCTATGCCCTGGTTGCTGTAGCGGGTGACCTCCATGTGGACCTTGGTGACCAGCGGGCAGGTGGCATCGAATACCTTCAGCCCGCGCCGTTTGGCCTCATCCTGCACCGCGCGCGACACCCCGTGCGCGCTGAAGATAACATGCTGGTCGTCCGGTACCTGGTCCAGTTCGTCGACGAAGATCGCGCCCTTGGCCCGCAGATCATCGACCACGTAGCGGTTATGCACGACCTCGTGCCGAACATAAATCGGCGCGCCAAATAATTCAAGCGCACGTTCGACGATATCGATCGCGCGATCGACGCCGGCACAGAAACCACGCGGATTGGCCAGTACAACATTCATCAGTGAATCTCCGGCTCGGGTGGATTCTCGACCTTGATGATTTTGACGCTGAAACGCACGGTTTGTCCAGCCAGCGGATGGTTGAAATCGACCTTGACCGTGGCATCGTCGAAGTCGAGGATGGTCCCGGGCAGGCTGTCGCCATTGGGTACCGAGAATTCCATGATCAGCCCCGGTTGCAGCTCGCAGTCCGGGGCGAACTCACTGCGCTGCAGGCTGTGCACCGCGGTTTCGTCGGCAAAGCCGAAGGCCAGGTCCGGGCCGATATCGATGGTCTGTTCATCGCCCTCCTGCAGATCGAGCAGAGCCAGCTCCAGGCCCTCGGCGAGCTCACCGCTGCCAAGGTGGAACACCATCGGTTCCTGCTCGAAACTGTCCTCCAGTACCGTGCCATCGGTCAGGCCGAGGCGATGATGCAGGGTGACAATGCTATGGCGCTGGATCTTTGTCATGTTCGGTTTTGTAAGGACTAATCATGCCGCTTAGGATCAACATTACCGCACCAACGAATATCGCCGAATCGGCGACGTTGAATGCCGGCCAGGGATAACTACCGAGCCATACCTGGATAAAATCGATCACATGGCCCAGTAATAGTCGATCGATCAGGTTGCCAATCGCACCGCCGAGGATCAGGCTGAGCGCGATCGCGGTGACCTTTTCCTCCGCCTTGAGGTTCTTGATCCACACCAGCAACACCGCGCTGACCACGATCGCGATCGCGGTGAAGAACCAGCGCTGCCAGCCGCCGGCATTGGCAAGGAAACTGAAGGCGGCACCGGGGTTATAGGACAGGTACCACTCCAGGTAGGGGATCACCGGCACCGGCATGTGGTAATCGAGCTGGGTGTTCGCGATCCACTTGGTGGCCTGGTCGGCAATGATGACCGCGACGCTGATCCACAGGTACTTAAGCATACTGACGTTGTTCGCCGTCGCCATCGACGTTATCGACACAGCGACCGCAGAGCTCAGGGTGATCAGCATGCTGGCCGACATCGGCGCGATGATGCCAGCAACGTACGCACTTGGGATGCTCGCTGGCATTGGCCTCGATCACATACTGGTACTGGTCGCCGTTGGCCGTTCTCAGCTCCAGCCCTGCCGGCGCGTTCTCCAGCTTGGCCAGGGTGGCTTCCGAGGTGATCATGATAAAGCGCAGTTCGTCGCTCAAGATATCCAGCGTATCGAGTAACTCCTCGTCACAGTAGATGGTGATCTCGGCATCCAGGCTGGAACCGATCTCGCCGGCCTTGCGCAGGGACTCGAGCACGTTGGTGGTCTGCTGGCGAATCGACAACAGGGTATTCCACAGCGACTGATCGATATCGTCGTTGGCATAGTCGAACAGGCCTTCATGCCAGGTTGCGGTGAACACGCCCATGTCCGCGTGCTCGCCGGGGATGTTCTCCCAGACCTCGTCCGCGGTGAAGCTCAAGATCGGCGCGATCCAGCGCGTCATCGCTTCCACCACCTGGTACATCGCGCTCTGGCAGGAGCGACGCGGCAGCGAGTCGGCCTGGGTGGTGTACTGGCGGTCCTTGATGATATCCAGGTAAAAACCACCCAGGGTTTCCGAACAGAAGTTATGGATCTTCTGCACCGCGACATGGAACTGGTAAGAGCTGTAGAGTTCCTTCAGCTCGTTTTGCAGGGTCAGGGTCTCGGCGACCACCCAGCGATCCAGCGCCAGCAACTCATCCTTGTCCACCATGTGTTGATTGGGGTCAAAGCCATTCAGGTTGGCCAATAAAAAGCGCAGGGTGTTGCGGATGCGGCGATAGGCATCGGCGGTACGCTTGAGGATCTCGTCGGAGATACTCATCTCGCCGGAATAATCGGTGATCGCCACCCATAGGCGCAGGATGTCGGCACCGAGGGTATTGAATACCTTTTGCGGGGCCACCACGTTACCGATCGACTTCGACATCTTCATGCCCTTGGCATCGACGGTAAAGCCATGGGTCAGCACCTGTTTGTAGGGCGCCACCCCATTCATCGCGCAGGATGCCAGCAGCGAACTGTGGAACCAGCCGCGATGTTGATCCGAGCCCTCGAGATACATATCCGCCGGAAAGCCCAGGCGCTCATCGTTGCCGAGGACCGAGAAATGGGTGGTACCGGAATCGAACCAAACGTCCAGGGTATCGCCGACCTTGCGGTAATGTTCGGCCTCGTCGCCCAGCAGCTCCGCCGGGTCCAGGTCGAACCAGGCCTGGATTCCCTGTGCGTCCATACGCTCTGCCACCTGCTCGATCAGCTTAGCGGTATCCGGGTGCAGTTCCTCGGTCTGGTTGTGGATGAACAGCGGGATCGGCACGCCCCAGAAACGCTGGCGCGAGATGCACCAGTCCGGGCGGTTGGCGATCATGCCATCGATGCGCGCTTCACCCCAGTCCGGGATCCACTGGACGTTCTTGATTTCATCGATGGCCTGTTGACGCAGTCCCTGTTGTTCCATGCTGATGAACCACTGCGGGGTGGCGCGGAAGATGATCGGGGTCTTATGCCGCCAGCAATGCGGGTAGCTGTGGCGGAATTTTTCCTGGTGCAACAGCGCATTGTGCTGCTGCATCACCTCGATCACGTGCTCATTGGCATTGAACACATGCTCACCGGCAAACAGCTCGGTGTCGGGTAGAAAACAGCCGTCGGGTCCAACCGGGTTGTAGGTTTCCAGGCCGTATTGCTGACCGATGACAAAGTCTTCCTGGCCATGCCCGGGTGCGGTATGCACCGCGCCGGTACCGGCTTCCAGGGTCACGTGATCACCGACGATCAGCAGCGATTCACGATCGTAAAACGGATGCCGCAGTGATTGGCGATCCAGCGCCGCGCCGCTGCCATAGGCCAGCACCTGGTAATCATCGATGCCGTAGCGCGCCATCGCGTCTTTCATCAGGTCCTCGGCCAGTACCAGGCGTTCCTTGCCATTGGCCGTGGTGACCTGGACGATGACATATTCGAACTGCGGATGCAGCGCCACTGCCAGGTTGGCGGGGATGGTCCAGGGCGTGGTGGTCCAGATGACGACCGATAACGGGCCCTCGCCATGATGGCCGGGCACATTGTGGAAACTGTTGATAAAGGCTTCCTCGTCGACCACCGGGAACTTGACGTCGATCGCGATCGAGGTCTTGTCCATGTATTCGACCTCGGCCTCGGCCAGCGCCGAACCGCAGTCGGTACACCAGTGCACCGGTTTGTCCCCTTTATGCAGGTGACCGTTGGCGATGATCTTGCCCAGCGAACGCACGATGTTGGCCTCGGTATCGTAATTCATCGTCAGGTAGGGCTTGTCCCAGTCACCAAGTACGCCGAGGCGGATGAAGTCCTGCTTCTGGTTATCGATCTGCTTGTTGGCAAAGTCGCGACAGGCCTGGCGGAAATCATCGGCGGCCACCGCGATGCCGGCCTTGCCGATGTCTTTCTCGACCGCGTGCTCGATCGGCAGGCCGTGACAATCCCAGCCCGGGACATAGGGCGCATCCTTGCCGTCGAGGGTTTGCGCCTTGACGATCATGTCCTTGAGGATCTTGTTGACCGCGTGACCGATATGAATATCACCGTTGGCATAAGGCGGGCCATCATGCAGGATGAAGGTCGGCTGGCCCTTGCGGGCCTCGCGAATGCGCTGATACAGACCATTGTCCAGCCAGTGCTGCAGGCGGGCGGGTTCATTCTTGGCCAGGTTACCACGCATCGGAAAACCGGTATCCGGAAGGTTCAGGGTTGGTTTGTAATCAGTCACGTTGTTTCCAATAAGTCGTTAAGTTCAAAATAATTCTTGGCATCCTCGATGTCCCGCTGGATCTGCTGTTTCAGGGCATCCAGGGAATCATATTTTTCCTCGTTGCGTATCTTGTGCAGAATCTCCACATCCACGCAACGGCCGTAAATCTGTTCAGAGAAATTGAGGATGTAGACCTCAAGAATGACCGTGCTGCCATTCACGGTCGGGCGGGTGCCGATGCTGGCCACGCCGCGCAATACGCGATTATCCAATCCTTTGACCAATACCGCAAATATTCCATTGACCGCCATCGGCCGGGTACCCATTTTCAGATTAATGGTCGGGAATCCCAGCTCCCGTCCGAGTTTCCTGCCGTGCGCGACCTTGCCCGACAGGGTATAGGGCCGGTCGAGCAGCTGGCGCGCGCCGGCGAAATCATTATTGGCGATGCACTGGCGGATCCGGGTACTGCTGACCCGCTCGTTATCGATCATCAGGGTATGCGTATTCTCGACCACGAACCCGGCCTGCTCACCGCATTGCTGCAGATAGGCAAAATCGCCGCCGCGCTGCTTGCCGAAGCGGAAATCATCACCAATCACCAGGTGGCGGATGTTCAGCTTGTCGATCAGGATTTGCTGCACGAATTCTTCAGCGGTCAGGTCGGCGAATTTCTGATCGAAATGCAGGCACAACAGGTAATCGATGCCGACCTGGGAGAAACGGATGATCTTGTCGCGCAGGCGCGACAATCTGAGCGGCGCCTGGTCCGGGGCGAAGAATTCCACCGGCTGCGGCTCGAACACGATGACCACGGCGGGCAGGTTCTTGATCTCGGCGACCGCCTTGAGCTGGTTGATCACATGCTGGTGACCCAGGTGCAGGCCATCGAAATTACCGATGGTCGCCACGCAACCGGGCAGGGGTCGGGTCAGATTGTGTAATCCACGGATTAGTTTCATATTCGGGCAAAAGGATTAACGTAAGAGATGACGTTTACGGACGCCCATTATCCAAAGCAACAGGGCATAGCTCAAGATTGCCGGCATGATCAGTTTGACCAGTTCGATCAGGCGTAACGACCAGGTCCAGCTACTCCACTGAGTTATGTCCGCCGCGGCAAAAAACAACCATACCGACATGCCGGTGACCGCGATCAGAATTTTGAGCAGGGTCATGCGGAATCCGTGGCCCGGGGCCAGGTATTGCTCGCGGCGCAGATACAGCGCCAGCAGCCCGGCATTGGCATAGGCCGAGGCCGAGGTCGCCAGGGCCAGGCCGACATGCGCCGGGATCTCGGTGAAGTAAATCAGGTAGACGACGAATACCAGGTTCAGCACCATGTTGACCAGCATCGCGATGATGCCGATCCGAACCGGGGTCTTGCTGTCCTGGCGGGCATAGAATGCATTGGCCAGGATCTTGATCAGGATGAAGGCCGGCAGGCCGAGGCTGTAGGCCATCAGGCTCAGGGTCGCCATCAGGGTATCGTTTTCATCGAACGCGCCATACTGGAACAGGGTCGCCAGGATCGGCTGTGCCAGCAATAACAGGCCCAGGGTCGCCGGCAGCGCAATGATCAGGGCCAGCTGCACCGCCCAGTCCAGGGTCTCGTTGAAATGCTGTTTACCCTGTTTGAAATGCGATTCGGACAGGTTGGGCAACACCACAGTGGCCAGCGCGATGCCGAACACGCCAAGCGGGAATTCCAGCAGGCGGTCTGAGTAATACAGCCAGGATACCGAGCCCGAGACCAGGAAGGACGCGATGAAGGTATCGAACAGCAGGTTGATCTGTGCCACCGACGAGCCGAACAGCGCGGGGATCATCAATTTGACGATCTTCTGCACCCCCGGTTGGCGCCAACCCCAGACCGGTTTTGGTAGCAGGCCCAGGTTGTACAGGAAGGGGAGTTGAAACAATAACTGGACCACGCCGGCTATTAGTACACCCCAGGCCAGCGCATGGATCGGCACTTCCAGTTGCGGTGACAACCAGATTGCACAGCCGATCAGGCTCAGGTTCAGCAGCACCGGGGTGAACGCCGGGACCGCGAAGCGTTTCCAGGTATTCAGGATGCCCCCGGCCATCGCAGTCATCGAGATCAGCAGGATATAGGGAAAGGTCAGGCGCAGCATGTCCGCGGTCAGGTCGAACTTGACCGGTTCATCGAGAAAGCCGGCGGCGAACACCGAAACGAGAGCCGGCGAGGCCGCGACCCCGACCAGGGTCAACAGCACCAGGATCAGGCCCAGGGTACCGGCGGCCTGGTTGATCAGCTCGCGGGTCTGCTGCATCGTCTTGCTGGTTTTGTACTCGGTCAGTACCGGCACGAAGGCCAGCGAAAAAGCCCCCTCGGCAAACAGGCGGCGCATGAAATTGGGAATCTTGAAAGCGACAAAGAAGGCATCGGCCTCGATCCCGGCTGAATAAAACCGCGCGATAACGATATCGCGTGCCAGCCCGAGCACGCGTGACAACAGGGTCATCAGGCTGACGGCAAAGGTCGATTTCAGTAAGCTGCCCACAGAGTTTCCGCTTGTTATTCGGGTTATTGATGAGAATAGGGTAAAAAAGCGCGCATTTTAGCATCGATTTCGCGCCGGTATGCGGTTTTTACGGTTGACAGGCGGGCGCCAACTAAAGATAATGCGCGCCTCATTTTTGCAATGCCATCTCAGGAGAAACCCTTGGCTAATTCTTTATCAGCAAAAAAGCGTGCCAGACAGGCGGAAAGCCGTCGTAAGCACAACGCCAGTCGTCGTTCGATGATGCGTAGCTACGTCAAGGCCGTAGTCAACGCGATCGGTAACAATGACAAGAAAGCGGCTGAAGACGCATTCAAAAAGGCGGTACCGCTGCTGGATCGTTCTGCCCAGCATGGCCTGATCAGCCGCAACAAGGCTGCGCGGCATAAGAGTCGATTGAATGCTCAGATCAAGGCGATGTAAGCCTTAATCAACATATTTTGAAAAAGCCGGACAATGTCCGGCTTTTTTTATG
>JAAUXZ010166683.1_pt1 | contig 49106 bp, 69 predicted proteins | sample 7278131 | NCBI WGS metagenome assembly JAAUXZ01 (sample SAMN14350119, study PRJNA611818) | marine sediment metagenome | isolation source: surface marine sediment (3m) | place: French Polynesia: Moorea | collected 2018-08 | reverse complement strand
TGGGGGCATTGTATGTTCAATACTTTGGCAGCGTGTGAGATTGACCTATCAGCTAGTTCCACATACTCATCAACTTTTGATTTATGAACTAAGCATTGATATTCATCATGTATGTTAGCTACAAACATGTAGTCTCTTCCATACACCCACTTTCTGTCGCATAGCCATTTGTACAAGAAGCACAATGCATATTGCATCAGGATGGCTTCGTCAGATTGTAGAGCATACACTAGTACATCCTTCTCTAGCTTAACTCTTACAGGCCTTCCATCTAGACCCCTGAACCAACCATTAACCCATTCAATCTTGCCCCACTCATTAATACGTTGTTCAGCATTCTCTCGCCACTCTTCAACGAGAATCTCTTGAACCTTAACCTGTGCAGTGAAGATTGAATCAAGGGCGCTCCTAATTTTACTTCCTAACTTGGCATCTCCTTTAGCCATACTACCTAACTTACCATCTCCAGCATTAAACTTGTAAGCGTAGTTGTAGTTCTTGGCTTGCCTTCTAGTTATAGTTGCGTGTTTGACAGCTTTAAACACTTTATTAATTGCAGTAGCAGCTCTTGAGTGGGAGTCAGTCCCCTTAGATTTATCCCCATTAATGAGCATGTCCTCAAACACAGGGTCGTTAACTCCATAAGCATTAGCTCTGCCAAGAAGCATCCTATCTTGACAACTTACTGCATCTGTACCTACTAGAACGAAAGGATCGGGTGAGGTAAATACCTTTCGCATTTGCTTACCGAAGAATATTTCAACTCCCGGCACGTTAACAATGCCCGAGTGCGTGAGTCTTCCTGTGGCAGCAATTCCTGTGATACGTTGGGAGATGGTTCCATCATCTCGTATTGAGTTTGACCATCCCTCAAGGATTGACTTTCTAGATCTACATTGGACTCGCTTTGCTGCAAGTCTCCCAACTTTTCCGTCAATACCAATAAAAGGATCGTCATGCTTAAGCTTAGGACTGGTCTTAATAGGTTTACCGTTCTCATCCCTCACTAACCTTTTTGACAGCGGATCTTTCTTAAAGTTCCATTCTTTTGGTTGCCAGCCTAAAGAGAGTAGGAACTTCTTTATCTCGTCATTACTATTTAGATCAGTCCTTCTAAATTGTATACGACTGAACGGGCCAGACACAGCTTCCTGCTCAGACTTGGTTTTAAACCATCTAGTTGTTATAGCAGCTAAGCTTCTGTCTTGCCTAAAAGGTTTGGCGACATGTGTAGTAAATGGCCTCTCCACTACCAGAGGTAGGTACGGGGTTATCACCCGATCTATACGCTCTATCCACTTATCCAGAATCCTAATGTTATCATGGATTGATTCTCTGTTAACAGGCCAGCCATTCTGTTCCTGCATCTGTAGTATTTCAAACAGTTTAAAAGTCAACTTGAAGGCAGATATAGGCCATCCAGATTTCTTAGCGTCTCTCATACATTTACGATAGAGGGCTAACTGAATAAATGCATCCTCGGTACATCTATGTTGCATCTCTGGAGTGTAGATAGACCAATCTTCGTGTTCTGGTTTCTGCCTCTTAAATGTAGCTCCCCACGATTCTACAGAATGGGGGCCAGCCTTTATTCCCTTAGGACTAACCCTGTCAGGATATAGCATACGAGATAGGAGGAGAGTATCTACACGCTTGCCTTTATACCTATAACCCAACACTTTCTCCATCGTGGGAAAGTCATATCCGTATCCATTGTGGAATATCAAAGTGGAACAGCTATCCATGAAATGCTTCATGTCTTCCATTTGATCTGGGTTAAACTCAAAGACTTCCTCTGTCTTGACATCAATAAAGGTTCCACACCATACTCTAGTTACAGTGTCTAGCAGGCCATCCCCTTCTAAATCAGCTACGCATGTCCTCATGGCTTTCTAAGGCGTTTATATACCTTCTTAATACGTTTGTACTCTTCCTTCCAGTTATCGCCTGAGGTTCGCTTAGAGAGCCTTCTAAGCTGCTTTGCTATCTTACCTCTCATAATTACCACCAATTCTTATGTTGACAGATACAACAAGCTACAATTCCTAAAACAATTGCTGAAAGGGCTGCTACAGCGTAGCTTTGTGTTAACCCATTAACCCAGCCAGATAATCCACAGCATATTGCTAGGGTTATCCAGCCTTGCCATTTGATCCCTGCAATCATACATCATCCTCCTCGATGTACTTCTGTAAGTCAAACCTTAATGACTCATACAGATTTGCTGAGTAGAAGACCCCAAATAGTCCCAAAAATCCAAACAGCAGAGTTAACAGAGGGTTAGCTCCTAAGAATGCTAACGTAAAAAATCCTACCACTACTAACAACAGTAGCGTAAGCATAAAGTTTTTACAGCTAGACATGATCTTTCTAAGTAGTCGTTTCATCATCATCACCTTTAGGTAAGTTACCTTCTAATAATCTTCCTGTATTAGGATTGTACAGGAGATCTATACGACCCGTCTCTCCAAAGTTACGGTCTTCTAGTAGAGACAGATGTCGTAGATTCTTAAGCTCTGGACGTTCTGGGTCTTTGTTCCCTTCTAAGCCAATCATGTAGTAACAACTACGCATCATGCCCCTAGACCCAGCAAACTGGACAGATTGCACCTTGCCTCCACGTTCATGTGGAACTCCGCTACTGGGTGCATTCAAATGGCAGAATACGTAGTAAGTGAAGTCAAGTTCCTTACTCATACTAGCTAGTTCAGAGGCCAGTTCTATAAGCTTCTCATTAGCTTCTCCAGAACCCATACCTACAGTGAGACATGTTATAGGGTCAATAATTACATCCTTAACCTTCTCTCCTGTAGTTACGTAACGTATCTCCTTCTTAAGTTCAGACCAACTAACTTGTCCATACTCTCCATACATAATAGCCTTGTCGTCTATTACACGCTTCCCACGTTCAAATGCTTCTTCATCAAACTCAATACGTGGGTCATGGAATATGCGGTCAACTGCAACGCCAGCAAGTTTCTGTGCTGTGATGTGGTTCTCCTCTTCAGGTTTACAGAAGAATACGGGAGTGTCATGTTCAGAAATTAAGTGTTCCCCAATCTCATTAACTATGCAACTCTTTCCCATTTTTACTCCTGCCCCGAAGTAGTAACCCTCACCTCTACGTATACCCCGAGTCATCTCTGTTAAGTGGGGCCAAGGCCACGAAAGACCCTCCTTAGGCCTAACCCTTGCTCTATCCCACACATCACTGCTTCTAACTAGCTTATCGTTCATAGGCTTTTTAGCTCGGAATACGCAGGATTCGAATAACTCCCTCTCCCTACCAGCCATAAGCATATCGTGAGAATCCTTGAGGGGGTATGTAGCTTGAAGTGCTTTGGGGTACATCATGGAAAATTGCTTTGCAGCTTCCTTGCCAGCCTTATCCATGTCAAAGCACATTATCACATCTGCCCATCGATCTAACTGCTTAAGGTACTTACGCATTTTGTCTACAGATTTAGTTCCATTGTGTAGACTGATTACGGCAGGATTGCGATCTGTGTTACCAAACCTCTTCAATATCTGAAAAAGGGCTAGAGCATCTTTCTGTCCTTCTGTTATGAATATTTTCCTACCTCCAGCCTTGAGAGCTTGCCTCCAACCGAAGGGTTCACATCTATCAAATTCCCCTGTAGACCAGAACTTCTTAGACTCTAAAAGTTTAGCCTGAAAAGCTAATAGTTTTCCGTTATGTTCGTAAGGGTAGTAGTGTGCTCTGATTTCTGAAGCTGTCTCTTGATCGAAGCCTACACGTACATTAAAGTATTCCATTGTCGATTTATTAATTTTCTCTTCTTTAAGAGCTTCGATCGGATACTTACTTATACGTTCAACTTCTCTGGCTTGCTCCTCTGGAGATTTACTCTTAGCCTTAGGAGGAGCATAATCTTCAGGCTTGTCAGCGTAAGGATCTTTTATGTAAGTGTGACAGGCAAAGCAAAAGCCTGTATACCTACCATCCTCCTCTTGTATAACCTGAAGCGCATCACTTGTCCCGCAACTGTGTGAGAGTCTTTCTACATACTTTTTAGCCATATTCCTCCTATGTCTTGCTTAGTTATCATCACTCAATTTCCTCTTGGGTTACTCTCGCGCCAATTCATCAGGGTTTAACACTACGATGTTGGTATTGTAGGCATATTCATTTGGCGCTTTTTCATCTAACAAAACTCGATACAAAAATACCTTACCGTCATCTAGATAATTAATACTGTCTATAATTTCACCGTTACTCAAAAACGGCAGTTTTGTTTTTACTCTGTCACCTATCTTCATTTCGCTAACCTGTGATATGTTGAATTGGTGCTGTTGGCCGGTTTACCATGAGCCCTCCATGTTAAAGTTCCTAAGATGTTTACGCATTGCTCGTATCGTGATGTCGAACGAGTCCACTTCGCTGGTGTCGTGGTGCTCTTGTAATACCGTAAGAAGGTCAAGCTGTTCCCACGAGAAATCAGATATCCATACAAAATCTTGGTCAACCAACGATCTAATACCGGTGCCATCAGGCATGCTATCTGCCAATTGGCGCGTATCATCATCAGGCATCATGTGTCCAACGATGCAGCACATATTGTCCGGACCTTTGTACAGGCATTTGGTATATGTACGACTTGGCTTACCCTGCGCTGCCAGTTTGTCAATGGCCGTGGCCACAAGGTTTACAAATTCGGTGTTATCCATCACTTTTGCCCTTTGCTGAGAGGATTGCAAGGTTAGCTCGGTTTAACGTTTCACACCCTTCTGTCGTTTCTACGACCTGCTCTAAGAGTTCTACCGCTTCTTCTAATGCATTAAGCATTAAGGGTGCTGCACAGACTAAATTTGCATTGGCTTTTGTGTCTGTCCGGTTCCACATCATGCAAATTTGTGACCCACCGACTTCGCTTATTTGATGTCTACCATTTTTGCTTATGGTGTATTTCCATTCTTTACTCATATCAATCTCTCCTACTTGCCATTTTGTTCAGGCAATTCTTGCCAATCAGTCACGTCGAAGCATTCAATGCAAAGCATATCATTGAAAGGTTCAAACCAGTATTTAAATGCTTGAAAAGTTTCTTCAAACGTAGGGTGTTCTATACCTACCTCAAGTACAATCCATTCACCCCTGTATAAAGCTAAAACACGTTTACCTTCTTCTGGCATGGGTTTAGTTTTTGGCTCAAAGGCTTCTGCTTTTTCTCGAATTTCAGCAAAACTGTCATACGGTTCCATTCTGTCGTCTTCATTCATTTTTGTTTCTCCGGTGGGGCATCTGGTAACGGCATCCAGTGTGTTACTTCAAAGTTTCCACCCCATCTTTTCATTTTCCAATCGTAGAAAACTGTAGCTACTTGAGTGCCGCTATGCGCCTTTGGCCTGAACGCGATGCAATAACCGAGTGGTAATCTATCCTTTACACTAATCCAGCCAGAGTCGAGTGAGGCTAGGCGGGCTTCGGGCATGGGTTCATCATATGAGGGATTTTCAGCTTTTTTTCGCATTTCAGCGAAGCTGTCATACGCTTTTATTTTGTCGTAGGCATTCATTTTTGTTTCTCCGTATTGGGGCTTTTCGCTACCCTTGCCGATTATTTGCTAGGCATCCAGTGCGTGACATAATGTTCGTCAATAAACTGCTCATACCCTGAACCTTTCCAGTAATAATCACCGTCAGATTGCGAATAGCAGCCCTTTAAAATACTACCGTCTACTAACTTCGCATCCACTTTTAAAACGTCTGGTTTTTTATCAGATGTGCTTGTCCAACCAGCTTCTAGCGCGGCGAGGCGGGTTTCTTGCAAATTGCACCCCTTCTTTAAATCCGCATTTAATATAGACAACATGTTATTTCGCTCTGACAGCGACTTGCACAGTTCATCCAGTTCTGCGTTTTCGGTTTGGAGGGTTTGGTTTTGTTCCAATATTTCAGTAATGCGCTTGTACGGTATATCTGCATCATTCAGAATCGTGACTATTTTGTTTGTCAATTCTTCATCTTTCATAACTTGTTTCTCCGTCTTGGGGGCTTTTCAGATTTCTGTTTTTAGATTTATAGCGCTCTTAACCTTGCCGCTAATGCGCCTGCGGTATAACGGTCTTTGCGCTCACTCTTGGATATCTGAGACAACAGTTTATGGCATTCAACGATTGCCGATTCGAGGACGGCTAGGCGGGCGTTGGCCTTGTCTAGCTCATAGTCTATCTCATTTTTCAAAGACTCTAATGCTTGGACTTGCCCCTTCAACCCTGCGTTTTCAGCGTATACCCGCTCAACCTCCTTCGCTGCTTTCTCAAATTCCTCATCCATCTGCCTGTGAGACAGGAATTCTTTTAGTGTCAGTTTAGTCATAACTTAATCTCCTACTGCATCCAAACGTATCTAACGCAACCAAATGCCGCCAAAAGCGCAGCAAAGAACAGGGGCGTAAAAACCACAACTTCAATCACATCCTTCTTTGGATGTTCCCAATATGTGTCCCACATTAAGAGAGTTATTCCTCCAAGTAGAATAAACATACAAAAAAACGTGAATGCCAGTTTAAATTCAATCCACATCATCCTCTCCCAACGCAGGCTGCTACAAGCTCTTCTAGGTACACTATGCGGCGTATGTCTTCTAAGGAGCGGATGTCACTGAAGTCAGTTAAGTTGTTTAAATTCATCCAGCCATCTTCAGGGTGAAAGTAGTCATAACCGATTTTGGTTTCTTTTAAATATACCCCGTCAGCAAATTGTGTGCTTCCTTCAGGCATTGAATTTAGGATTTCTGTGTTAGTCATCACTCAATCTCCTAATCTGGTCTTTCAGCTTTAATCATTTCTAACAGTATTTGGTTTAGGTCATTTCGAACAGCCAAGCAAGCATCCGAATAAGCAGCCTGATTAGCCGAATGGACCGAATGAAGAGCCACATCAGCCGAACAAGCAGCGAAATAGACAGCCGAGTAAGCAGCGTCTCTTAAAGTTTCGTCTCCAGTTTTTAACCAATCTGTTATCAATTGGTAATCTTTATCACTGCAATATGGCTTAATCTTTTTGATGCAGAATGCTTTCATAACTCACCCCTCCACTCAGGGCGTTTTTCTAAAATCATTTCTAACAGCATTTGATTCAGATCATTTCGAGCAGCCGAATTAGCAGCCGAACGAGCAAAATAATCAACCGACTGAGCAGTTGAACGAGCAGAATATTCAGACGAATAAGCAGCCGAACGAGTAGGCGAATAAATAACCGAACGAGCAGCCGAATAAACAGCCGAACCAGCAGCATATTCAGCCGAATAAGCAGCATATTCATGCGAATCAGCAGCCGAACGAGCAGCCGAATTAGCAGCCGAACAAGCGGCCTCCCTCAACCCTTCGTCGCCAGTTTTTAACCATTTAAGGATCAACTGGTAATCTTTACCAGTGCAATACGGCTTAATCTTTTCGATATTAACTGCCGCGCATTTTCTGGAGAACTCATGTGAAAGTTCTTCGGCATTGAAACCACTTATATAAGTACGCTCCGTGGCGCAACATTTGTCGCCACCCTTAACAATCTTACCACCTAGCTCAACAAACCAGAGGTATGAACCGGGTGCATATTTAAGAGCATCAAGTGGCTTTATTGATGCGTGAAAGCCGTTTTTACAAAGCACTGGCTTTCCTTTAACTTTGTGGGTAATCCCCGTTCTGATTTTACGGTTGTCACCGTACCTGAGAGTCTTAGCTTCGTTTGAAAAGTAGAATGCTTTCATAACTTAACCCTCACTCACAAGTTTTTCATTAATCTTTGCAAACAGCTCTCTGGGACTGCTGAATAGGGTGAGACCCCTCTCTTCAAACTTAAGCTTACACTTATCTGCGTATTCCTTACTAGGTTCGTAGTTCTGTAGGACGTAGTTAAAATGGTCACACATGTCATAGGTTTCAGAAGTGGTAAAGCTCCCATCACTCTTCCACATAACCTCTGCATGGCTGTAAGGAAATTCTCTAAAGACTTGCCAAGGATCTCCCTTCTCAGGAAGCATAACTATGACATCAAACTTAACGCCCTCTAAATGCGCATTAAAGACACATTTAACATTGGTTTCTGGATTAGCCGAGTTATACCTACCCCCCAACCTGATCAGGGATGTATCAAAAATGTGTTCCTCCTCTAGCCAGTCATGTATGGTATCTACGTCCAGATAACTGGGGACTTGTAACCACACATCTACATCTCTAGCTACCTCCCCCTTAATCCAATCTGCTGCTGCTCCTCCAGCTACGCATGCATGTGGGTCAATACATTTTAAATGCTCTAGAATATCCCCAGCAACCTTCATCTGATGTTCAACAGTTACAGGTTCTGTGACCGATTCTGCGACCGATTCTGTGGGCCGTTCCAGTAGTAAATCTGTGCTGTTGTAAACATTACTTCTACCAGTATCCCATAATACCCTGATGTTTAAATTATCTATGTCTGTAGAAAGTCCTACGTCACGAACCACTCCACCAACATTAGTGGGATTGGTTGGATTAATTGGTGCAGCTAACGAATAGAATCGAGACCTTGGATCCAATCTTACACGGTCACCTACTTGTAATGTCATAGCCTTACCTCCACAATCTCAACATTCAAATCAACTAAATTTTGAAACACTAGGGACGTATTGTAGACCTCTTCTGCTTCTTCCCTAGTCCTAAATAACCCATTATCTACATTAGCTACACGATTTACAGCTATTGCAAACAGGGAACTACTAGGATTAGATTGGACAACAGGATCTGGAGAAAGTTCAACAGACTCCTCTAATTCCTGTGCTTCAATATTGACAGGCTGCTCAACCTGTTGCTCCTCCACAGCCTCTGTTAGGGTGGGTTGCCATTCAATGCGAGACATAGAATTCCTGTGTAGATAATTCCTAACCATGTTGGCATAGATATCCAATGTAGCGCCCTCCAGACCGGGAGCTGTGTTCACTTCTAACACATAAGCCTGACCCCTATGAGCATTGTATATTACATCAACAGCTCCAAAATCTAATCCTAGAGCTTTTACAGCATTCTTAGATTCTTCCAATACGCAAGCTGGGGGATTAGTGTTGCCTCGTACAAATACAAAACCTCCCTCTAGATTACGGACTCTCCAGTTGACCTGACTATCTGGAGTTTCCAGTCTACGTGCCTTACGTTGTACATCAATAACAGTTCCACTAGCTACATGAACTCTGTACTCATCTTGCTTGTTAATATACTGTGTGTACAGAGGGGCGGATTCAATACTATCATCATTGTCCGGATCTGCTATACGTAACCCCCTACCGGAGTTACCCGTAAGGATGTGTCTCTCAACTACCACCTTTCCCTCGTCGTACCAAGACTGGGCTACCTGCATATCAGTAGTGTATGTAGGAACACTTACCCCCCTTGAAAACATGACACTGAATGCATCAGCTTTATTTCCAGCAACTCTAACAGACTCCAAGCTATTAATTAGAATGTGTTGATCACCGAGACCATCTGGGGGAAGGTTACGTCCAGAGTTGCCCCAATTAATGATTGTTTTAGCGCTTAACACTGAGATCACTGAACTTCTTAGATTGATCTGCTTTGTATACAATGCTCTAGCTAAGGCAGCAGCACTACGGCTACCGTTGCGATAAGGTAAAATTCTGAGTGGTAACATATTAGTATCCTCTTGAAACCCTACTTAGTTGTGTTCTAGCAGCACGAATTACATCTTCATACTGCTTCTTCTGCTCGTTTACGTAGTTAAACACTTCAGCACACATGAGAATATCATTTGCTGTGCGTATGCCACGTTCTAACAGTCTTTCAAAGTCTCCGTCATAATGGTTCACCACCTCAGGAAAGAAGCCCTGACACATAGCTTGTGCTCCTGTGGTGAGCTTTCGGTCAACAACACCTTGAGGCCCTGACACTTCCATAGCGAAATCTTTCATTGCGTATAGAAGATTGATCAGTCGTAAGTAATCCTCCTTAGATTCGATAGCGGAGAACATTCTGTATTCCACTGTCCCCAAGTCTCTAAGTCTATATAACCCAATAGCTGCATACTTACTGAAGGTTATGTTGAAGTGTTCAAGTTCAGGGGCAGCAACCATCTTAACAAAGTTGTCGAAGTTAGTCGTACCTGTGTCTATGCTCATGCAGAATGTATTGGCTGTTCTGGTGTTGCCAAACAGCTTAAACATCACATGCTCTAACATAGCAGACAAGATTAGAAGGTTATTAAGTTGGACAGGAGTCATATCTCTAACATCTAAGTGGATATGTGTAGAACAACGCTCAGAGGAGGTATGCTCTACAGATTCTAAGTACTTAGTTAACCTTTCAATGGCATTATAAAGCTTAACCCCACGCATAGGGCCGGTGGATTTAAATTCAAAACCGTTGTTACGTAAGCTTCTATCTTGCTCAATCCTCCAACCTGTCATTCTGCTAGGGGAGCGTTCAAAGCCTTCCATCTCCAACTCAATTCCTACATGATGCATACCAAGCAGAGAAGCGTGTTCTCTTGAATCACAGATGTTCCCTTCCAAATGAAACATACGTCCAATAGTTGTTTCAGAGTTGGGATCGTCGAATACAGTGGAAGTGTTTCTATCCCTAGACATTCGGAGCGAAACGGCATCTACTGTTGCGTCTGGGGTTGGTCTGGTAGGGCTTAATGCCCCAGCTTCATCTAAAAACCAATAAGTTTCACCTCTGCTTACATTAGGCATAACCTTCTCCCATCCTGTCGTGTAATTGACTGAACTTGGTTTTCAATGTTGACCCAGAATAACCTCCTAAAGTCATACGTTGAAAACCAGAAATAATCTTACCATCAACCAGAGCTATCTTTGGACTGATTATCTTCATGTTAGGGGTCTCCAATTGGGGGTAGAGGGCGGACTCTAGAAATCTATCAGTATCTCCTCTAAAACCATCTAACTGGATGTGATCAGCACTCAAACCTTTCTTATGAGACCTATTCTGTAAGTAGTTGTATTGAACTAAATCCCACCCAATTAGGTAAAATCCACAAGGGATTACAAACCTGTAGCAACTACGTATAGGCACTTCTTCCTGCGAACCTCCCCTAGTTACATATGCTGATGCTCGGTCCATCTGCCTTACATACCCGACTTTGTATGTATCTTCATCTTCCAACATATAGGCTATATAGGTACTGCGATAGTACATTTCCATATCAGCACTGGAATAGCCTGAGCTGGTCAGTCTATCAAAACTTGCATAAGGGTTAATATCCATAACATCTCCTAATAAGCCACATTACCGAAATCTTTAGCATTAGTGTATTGACATGCAAGTAAATTTGCCAACTTACAGAGTGTATCCTCTTTGGGTTGCCCCTTAGTCTGCACAAGGTAAGAATATATATCGTTCTGAGTATTGAACGCAACTTTATAGAAATTAGGATCCGTTAACCACTTTGAGCTGAAGTTCCTGAACTCAAAACCGTAGGGTTTTATCCGAATTACTGGATTAAAAAGTCCCCTAGAAAACAAATTGTTGAATCTGGTAATCTCCATTTTTGAACTGTCCACTACCACAGAACCTATAGCTACTTTGTAAGGCCTTAGGAACATAGCTACAGACCTTAGCCACACAGGGTCGTAGATATCTTGCTTCTCTGAAAAGCCTATGTGAAGATGTCCTCCAGCACATACTTCCTCAATGTTAATTGAGTCAGAAAGCATATCCAGTTTACGAAGAGATCCTTCATTCGACATTGTATACTGAGATTCACATCCCACAGACAAGTCCTTTTCCGTTACAGCTTCACAATCCTCTGGCGCAAACTTAGTCACAGCACCGCATTGCAATTCGTAACGGTCTCCATAGTTAGCTCTAAGAAAAGACCTAACATCTGACATTACAGATCTGAGATTGTGACGGAATTCGTCGGCAGAATGTGCTGGGTCTGTGCCAATCTCTAGCAGCAAACCATCTAACTGCATAGAGCCGTGAGTCAGTCTCCAAGGTTTTGATTTAGTTCCCGGTATTAAACCTACAGCGGGTACTGTACGTCCCTTCTCCTTATCAAAGAGGAACATTTCTGGATCACATCCGATAGTAACATTACCCATCATTGTACTCCCGTTTCTTGATCATTTAAAAAATCTGTCAGTGTTGGATAAGTCCCAGCACAGACGCTACATATCGCATCATCCTCGGATATAAACTTACAATCCTGATCAACAGCCTGTTCAACAGCATCGATAGGACTACCGCACATAGCACAGTCCTTATCGCAAATACTTTTGAATTTCTCCCAAGGAACCATACGATTACCGTGAGTGTGGAAGTAGGTTTCGGATGTATCCTCTTCCACTTCAGACTTTCCCAAGATCTTATCCTGCCAATCGTTGAGTCCATCCAAATCCTCTTCTGAAGACACAATGTGTAACAGAGAGGGATCATTTTTAAGGATAATTTCATACTTATTATTACGGAAAGTAACACAAGTGACCTCTCCACGTATGCAGTAAACATCATCATCCATGTACCTTGGATCGGTTACTGTCCAGTACACCTTGACAGGGGTGTAAGGTTCACAAGTCAGAGAACCAGTTATCTCGCACCTTTGGTCAGACTTCTCAGTAACTGTGTCAATGAAAGCATAGACAGTGGACCCCTTAGTAACATCTAGGTTGTGCTCTTTGAGGAAGTAATCCGTAATCTTCTTATCCCAAGTACCCATACCTGTCACTGAACTTTTGGACTGATTGACAGGGGCGAGTTGTCTAGTAGTACCCGTATTGCCGCGACCACCAGCCCGTATAGTCTTTTTTACAGGAGCTAACTCTAACTCCTTAGTCTCAACCGAGACTCCATCTTTAAGGTTGAACTTACACTTGAAATGCATACCGACTTTAGGCTCGTAGATAACATCCCCCTTACGCTTGATTCCGTGACGTGTAGCTATCCATTCCAGCATCTTAGCCTCAGATGCATACAGAATCTTATCCTCCTGTACAAGGATATTAAACTCACGCTCTCCATTGTGAATAAAGTTGAATGTGTCGTCACTGCCATCCCACCAAGTCAAGGCAAACGCTCCCTCTAACTCCTTGATAACAGATTCGACTTGGTAGTTATCCAACAGCCAAGTAACCAACTCACTATCGGTTTCGAACCGAGGGGCTTTGAAAAGCCTCTCTAAGGCATACTTGTTAGAGAGTGTACCGTTATGAGCAAGTGTTACATCTCCATGTTCAAACGGATGAGCGTTAGCACTGTTAACAGATCCTGTGGTAGCGTGACGGTTGTGTCCCATGAGCACATGAGACTTGAGAGATATATCACCACTGACTTCCTTTAAGTCAAGGAAATCGCAGGGGTTCAAACGCTTCTTATGAATCGTAACATCGAGAGCATCCACAATTGCAATACCTGTACTATGTACACCACGTACATAGTCTGCTATCAAAGCATTTTTGAAATACTTTATATCGTCATGATCAACGTCACCAAAGACACCTACTAATCCGCACATTATTTTAACCTCCAATCACCAGATTCAATTTTGTTACCACGCTTGTAGCAAACATCTTGCATAACATACAACCACGCATAACCGTATGCAGTTTTGACCCTCTCTCGCTTGTACCAAGTGGGGTGTCCTTCCAGACTATCCAGTTGCCCCTTCAGTCTTTGTTCCTCTACATCATAGACCTCAACAACAATACTATCATCATTATCTGTGTGGTATACGACAGGGAACCCACCAGCAGAAAACATCTCAAACCCGTTAATGGAGTCCTCACCTAGCAGGGCAGAATCTGCCATTAATAGGTGATTACTACAACCTTCACGCAATGTGCCGTACACAGCTACTTTTTCCATTATATACCCCCCAAATCGGGAAACTCATTACTCCAGAACTCACCTAGCCTACAGGCAATATATCGCAGGTCAAATTCTTCATCCGGCTTAACCTCAACCTTCTTAACATCCGGTACACTAAACATGGTAGATGTGCTAATAGTATATCCACCTTCCATTTTGAGATCGTACAGCAAAGCGTGAAACCTCTTGTACACTTTAAGCATACGTTCAGATTCATCCTTACGATCTTGAGAGAGTTTTAGGATGTTACGTGGATAATAGCCACGCGACTTCACAATCCACTGCATGTCTCCCTTCTCATAAGGGAACTTGTACTTACGGGTGAGTATGTCGTACATGGTTTTTTTACCTACCTTATCCCACCGGAATACAACTCCGTCCTCATGGATATTGTTGTATTTGTGCAAAAGCTCACTTCTATTGTATAAACCCCACAGAGGAGCTATAACGGATAGATAAGCTTGCCACCAAGGGAGACCCTCAGACATTAACTTATCTGCTACAACTATGCCCGATGTAACCCCGTCAGGGGTTAAGATATCCCCCAACTTTCCACCACCTTGAATGTGGAAGTTAGCACAACTGTTGAGAAGAGTACGCATATGGAACATACCATACATTGTATGGTTGTAACTGCCTTTAAGACTAAAGGTAGCCTTACCTGTACTCATAATTGTCTCTGGATCTTCGAGCACCTCTATCCCATAAGTTGATATCAACTTGGAAAGTAGACGTTTGGCATGTCTACTCTCACAGATGGGCTTAACTTGTGTTGGATGGGACACTAGGTTTTCAAACCGAACCAGCTCAGGCCACCAGTCAGTGAACTCCCCCTTTAAGTCTGAACACTCGGAGGAGGTCTTACCCATAATACACAGGCACACTTCCGAGTGCTGGAATCTGCGTATCTTATCGTTAGAGTCTACCCCTAACCACGTTAAAGTTGGCATTTCTTTATCTCCAATTGAACTTTTAGAAAAAGCTATTGTCTAATTAATAGCTCTTCTAGAAATACACTAACTAAGTCTAAATAATAAATTCAAACCTAGAAGTGTTCACCTTACTCTCTATCCTAGACTTCTTAGCTAAGATAACATTCTTCTCAAGATTCAAACTCCTGAGCTGTTGTCTCAGATAGTTATATCTAGCTGGAGTAATTACCCCCTTATTGTGATTAGCGTAAACCATCTCTTCCTGAATGCGTTCACGCTCTACCTTGTTATGAAGTGCATACCTGCACAGATCATCCCATTGAACTCTGCCCCTAACTAGAGACACAGCACTTTCTCTTACTTGCTTTTTAGATTGCGTCATGTTTTTCTCCTACATGCTCAACATACCCACAGGAAGAAACCACTTTCAGCTTCTTCCTATCAATGAAATAATTACAACGTAGTGTTGTAAGTACAGAGTTAAGGTCATTATTGTAGTAAGACCTGTCTAACTCCAGACCATCGGGCGTAACCAGATAGACATCGATCTTCTCTCGATACTTAGGTTCTAACAGTGTAGACATTTCATCATAACGCTTGTCTACCGCTACAGGAGTGTACTGAGAAGCTACAGTTTTCCTGTTTGCCTTGATACGACGAGACTTGCCAGAGACCAAAGCAGACCGTCTCTTGACAGGTTCAACAACTACCTCCATTCCAAAGAGTTTTGTATACTCCTGCCACTTCAACTTGGGGTTATCCAATTTCTTCATAAAAACTCCTGTACGCCTCTCTAAGGCGTTTAGTTAGTAGACTAGTACCCTAGCCTATGATGATATGATTAAAGCCCGTAGAGAGGACTACAGGCACGATTAGGGCATGTTACTTGCCCCTCTTCAACTCATTTAACTCCTTCTCAAGCTTATCTATACGCTCAAGATTGCCGTTACTACGGTTTAGCTTAAGCCCATGAGAGAAATCACACAACCATCTAGGTAGTAACATGATGGTGGGGATACCAATCAACAGAGCAAATGCCAGTGTTGGGGATGCCATGAAGATGGTGCCTGCAAAGAAAATGAAAACCCCCGACAACCCGATATCGAAGAATATCCAATAGGCAAAAGCTTGCTCACCCCTCCCAAGCTCATTGTAATTTTTCAATCGACCATACTTCAGACTTTGCCATTTGAGATCCAACTCTGGCTCCAAACGCTTACGGGACCAATAAGAAATCAGAAAGGATAATACCCACAAAATAGGGTAGATCGATGCGTATACTGCACCTATTAGGATGAATAAAATTTTTATCTCTGAATCACTCATTACATTTCTCCTCGTTGAAGGTCTAAGTAGTCTAGTGTCGTCACGTCTGCCCATCCAGTTTTGTATATTTCTCGTTCACAATTCTCCCAGTCGGGTTCGTAATATGTCCCCATGTCTTGATACTCTTGCTGTAAGACGAAGACTACTTGTTTTTTAAACCACCCGACACGAACAACTCTAGCTTGGTGCCGGTAGTTTTTTAACCATGTTCTATTCACACTCATTACATTTCTCCTCGAACCAATGGGGGATTGGACGATTAGTCCAGCTTGCAATGTGCTGTTTTTCCCCATTGAAATAGTTTTTGTAAGCCGTAAATAGGCAGTCATTCTTGTACTCATCAGGCATGGCTTGAGGGGCAACTTTGTAATCACCTGATGGACAAGGGTTGTCCTGTAAATACGGGATTAGACGTTCACTAGCATGGACTTTATGGTATCGGTAAGTGTACTCGGCAAGCAAAGCTTTGAACAGTCCGAACACTCTATGGTAGTGTAGCCTGTTTTCACATGTCCACTTTGTACATGGATGGTTAACGTGTGTCTTACGATACACCTTACTAGCATGTGGGCTGTTATGCACATGATGAGCACAAGATAACATTTGAGCAAGCTCAAGTATCATCTTAACTACATGCTTATCACAGTGCATTTCAGCATTTACGGTTGCTACAGGATGGAACCAGAATAAATTCATAATTAATCACCTTTAAATAATTCGATTAACCAACACAAAAAAGCCATCAATATGATGGCTATTAGGATACTATAGATCAGAATCTCCATTTTATTTTTCCATAAGTGGAATGATTAGACACACGTAGCCATAGAACGAAAGGGATGCTATGGCTACCCCAGAGATCGGCGCAAGTACATACGCCGAAACAATACTATCATCAATTACCTGTCCTATTGTTAGCATGACAAAGAAAACAAGTAACCAATAGATTGATACAACAATAGATTTAATCATATGCCCACCTTATGATATTCGCCCAACGATACGGCGCATACTGTCAATGGCTTCCTCGAATGAGAGACAGCCGTAGCCGTTGTTGACTTTGATGTGGTCATGCTTGAGCTGCAAATCAGCAAGAACCATAATCTGGTCTAGCGTGAATTGCTTAAGCCAATTGAACTTGTCTTTTTTGAGGTGACAGATGTCGGGGTTAGGGTGCTCATCTGCCCTTCTTCGAATGATATCACTGGGCATCATGTGACCTACAATACAGCAGTCGCCCTCAGGGGATAAATATCTACATAGGCCTGTAGGTAATTTGGACGGACGTCCTTGAGCCTCCAACTTGTCAATGGCACTGTTGCAAAGGTCGATGAATTGCTGGGTTTTCATAAGGGGTCACCTTTAGGTTAGTTAACATAATAAAAAGCCCGCAATGATACGGGCTTTATGGTTATGCTAACTAGTTGGTTATGAATGACTTTGTAACAGTTCATTCAATTCGACTAACAATACATCATTGTCAGCCTTATCTACCAGTTCATACTTACCTGACTTATCAGCTTCAGCTTCCAGCCACTGTTTCATGGCTAATTCAAGCTTATGTTTAAGTGATAACTTAACAGCCTTAGCTTTTCCGGCATTGTCGAACAAGTACCAAGGTTTCGCCAATGCTTTCATGTTGTAGCTGATTTTGGCTTTCTTGCTACGCTTTGCAAACTTGTATTGTTTGTCGCCCTGTTTGGTCTGTTCAAACCAACGCGCTCCAGTTACAACATATTCAAGGTATGACTGTAACGTAGCGGTACGAATTGCATCGCCGTATTTTTCAACGACAAGTTGATTCATTATCTTAGTTAGATAAGTAAAATCGTTGTCATTAGTTCTGGCATGGTCTACAGCGAATACCACTAGACATTGGACAATATCTTTAAATGCGGTTGCGATGACACAAGCTGCGCCTAGTACAGCATCAAAGTTATCTTCAGTGATTTCCACATGCTTACCAGATGTGATGGCTGTCAATAATGTTTTAGTTACTTTCATGATAATTTACCTTTCATTTAGTTAATGGTTAACTGCGCTTACATAGCACAATGTTGGACACTGATCACCGTTATCAATGCCCAATAATTCTGGTATGTAAATCAGGGTATATCCCGCCCTGTTACGGTCGTATGTATTTAACACTGCTAAGTGTAAGGCATACATAAACCTCTGTTTGCATTGGTTTTTCTCTGTCCCCTTGTGAATATCTCAGACCATCGACCACCTGTACTGTATAAACATACAGCATTATACGCTACCTACTGACGCGCCACTGTCAGCAAAGCTTGCCTGATGTACGATAACGCAATCATTCTTCTATGATTCTAATCGCTCCAGACTTGATGGTGTAAAGCCCCCCTTATCACATCGGTTCGCTTACAGAATTCAGCGAACAATGCCAGTCCACCTATGTATTTCAACGACGGTGACCTGTCGGTAAAAACAATACTCATTACCCTATGAAACTTGCCCTACATGCGACACTTGCCCAGCTAAAGCACATCTATGTATTACCTGTCATTGTGCTTTATGGATTCAGCACACATAACGACAGGTAACAGATGAACCATAACCGATAGCAATCAGACACTTAAATGGGGAACATTGTTTACCTACCGTCAATCTCGACCACTAAACGGAAATAAAGTGGATTTTTCACATACATAGAACGTAGTGGCGTCGAGCTTATCAGATAGCAACGCACCCATATCGGACACTAGCTAGTGGTAACTTTCTTTACCTTATCCAGATTGTCAAAGAACGTGGCACTTCGGCCAACCGTACAAGTGCATATCCCATGCCACAATTAAAAACTACCTTATAAATCAATAACTTACAAACATATCCCTATTAAGTGTGTGGTTAATTAATTACTCATGTGTAAAATATTCTGACACTATTTAATTGTTATAAATCAATCACTTAATAACACCCCAATATTTAATCCTTATTTATCAACTACTTACCAACCTGTAACAGAATGATAGTATTACTAAAAGTGTAAAGAAATCTGACACCGCTGTTTCTCTATAAAGGCTTCGCGTAGCAAATAGTGTGCCAAGGTAATAAAACTACCCAACTACTGTACCTTTGTACATGGCGCTAAAACGCCCTGTATCGCTCTGTACGGGCTTAACTCATAAAGGTGAACCAGACCATCAAAAAGTATTTAGCCTCTTAGAATGGATTCTAGGCCCCTTACAAAACACATTAGTAAATGCTAATAGGAAAGCATACTTAACTAAATGTAAAGCAGACTTGTCTTTTAGGTATGATATTGCATAACCAATAGTTTACCTTACTACCTATCTACTAGTAGGTATTATAACCAGTAGCTATAAAGGTATAGCTAGGTTGCAAGCTTCGCTTGCGTTTCCCTTACAAATCAAGCACTTAGCTTATAGGGGCCGCCTAGAGGCGTTTGGCCCCCTAAACATCTAGCCGTCTAGCCTTCTATCATCCATGAAGCACACGAAGGGACCCCCACCCAAGGGGGGATTGGATTCTGAGACGATATGTGTGCATAGCACCCCATAAATTTCTACAAAAATTTTCAGAATCGAGACCTTGGTGGAGAGAGGGAGTTTACTCCTTCGAACCATCCTTGGCGTTAGGACCGATAGGTCCGTGTGCACCGCTAGGTGCGTATACTATTAACGCAATAAAAACAAGAGATTAAAAAATAATTTTGAACTAATTGCAATTTCTGTTGTCTAATTTTTATATCTATATATGAATATAGAAAATTATTTAAATAAAGTAGTTAATATAGATGACATACAGGGATTAGTCATAGATATTGAACAATTAGATGATTCTGGGAATGTAGTAGTTATATTAGAATCATTAGATATAGAGGAAGATGCTAGATATATGGCTATTCCTGTCCATAGAGATTATATACAACTGGTGGCTATACACTGATGAGTAGGATACCTAAGAGAGAACGTGACAAAAAACTAGCTAGGGAAAGAGAGGCTAGGGTTAGAGGGGATCTCTACAATCAAGTCCCTAGTGATGTTGTCCAAGCAGTCGATGCCATCCTCTTCGAGCAACGCGAAATGGTGCATCCGAGACCATAATGGCTATTACATACGAAGTTGCAGAAGTTAGAAACCTATCTACAAACACAATAGCTTATACAGCCCCTGCCGGTAAGACTGCTATAATCTTGGCAGCTATTGTAGATAATAGCAATTCATCTCCTATGATGTTAGACTTGATAGACTTTAGTGGTAACATCTACTTCAGGGCTATGCAGATACCAAGTACAGGGAAGGTTCTCTCAGAGATAGAGGGCCAGATTATAGAAGAGACTAGAAGTGTTGGTTTCACCTCGACAACCGGCAATGTGTCAGTCAGGCTCAGTTTAAAGGTTATAGATAATGTCTAAATATGTTAAGTCGGGTACTCCCGATAGAGTTAGTAAGGTTGATTCTGAGTTAGAAAAGATACAGGACAGCATAAACACTTTGTTGAGTAGAGATGGTGCAGCTCCAAATCAAATGGGAGCTAACCTAGATATGAACTCCTACCCAATCATTAATCTTCCCTCCCCCACTTCCCCTACAAGCCCAGTTAGGGTAACTGACCTAGATGCAGGGTCTCTAACTATTGAAACAGTTAATATAACTACAGATACCGTAGATAATTTAAGAACCACAACTCCTACGGCAGTTAGTGGCGATGTAGCGTTAGTTTATGGTTACAGCCAAGCAGGGGACTTTGGGGGTTCCTATTGGCAAAAAACCGCTACTACGGGCGAGCCAGTCTCCCAGACCCCCGTGCAACGTAATGCATATGAGATTACAGATGCGGGTGGTAATGTATGGCAGTTAATTAGTGAAGCTAACCCTGTAGTTCTTGGTGCAGACAGAACAGGCTCTGTAGACTCTACATCAGCTTTCAACCTGTACATAGCTACAGAAACAGCAAAGCGTGTTGATATAGATTTAGATTATTTACCTAGCAGACTCGTATTCCCGCCCGGTGTATATTCAGTGTCCTCTGTAAATATGACAGACCTGAGAGGTAGCCGTAATATCCACGTAGAAGCATTTGGTTGTGTATTAGTGGCTAACACAGCCGATAAGGTTGTCTTAGACTGCTTGGCTTCACGTTGGTTATGGATCAGGGGTTTGACTATTTATTCCCCTAGCGGAGTAATAGCTAAGCACGGTATACAGATTGGGGATAAGGGTCAAGAGACTTGCGGTAATAACAAGTTCCTCTTTGTTAATATATTAGGTACATTCTCCCTAAGTTGCTTCTACAACGGAGGCAGTGAGACTACCCAGTATTACTCAATGCGTTGTGTAAACCGTTCTGTCGATGATTCTACATATGCAGCTATATTCGATGGTGCTGCTTATTACGTTCCCACCTCGGACTATGCCACAGTCACAAAGGTACAATACGACGCTACTTCCTTTACACAAAATTCCCACTATGGATGTCAGTATAGACACGAAGGTCAAGGTTCTTCTGTATTCATCTCTAAGGGCGAGGGACACTATTTTGATAAGGGGTGTTACTACCTGTCGTATAACAAATCCAACTTCGTATTCTGGTGTATAAGTTCTTGGAGGCAGAGCGATGTTTACATTGGAGGTTTATTCGAAACGGGTCAAACAGCTCCTCCTGCCGGTCCTACAACAAACGGTCTTCAGTATTGCCTAGTGTTTGATGGTGATGGGTCTGCTTCAACATTCTCTAATTTGGAAGTGGACATCTCTTTCGGCTTATGTGAAGAAGCAGTAATAGGTTTTGAAAATATAGGTACGTTCCGATTAGAGAACTTTAAACTCAAAACAAAGATTCCATCCAATGCCCCAGCACTTTTAGACCTCTTTGAGAAGGATTTAGGAGTTGCGACAACTGGGACTATTAGCATGTCCGGTAAGATCACTAATGAGGGTCCAGTTAATCTAAACATGAATGTTCTAGGTAGATGGTCAGGTGAGCTAACTTCAGATGGTCATACAGGGTATGTTCCTCCTACGTCAGGGGGTTTTGATTTTAACGACCCTGTAAATGGACTACGAGAGAAAAACAGAATCTCTGATGTAACATTCGACAGTTGGAAAGACGTAAGCGTCTCTGTAACAGATTTACAAGTAGAGGGTGTACTCAATACCGTAAGCCCCGCAGGGGCATCTCTGACAGCTAACACTATTACAAATAGGGACATATTTGATACAGCAGGTTTACAGCAGGTATTTATTAGGGTTGTGGGAACAGGGGATTTAACCATTACAGCCAGCTCTAACATCAGAACCCTTTCAGGCTCCAACATTGTTTTAAGTAACAATGAATGTGTACACTTTATACAGGTCACAGATGGCGGCTCTGCATGGCAGCAGGTAGGTGGTAAGCTTTAATGGCTAAGTATAATCGAGAGAATTTAACAGGAGATCTTGCTCCTGTTAATGCAGAATTAGAAAAGGTTGAACAGGCTCTGGAAGATAAGCACGACAGAAAGCCGGAGTTTCAACAAGCCAATCAACTAGAAGATACGATGGATGCAAACTCCAATCGTATTATCAATGTAGGTCAGCCTAAAAATGCTAACGATGCAGCTCGATTAAAAGATATCCAGATAGTGTCAGGAGGAAGTTCTCTTCCTGACCAAGAAGATAATGCTGGAAAGGTGTTAAAGACAGACGGGACGGTTGCGTCATGGCAGCCTCTCGATCCTTCTGATATAGGTTTCTCGTCCATCACTGTAATGAAGGCTACGGACAGTTCTCCCTTAGAAGTAGTTAAGACAAACGGGTTTTACGCTACTGGGGATGGTGGTGGTGCAGAGTACGAAATTGTAACCCCTGCTCAGCATGGCGGACCTGCCGATGAAATCGTTGACCACACCCTATCTAACGGAAACATAGCTAAGCTTAAAGTTGAAGGCAATACAGTTAAGTCTAGCCAAATCGGTTGCCAAGATGATGGGTCTAACCAAGCAATACGGTTAACTACAGCCTTAGCCACATTAACTGGTAGGGCTAGAGTAATGGAGATGGTTAAGAAAACCAATCCGTATGTTCTCTCTACTAAGTTAGAAGTTCCTTCCAGAATGGAACTGACCGGCTGGTCAACTGATTGGATTTTCGATACAGTTTTTGAATCGCAGGTAGTTGGCGATTTCGCTATTCTATTTAGGGGTTCAGGAAGTAATTTAGGTATAAATGTTACAGTAGATGGTGGTTATGGAGTTCATTTCCTAGATACTCCTTCATGGTTTAAAGACTCATGGGTTAAAAATTCAGCAACTAATAAGTCCAACACTTATGGACTGGCTGTAGGTACACCGTCTGACCTAACTGTTGCAACTGGTGCTTGCTACTACTCTAAGTTTGAAAATGTACGTGTACGCGCCTTCGATACTTGCGTATGGATTGGACCTTACGGTAACCAGTTAATCTTTGATAACGTACAATGTGTAACTAACGTTAACGACAACTTCACTTCTACTTACGGTATAGAGTGTTACGGTAGGGGCAACCAGTGGATTGGTGGCGGTATAGAGAGCCAGTTTACTAATATGATTGCTTTCTTACCAGCACCTACGGCAGTCCCTGCTCAAATCTCTGTGCAGAATATAATTGACGGTATCTGGCTAGAACCGGAGACCCTCCCTGCTCCCACACAGAAAATCATATTAGGGGGCAACGGTAATGTAATTAGAAATGTTAGAGATGGCGGAGTTAACTACGAGATAGAGCGTCCCGCCGAGTCTCGATATTGTGAGTTTATTTCTCCTAAAGCTAATGCAGACCAAGCCTATCTCTGGCAGGTTAGCTCTGGAAATCTTATTGAGGATGCTGGATTTGCTAATGCTACATCTCCTGCACAGTTCTGGAATGGATTGGGTGTTAAGAGCATAGCTGGTAATTCTTTTAGGGGTTCAAAAGCGCTACAAGTCAGTAATGACGGTGCTCAGAATATACAACTAGACTATCGTATAACCAGTGCAGAAGATATTGCATGGTTAAAAGGTAAGGACGTATCTTACAGTTGTTGGGCTAGGTCTACAGTGGCGGGTAATACTCGTATCTCTTTAATACGTCGTTTTGGCGGATCTTCCTTTATCCTCTGGGACTCTGAAAGATTTGGTACAGAGTACGACCTAATAAGCACTACTTCCCATATACCTGAAGACACTGATGAGCTGTGGCTACGAATATTTAGGCCTTATGACGAGCCTAGCGATAACTTTATAGTACTCCCCACTCTCACTGTAGGGACACAACAGTCAGAACTAGCACCTAAGCCCCTGTATGACCAAGGCGGTAATATGTTCGGTATTACCAACTGGGTAGCAGGTACAGTAAGGATAAATAACCAAGAAGTATTCCATCCTGCTAACTTCCCCACACAACTAGCAGTAGCTAGACGAATTACACTCGATGGGGACTTTATTACCCAGACAAAGTTTTTTGATGGGTCTGCTGATATAACCTTTACTCCTACGTTAACGAGAGGCCAGATTAACGTATCTAGTGACACAACTTTTAGAGGTGTCGTAATTTCAGGAGAGACCGATGGGGCAGGAGGCACAACAAGAGCTTGGTTAGAAGCACAGACCGGGGGCTTAAGAGCACAACCCTCCACTGGAGACTTAACCAGTGCTGGTACAATAACAGCAACTGCATTTGTTCCATTTACGGGTGCTCACATATTCTTCAGCCCCACTAGGATTGGAACAGGGCTAGCTGTAGACCTAGTTGACACCAAGAGCAGGACATTCCGAGTTCAAGACGAAATATATAAAACTAACGGAGAAGTTAAACTAAGCCAAGCTAAAAGCAAGGTTTGTGCTGGTGTAGTCGCTAAGTGTGTAAAGGTTAGTAAGGGTTATATAGTTTACGTAGCTGCTGTTGGGGATAACAGGTCAGGAGAGTTGAAAGGTTTTAAAATAGACAAGTGTAAAGCTGGAGATATTCTTTGTACAGCGTCTGGTGGTAAGTTACAGGTAGCTCCTGAGGATATCCCTAGAGAGGTAGTTACATTCAAAGCTATGTCAGATTCTAAAAATGGGGTGGTGTATGGATACTTCTAAATACAAAGGTAAGAATGGTGTACCTCTTAAATCAGGGCTATTCTACGAAAGGAACAACAAAGATGCACCATACTCATTAAGAGAGGAAGACTTCACAGCTTCCAATGGTAAAACATACGAGAGTATGGCTGTGATCTACAGAAACAGCATAGACGAATACGACGCTGCTATGAAGCTACTAGGCTCTTGGCACCATTGGGAGATATTGTGTAGTCAGGATTGGTTTATTAATGGCTGCGTAACAGAGTTAGGATATACATTTAGAGGTTTGTCAGCTTGGCGTGAAGAAATGCGTAGGCGAGACGAATGTGCCGCCAAACAACAGTTGATTGAAAGCGCACAAGCTGGCAACGTTACAGCGCAACGTTATTTGCATGAGAGAGCAAGTAAAGGGGTTGCAGGACGCACTAAGAAGAAGCAAACTAGACTGAAGCCAACGGTTGATGTCGCAAGCATCTATAAGGGTGTAAGGAAGACAGGTGGCAATTGAGACAACAACATCAGCGATAATTAAGTTTCTTTGGGCACCTCTCTTAGCAATAGCGGGGTGGTTAATGAAAGCTAAGATATCAGCAATGGAGTCTGCACTGAAGGAAGCCCAAGAGAGGCTGGATATGTTACAGAAAGATGTGGATAAAAATTACTTTGATAGAGCTGAACTTAAAGAATTTATAGTAGATCCGCTAACGGATAAACTGAACCAAATGGAAGCAGAGGTTAAGCTGCAATCAGGGATGGTTAATGAGATTCACGCTATTATCAAATATAAGATACTTGGTGAAGAACTAAAGAATGAGTGAACAAATTAAAAAGGAGTGTGAAGACTCTCTATTCGTGTATGCTCAGATGATGTTCCCAGAGAGATACTTTGGGGATGTACACGAACAGATGTTTCTTTACTTCCAGCGTTCACTAGAACAAGCTATGGAAGATGGACAGGGTGACTGTGCAGCAGCATTGATTCCTCGTGACCATCAGAAGTCTTTCTGTATAGCTGTAGCCCTGTCTTGGGCTATAACTAAGTATCCTTGGATTACGTCTACATACGTATCCTCTAACCCGGATCTTGCAGAGAGACAGTTGACTATAATTAAGAATATATTTAAGAGTCCCATACATAGGAAGTTTTGGCCTGAAATGCTTAACTTTGTGGAAGACCCTAGAACGGGAGAAGAGAAGCATAAGCCTACAGGATCTTGGACACAGACAGAGATCATGGTGGACCATCCACTAAGACCTAGTTCTGAGAAAGATCCCACTATTCTAGCTACATCAGCTAAGAGTACAAACACCGGGGGACACGTCAAGATCGTAGTCTATGATGATTTGGTTACAGATGAGAACTATGATTCATTGGCTGGTAAGCAGGAAGTTAAGAAAGCATATACATCGTTTAGTAAGATTGCAACTAGCGGAAGTATTGAGTGGTTAGTTGGAACACGTTATGGACCAGATGATTTATATGCTGACTTGAAAGAACTAACTTACGAGAAGTATGACGACGAAGGCCATTTATGCGACGAAGTAGACGTATGGAAATGGTTCGAGCGCGTAGTAGAAGACAGCGAAGGTCAAGATGGCTCTGGCAACTGGCTGTGGCCAAGAGCAAAAACAGGGAACGGTAACTGGTACGGGTTTGACCGAACAGAGTGGAGTAAGAAGCGAGCTAAGTCATTAGGCAATCTCGCCCTGTTCGGCTGTCAGTATTACAACAACCCTAACTATGCAGCTACAGATAACGTATCAGAAGATATGTTTATGTATATCCAGCCTAAGGCTCTTCGTCAAGTGGATGGTAAGTGGATGTACGGAGATAAGGTTCTGAAGCTTAATGCTGGTATGGACTTAGCGTTCTCAGAGTCCACAGGACAGACAAGGGTTAAGCGTGACTTTACAGCTATTGCTGTTACAGCTTGGGATAGTGACGGGTTTTTGTATATCCTAGAATTGCGTAGGTTCCAGACTTCTCATGCAGAGGTCTATTATGAGCATCTTAGAGAGATGTATAACTATTGGAATTTCCAAGAGGTCACAGTAGAGACAAACTCTGGTGGTAAAGTGGTAGCTAATGCATTACAATCCTCGCTTAGACAGGATGGTTTGATGTTACAAGTTAACCACCAACATAAGAACCAGATGTCAGGTACTAAGGCAGAACGTAATGAGCAGTTGCTCTACCCCTTGTACAGGACCAGAAGTGTGTACCACGTAAAAGGTGGTCACATGCGAGACTATGAAACAGAGGTTAGGCTTACTAGACCTCCCCATGACGACTTGATGGATGCTGTATTTATTTCCGTGTCCACCAGCAAGAGAGCGCCTAAAGAGCGTAAGAGTCGTCACAGAGGTAACGTTGTAAGTATAACCAGATTTGGTTCAGGAAGGCGTAGAAGGGCATGACAAGACCTATAAACTTTACAGACTACTCAGACAAGATCAACGTAGCTTCAAGCATCTCGGGATTCTGGGATTCTTATAACAGCAGACGTGCTAAAGCTATGGCTAAGTGGAAAGAGATTGATCTCTATAGATATGCCACTGACACCAAGGATCTTCCCGGTGCTGACAACTTTGACCACAATGTGCATATCCCTATTACGCATATTGTAGATGAGAAGCTGAAAAGCATACTGAATGCTACAGCTTTCCCTCACGAGGATTGGTTAGGTTGGGAAGCTTCAGATTTCGAAGCTGAGAACGTAGAGAAGCGTAATCGTGTACTAAGTTATATAAACAAGGTGCATTCACTAACTAAGTTCACTAGAGAAGGTAAGAAAGCTTTAGCGGATTTAGTTGCATATGGAAATAATTTCCTGCAAACTGTACACGTTAATGAAAGCTCTGAAGAGGGTGGAAAGATTGTTGAAGGTTATGTTGGGCCTAAAACTTATAGGATCTCTCCATACGATATAGTGTTTGACCCCACTTCACCTTCTTTTGAAGAGAGCTTTAAAGTCATACGTAAAAAGATGACTGTAGGTGAGTTTGCACTGTTTGCTGAGAAACACTCTGATCTTGTAGACCCAGAGGTAGTTAGAAATATTTTAAGCCGTAGAATAGGATCTTCGGATTCAGCTACAACTAATAACCAGTATAAAGATGCTCAGTACGTTCCAGAAGGGTTTGACAGTCTAGACGGTTACTATATGTCAGGCTATGTGCATGTGCTTTGGTTCTACGGCTCCATCTTTGATGAGGCAACTCTCAAGGTTATACCTAATCGTTGCATTCTTGTAGCTGACTATAACAAGATAGTCTTTGATAAGCATGACCCTGATCCAAAGATCCGTAAAGGTGGATGGAAAGAGCGTCCAGACAACCTCTGGAGCCAGAGTCCGCTGGAACCTATAATCGGTCTAAACTACGAGATCAATCATAGAGAGAATGCAAAAAACGATGCGATAGATAAATTTATTCATCCAGACGAGCTGTATATTGGCGATCCTGAGATCATACATGACGATGTAACAGGACGTAGGGAGATTTGGGCACCCATTAATGGTTCAGCTCAGGATATTACTCCTGATGCGTCTACTCTATCTTTTAATACAGAGATAGATAAGTTAACCATGACTGTCATGCAAGTAGTGGGTATTCCGCCAGATGTAATTGGTTTTAGAAGTCCGGGTGAGAAGACAGCCTTCGAGGTCCAAAATCTTAATGATGGAGCATTCAGGGACTTTGTAGATCACGTAGCTCAATGGGAACAAGATTGTTTAGAAAAGGTTATTGGCGATCAGATTTCAGTAGGCAGGGCGCACTTCAATGGCTCCACAGTCACTGTAAACTCTCCTGAGGGGATTCCGTTGAGTGCGGCTGTCAGCAAGGAAGATTTAAAAGTTAATGCTGTAGTTGTCCCTCAAGGAGCGCGTAGGTTTGCACGTATGCTACAGCAGTTAGCAGGTATACAGAGCATGGCTCAGACACTACAGTTCTACCAGTCTCACGTAGACTCTTACAACTTAGCTAAGGCTATTGAAACCTTGAGCGGTCTGGATGAGTTTGGTATAATTAAGAAGTTTGCTGCTATAGAAGAGCAGGGTGGCGCAGAGAAAGCTAGTGCCGCTGTAGAACAGGATTTGGTAGAGAGCCTTTCTCAACCAACAGCTAGAGAGATGAGTTTACCAGAATGAGTAGAATGAAGGTTCCAGTTGCGGTAAGCAGCATTTATTCAGGTTTGAGTTCCACTAAGGAACGTACAGAGCTGCTAGACCAATACAAAGATTGGCAACAGGGTAGATTTGCTAAGGCCCATTACGACTATCTAGTAAAAGAGTATGAAAAGTGTGTTAAGGATTATACAGAAGCATCTTGGCTAACACACTTCGCTAGGAAGCAATTCTTAGCCGACAACAGAGCAAAGATGCAACTGTTAAAACAACTAATGACTACATTTAATTGTGAGGATGTATAATGGCAGACCAAGGCCAACAAATGTTTGAAGGAAAGCCTGACCAAGGTGAACAAAGGACTATGTTTTCAGTAGGTGGTAGAGATTACACTGCTGATGAAGCTAAAAAGAAAATCGAGAACGCTGATATGTTTATTGACACCCTTAAAGGTGAAAAGACTGATCAGGCTTCTGAAATTGAAAGTCTTAGAACTCAAGTGAAAACGCTAACTAGGCAGCTCGACACAAGCAAGAAGTTAGAGGATTTTCTTGAGTCTAAACAGGAACCTGCGAAGGAACCTGAACCACAACAGGCGCAGACCACGCCAGCGGTGGATGAGCGAACCATTTTAGATAAGCTTAAGGCGGAGCTAGCTGCGGAATCTCAACAGGATGTTAGAGCTTCCAACATGCAGAAAGCTATTACAGCCGCTTCTAAGATTTATGGGAATGAGTGGCAAGCTCAACTGCTTGAGAAAGGTAGTCAGTTAGGTATGGATAAGTCTTCTATACAGAATATGGCAGAAACCTCGCCTCAAGCATTTGCAAAACTGTTCGGACTGGAAAGTGATGGATCTGCAACACCAGCACCTCAAGGTAGTTCTTCTGGGGACACCCCTACGCAAGAACAAAAGCCTAAGAGTGTTATGTTCGGTTCCACTACTAAAGATCTAGTTGAACAATGGCGATATAGCGGTAAGCGTGTAGGTGAAGAGTTAGGTTTCGACTATAACTCAGATATACATAAGCTTCCGAAACAACGTTAAAGGTAAAATGAGATGATTACTACTCAAACTAACACTTCGTTTATCGAAGCTCAACAGTATAGTGATTTCATCCTCCGCAACATGCACGATGGTCTGCTTCCGGGTTCGTTCTATCGTGATGTGTCTGACTTTGGAGAAGGTGAAACACTAAACATTAAATCAATTGGTGAGGCTAAAATTCAGGAAGTAGCAGAAGATGCTCCTCTGAAGTACAATCCAATTGAATCAGGCAACGTACAACTGCAAATCACGGATTATCCGGGTGATGCTTGGTACATTACTGATAAGATGCGTCAAGACGGCAGCCAGATTGAAGCTCTGCTTGCAGCTCGTGCTCAAGAAGGTACTCGTACCCTCCAAGAGTATTTCGAGACTCGTGCATTAGCTACATTGAATGCTGGTCAGACTAACGGAAATGCTAACTCAATCAACGGTTTTGCACACCGAATTGCTTCTGCTGAAACTAACAACGTTGCAACAATTGCTCACTTCCAAGATATGAAACTAGCTTTCGATAAAGCTGAAGTTCCTTATGGTGGCCGTGTAGCCTTTGTAGACCCTGTAGTTGCTTCAACTTTGGAACGTGGTTTCCAAGGCACCTACAATGTAGACAGTAACCCAATTATGCAGCCAATCCTGAACTCAGGACTGATGAGAGACCACGATTTCATTATGAACTTCGCTGGTTGGAATATCTTCTCATCTAACCGTCTGCCTAAGGGTTCATTTGGTGACGGAACTACCACTGTCACTAACGGTGTAGCAAACATCTTTATGTCTGTTCTTGATGACCAGACTAAATCGCTGATGATTGCTTGGAGACAAATGCCTCGCACCGAAACAGAACGTAATAAAGATCTTCAACGTGACGAGTATGTTTCTACTTCTCGTATGGGCTTTGGTGTCCAGCGTGTTGATTCACTAGGCGTTCTGATTACATCTGCTGCTAATGTAGCTTAAGGAGATACATTATGTCTTATGAAAGCAACCCAGCCGGTATTGGCGTTGGTAAGCGTTATGGTGAGCGTGGACTCGGTGGAGTTGACGGTTCTGTAAAAGCTTATGGAGAAGAAGTGGAGTTGGTGTTTGAGTTTACGTCTGACACTAAAGATGAGGTTTATTCAGCATCTATTCTCCATGACTATCTGGTTACGGGTCTAACCCTGTACGTAGAAGAAGCTTGGGGTGCTGGCGCTACTGCTGATATTTCAATCAATGGTGGAGCAGGTCTTACTACAGATCTGGATCTTAACACCACTGGTGTATCGCAGCCAGCTACCACAGGCGCGACTAACCTTTCTGGCACAGGTGGCGTAGCTGTTGTATTAGACTTGTCTGATGCACAGACTGCTGCTGCTACTGCTGGTAAAGCTAAGCTCGTAGTTAAGTACGTTCGTATCTAATGTTATGGGGGCTTAGGCCCCCTATTAGAGGTTTAAATGAAACTGACATTATTGAGTGTTGTACAAAGTTACCTGAACAGAGTGTCTGACTTTTATGTGGACAGCATAAACGACACAGAGGTATCTTTACAAGTCGCTCAGATAGCTGAAGAGGTCTATTATCAACTCATTCAGCGATTCAGAGACTGGGAGTTCACAACCAAGGTTGGAACACTCGATGCTATTTCGGATGTTAACAGACCTAACCTCTTACTTATTGACAGTAGTGTACAGAGGGTAGACTTAGCAAGATTTGAGTACAACAACACAGATGGTGATAATGGAGTAACGGTTAACTACAGACCTGTTACATATTTAGAGCCTGAAGCGTTCTCTAGCTTAATGTCACAACGAACTAGCAACTTAGACAATACAACTGTAGTTACAGATCTTGATGGGAGCAAATATGTTGTCTACACTAACAGGCATCCTTCTTATTGCACTAGCTATGACGGTGTTCATATTGTGTTCGATTCCTATGACAGCGAGGAAGACTCTACACTCCAAGCTAGTAAATCAAGAGTCGTATATACAGAAGAGCCGGTGTTCTTGCAAGAGGACTCGTTCGTAATTCCAATCCCGGAACATCTCTCTGAGCTGTATAGGGATATGGTAATTATTGAGTGTTATGAAAACCTACTACAGCAGAATGCTCCCCCTTCAACAGTCAGGAGAGCTACATCTAGGATGGCTGCTGCACAGCAACATGAAAGAAAGACTGGAAGTATGAATAAGGGTAAGAAAGCTTATGGACGTTAATGATTTTAAAATTGAGCAGTACAAGACCACAAGTATGCTCTGCGTAAAGCGTGAAGGTCCGGGTGCAATTCCTAGGGAGCTATCTGGAGTATTTACTAAGGAACAACATGCTAAAAATGCTATTGCATGTTATGTAGCATCTGCCCCTGAGAAGGTAGATTACACTCCAGAGATCACTCCCCTTATAGCATTAGATATGCTAACTAAAAAGGATATGCTGCTAGAGTTTGCGGAAGAAATGGACATTGTAGTTCCATCCAGCATGAAGCAGCCAGCTAGTATTAAAAAGTATTTAAAAGAGCAACTAGAAAATGCCTAGAGTTTCAGGAAGTAAAGACTACATCAGTTTAGCTAATGGACTAATTACAGAGTCCAGCCCTTTGAATTTTCCTGAGGGGGCTACTGCTGATGAGCTTAACTTTGTCCTGAATAAAGATGGTTTGATACGTGAGCGTAGGAAGGGATTCTCCTTCCAAAGACCACAGAATGTTGTAGAGAGTCTCGATGTTACAATAGAGAATGCTGTCTACTGGAAATCTCCAGATTTGATTATTCTCGTAACTACGGATGCTACTCCTAAAACCACATTACGTATATATCGTAATGATGAGAATTTCACTCAAGTTCTGGTACAGAATATAAATAGTTCAATATCCAGCACCCAGATTTCTGAAAATACTAACTTCGTTGTAATTACTACATCAGCAGACCAAAAACCTGTAGTATTGGAGTATGAGCCTCAGAACAGCAGGGTAGAGATATATGACATTAACCTATATGTTCGGGATTTTGAATTAGTGGATGACAACTTGGGTGTAGCTGAGAGGCCTCTACCTCTGAGCGGGTTGCCTACCCCTCCTCCATTAGATATGTCTGATAACCATCTGTACAACTTGTACAATGCTGGATGGTATCTAGATAGGCGTATACAAAACGAGGCATCTCAGCCATTCGGAGATCCTATAGAGGCCTTCAGAGAATATAGTCTCAGTGGACCCCCTTTTGGAGTGTATCCTAGTAATTCAGATATTGTGTCAATAGGTGTTAGTATAAATGAAAACGGAGTTACTACATTTAGAGCTGATGAGTTGAATGGCACAGCTTTAGGTAACACAGAGGCTCCCAGAGGTCACTACATCTATGACATTAATGACTTCGATAGGGAAGCTAGAAGGCTGGACAGAACTATAGATGGTGCTCCCAGTAACACTCTAACGTCCACAGGAACTGTAAACTTATGAGCGTAACAGCACCCTCGCAAGAGTTTAACAACCCTACCTGCAACACATTTGCTTTTGGTAGAGTGTTTTACGCTGTAGACAGCAGGATCTACTTTTCTGTGGTCATTGACACGGCCAGCGATGCTGGTAGGTGTTATCAGATAAATGATCCAACTAGTGAGGATATCCCAGATGTTCTTGACACAGATGGCGGGGTTATAACACTAGATGATGCCCTAAACATCCGAAGATTATATCCCTATCGTTCAGGGGTATTGGTGTTTGCAGATAATGGCTTGTGGTATATATACAACCCTGATGGTGGGTTTAAAGCAACCTCTTTCAATGTAACTAAGGTTACAGATAGGGGTATTGATTCTGCTAAGAGTGTTGTAGGTGCTGAAGGCTTAATATTCTACTTCAGTAATAACGGTATAGTGAATGTACGTGCAGAGGAGTTTGACAATCTCGTTGCACAGGATATCACAGAAACTACAATACGTAGCCACTACATCGATAACTTTAAGGGTAAAGGTAGTGTAGGGGTGTATGATGAAGTCAGGAAACAGGTAGTTTGGTGGAACTCTGATGTAGAGTCTAAAGGGCTAGTCTATGACATATCAGTTAATGCTTTCTATCCCCAACAGAATAACAGTAGTGAATACAAAATAGGACAGCCAGTAAATATAAATGGTTTAGTTCTGTATCCAAGTTGGAGATTCACTACCAGAACTGAGTATGGACTTGCTGATACCACTAACAGCCTATTTTTAGATTTTGGTGTAGATATGTCAGCTTACATGGTTAGTGGGTGGGAGACTTTAGGTAAGTTCTCGCATGGAAAGTCTATAACACAGGCTAAGTTCTACTTTAACAAGACAGAGACACAGATATTGGGGTATACAGGATCTGAGTATAGATTTGATCTGCCAAGCTCTTGCTTGTTCCAATCTCGTTGGGACTTTGACAGTTCAGATGTGTATTCTAAGTGGGTGGGTGTAACTACTAATAACTTTGGTAAGGGGAAGACAGTGGAACTCTATAAACCTATGAAACGAGGGTTTATCCCTGATGCCTACCCCTACACGTTCAACACTGGTGAAGATATCATAACATCTAAACAGAACATACGTGGAAGTGGGGATGCAGTCCAATTCTTATTTGAAGCCCAGCCTCGTAAAGATCTACAGTTGTTAGGATATTCCGTGTCATATAAAATGAAGGGGAGAATGTAATGGACCCGTTTACAATCGCTGCACTAGCCTTATCAGGTTTATCAGTAGGATCCAGCGTAGTGGCTCAATCGAGACAACGTGATGTTGAGAGGCGACAAGATGCTATTAGATCTGCACAGCAGACTAGATCCAATTTAGCTAGTATCCGCGAAGCTAGTATACGTAGAGCACAGATTCGAGCTGCTGCTGGAGTGCAGGGGACACAAGAGTCTTCTCCAGTTCAGGGCGCACAGGGCGCTGTACAATCCGTAGCTTCCGGTAATGTTGCGTTCACAAAGGGCATTAGCAATTTACAAAATGCTGCCAGTTTCTCTGCAAGGGAAGCTAACAGGTTTCAGAGTCTTGCTGGTGCATTTGGTTCAGGAGCTAACATCTTTGGCAATCTTGAGGAATAGAAAACATGCCTATTGAAGATGCAGAACAGGGAAGAATGGTAGAGCCTGAGCAGAAGCCTGACTTAGATAAGGCTGTTGCTGATATGAAGGAGAGGGGCTTTACTCGTTCTCAGGTAGAGGGGGTTATGTCTACCATCCCTGTCAATGACGACATTCGTTTAGGTATCCTAGAGCGTTTCAATGAAGAGCCTCTTGAGGGAGGCAGGGCTGTAACTGAAGAACGTAAACCTGATTTTGTAATTGAAGATGGTATTATAACCCCAGCCAATATGATGAGGGCTGTAGGGGAGCAACCTCAGTTCGATTTAAGTAGTGCAATGCCTCCTGAAGTTGGGCATAAAATCCAGACTACCCCAGAAGCGTCTCAGGAGCTTGCTACAATCATTTCAGGGGTAACTGATACCTCACGTCAAGAAATCTTAGAAAGTCTCTTAGGAGGCGATACAGGCGCTCTGGATGCTGCTATGGCTTCTGTTTCTATAACATCTAAAGCTCAAGCGTTAGAAGAGGGGGAAGCAGCCCTTCAAGAGGCTGGTGCAGAAGATGTAGAAGCAATCCTAGAACGTACACAGCAAAATATTGACAAAGCTACAGATATGTTGGACTTGAAAGAGAACTACATACGTAATAACCAACGTGTAGCTGACAAGTGGCTGCCTAACATACGTGGAATGGTTGAGTCTCAGACTGAACTAGCTGATATGGCTCAACGTAGAGCAATGGAAATCTGGAAAAATACTTCTGCATGGGAGGTGTTAGGAGACTTCGGTGAGTTAATTATCCCATTCATAGGATCTAGTGAAGAAGAGTTTTCTAAGTTTAGGATGGATGTATCAGAAGCATTAGATGCAGTTTACTCTGCTGGAACTCCTGAACAGCAAGCTGAAGTGTTAGATCAGATTCTTGATGCTTGGGTTTTATCCGAGACTGCTCTTCTGGAAAACAATAACAGCATTATGAATGCCACCCAGATAGATACGTTAGCTAATGCTATACGTGAAGGTGGTGCACTCCTTAGAGAGGGTAAGTTAACTAAAGCTGAAGTGGAAGAGCATGTTTGGACAGCTATAAACTTAGGTTTAGGCTCTACATGGGTAGCTGGAATACGCAAGGGGTTCATAGGTCTGACTAGGTGGTTGACTTCTAGGATAATCCCAGATGGTTCAGACACCACTAGGACTTCAGGTTCTGGTGTTAAGTCTGAGCATAAACTTTCTCCTGAAGCTAAGTTGCAAGATGAACAGGAGAAAGGCTTGTCAGGGTTAGCTAGAGACTCAGGACTCACTCCAGAGCAGCTAGCTATGGAACTTGTGCCTACCCCCACCCCTATAACAGATCCGGGACTAGCTAACATAATTAAATCTCGTACACAATTAAATACGTTAGTTATGGCAGACGAGACTCTCCCCAACATGGCAGCCAAACGTGCTGCTATCCTAGAGAAGGAGACTGGCGGAAGTCTGCAAGTTATGGATAGTGGAACAGGGATAGGGTTCCTGCCTTCTGATGCTGACGATTCTTTCGGTACATTTGTATTCCTCATGTCTAATGGTGATAAAGGGTTTGACACAGCCTCTGAAGCTATAGTGGCTGGAAGTACACGTATGCTAGGTAGGGATTGGAAAGCTGTAGAGCGAGAAGGTAAGTGGTTCTTAGAAGTTCCAATGAAATATGAATTTGACCCGGCTCTTGATGTGCTAGCCCCCACTGGAGTAGCTGAGAAGGCTAGGTCTGCTGTAGCTAATTTCTTCCTAGACCCTCTGAGGGTTCTAGGTAAAGAGGCTATGGAAGGTCTGTTTGCTCTCAAGTCTAAGAACAGAAAGATAGCTGCCGAATTAGAGAATGATATGAAGGATGCCTTCAAAGGTATCAACCCTACAGAAGCTGCTGGTATCAACAAAGCCCTGATACAGGGAGATGCTGATGAGGTGGTGTATGGGTCTGTCAATGCATTTGCAGAAGTGGCAGGGTTAACTACAGCACAGGCTGGTAAGGCATTCGAAGCTTACCGTAAGTTCATGTCTGTACAGGATAAGATATTTGAAATACGTAACTTCAACTTCTATAACGCTAAAAACCGCTTAGGCTACAAAGCCGTAGGTGATGGGGATGATGCTCAGTTAGGAGTTAGAGTTTTTGGTAAAGATATCGAATCGGATGAAATCTATTCTCCAGAATATCAAAGGTTTATCCCTAAGTCTCAGATTACAGACCAGCACGTAGTTATGCGTATGGATAATGCTGTACCTACAAGTAAGGGAGACTGGAACTATGTCCTAGTCTCTCCAGAGAAAGTTAAGGCATTACCTCATAAACTCCTTACCAAGCGTAAAGGTCATATAGACCGTATGTATAGGGATACAGGTTGGATTGTTAAGCAAGTAGACAACAACAGACTCTTAAATGGCAGACCTGTAGCTAAGAGCACAGTTACGCATATAGTTAAGAACTATACAGAGGCTAGACGTATAGCTGATGCCCAACTCCCAGACAAAGAGGGGGTTAAAACAATAGTCCAGAGATCTCGTGAAAATGACGATATGGACATAGTGTTTGGGGATGAGGATTCTGTACAGTTTGGTTATGGTAGCATTCATACTCGTAGCAGAGGTGAACTTCTGCAAGGTTCTGATGGACATCCAGCTCCTGTGCTGAATGCGTTCCAAAGCCTAGACAGAGCTGTGGCAGGAATAGAACGTCAACTCGATGTTGATATTCTGAAGTCTATGGAGTCTATGTTCCTTAAGCAGTTTAAGGATGTATTGAAAAGGAGTGAGAATACAAGGTTCTCTTCAGACCTCAAGAGTATGTTATCCGAAACTGGACTGAAACGGATTGAAGGTACAGATACGTTTGAGAGAGCTAAAGCATTTCACGGTTACATAACTGCTTTAAGGGGGGCAAGGTCTAGTAGTGTATTTAATGCTATAGATAATGCCTTCCACGGTCTAGATAAAGCTACAGGTGGAAAGCTGAAGCTTGGTAGAATTGACTCTAGGGACGCTAGTAGCTTCTTCCAACAGTTTACAGCTCACGTTATCGTATTAGGTAGACCTCTCTACCAAGTTGTGCAGAATGCTGTACAGCTCCTGTATGTAGGTATGAGAGACCCTATCAATGGGCCTTTAACAGCAGGTCAAATACCTATACTGATGCCTAACCTGTTAGGTCTTACAGATGATGTACGTATAGCTTCAATAGCTCTAGGTGTCAGTAAGAACACCACTAGGGAACTAATTAAAGAAATTAAAGCTAGTGGTCTTATGGAAGGTGTAGGCAGGGCAGATGATTTCTTGCAGCTTGCTACGCTAGGTAAACATGCTCCAGCAACTTCAACAGCAGGGGCTGTAGGCAAGGCTGTAGCAGGAACTGCCAAAGCTCCTTTTAGAGCTTCTAGGTATGCACAAGAGGGTGTAATCAAACTAGTTAACCTAGCTGCATATCTGACAGAGTTCAACAGATTGGTGAGGGGTAAGGGTCTCCCCTATAACGCTATAACTAAGCGTGATATCTCTTTTAATGCTCAGAGGATGACACAAACTCAGAATGGTATAAATCAGTTTGTGTACCAAAACAAGAACAACGCTGCTTCTATGATGTTACAGTTTATGCAGCATGTCCATAAGATATTCTTAGACGTAGTAGCCGATCCTGCATGGAAAGCTTTTAAGGGTAAAAACATAGGGAACATTCCTAGCATATTCTCTGAGAGTAGAGCACAAGCTTTCTTCACTGTTGGATCTGTACTCACAATGTTTGGTATAAGTGGCATATTTGGAGAGAAGGTTGGAACATCATTTGGAGATATAATTAGGTCAATAGACCCTGACATAGATGAGTCTGTGTTGGAAGTCTTTGTGAATGGCGGGTTAATCAACTCTTTTGCAAATGCAGTAGGTAGTCAATTAGACGAGACCGGCAAAGGTGGTAGAGTGGATGTATCTGGTAAGATGGGTCCGAGTGCGTTCATTGATATGTTCTCAGACTTCTATCTAAACGATCCGGGTACAGTGGATCTACTAGGTGCTACAGGACAAGTGGCGGTTGACGTAGCAGACAGGACTTACGCTTCTTACGTAATAGGCACCACCTCAGAACTAGACACCTCTGAGAAAGTATCTAACATCCTCAGAGAGTTGGGCGGTATAGTTAAGGGTGTTAGTGATGCTGAAAAGGCTTGGATTGCTTACCACATGTACAACTTCCCGTACACCAAAACACTCTCTTCAGGGTTAAGGGTGGAGCAGATGGAAGCTTACTGGTTGATGTTGAATATACAACCAGAATTGGTTTCTAACTATTTCAACAGTGGAGACTTTTCTAGTGGTAAGAGTTCTAAATCTTCAGTGACTAAAATGTCTGAGATATTTATGAGAGCTTTAGCTAGAGATTTAGCTACTCAGAAAGATGACAACACTTTAGACATACTTACTGCCACAGATACAGCACATAAGTATATAAACATATTGAAGAATCTAACAGACCCTACAGACTGGCCTGAGATTGATAGGGAGTTTAGATCCAAAGCCCTGATCTCTACAGCTCCTACATACCAGAAGTACATTAAGCCTTACGTAGATGAGGCAGATATGGGTGACATAGCTGACAACTTGAGAATCTTGTTACAAAAGGCAGAGAATGAAGATGCAAGAGCAGAGATACAGAAACAGATTGAGTTCTATGAAATGTTCGAAGAACATGCTGCTAAGATATACGGAGTAGATAATGACTGATTTAACTACGCAAATAAAGACAGCAACTGAGGGGGCTACACAGCCTGTAAGCTTCCAACCCTCACAGTCCCCCGAGGTAGCTGCTGTTAATGCGGTAGGGTTCGCTGTAGACATGTTTAAGAGGTCTGCTGACAGAGAGAGGTTAGCTGAACTAGAGAAGCAGCAAAAGGTGTTCGAGAATGATGTCTCAACAGCAGTGTTGCAGATACGTGATGCTAGGGTGGCTGTGGAGAACGGTCAGGCCACTTCTACGCAATTGTATGATTTAGAGCAGAGAGTGCTTGGTCAGTTCGAGTCTACAGTTCAGGAGGGTATTGTAGACAGGGTTAACAAATTAACTAAAACTACACACTTCAGTATGGCTCAGGGGGAACAAGAGGAGCTGGATCGCCAAAGAGATTACCAGCTAGAGCTTGCCAGATTAAGTCCTTATGCTTCCAAACCTTTACCAGAAAGTCCTGAAGATCAGTTGAACTGGATGGTAGAAGCCACTGCTGCTAAAGCTACAGCAGAAAAGCGAGCTTCTGATCTTGCACTAAGAGGTGCAGAGATTAATACGGCTAGAGGAGAGCAGCAATACAAAGCTGAACTGTTCAGTATAGAGTTTCAGTCTAAAGAAGTCCCTCGTATCAATAAGCGATTGAATGATTTAGTTGGATCTATGAACTTAGACAATGCTGAAGATGTTAAAGAGATTGTAGCGGTTATAGATAATGAGATAAACAATCTTTCTGCTAACGTAGCTCAGCAAGCTAGATTGGCTTACGGAGTAGGTCTTACAGACCAGCAGGTTACGGCTATAAGTTCTCCAATGCTGACAAGCCTGAAAGCATACAAAGATATGATTAGTCAGGGTTGGATGTCAGAGACCAACAAGACCATGATGTTCAACAGGACAGCTAAGCTGATTGACCAAATGGTTAACCACCCAGATCCTGCTGTTAGAATGGCTGGACAATCTTTACAGTTTTCTGCGTTCAGTCAAGTCCCTGCTGACTCAGCAGATTGGAATCAATTTGTAAGGTATGCTAGTAACTTGTTTGTCGATGGGACATTAGGGGAATCTTCTAGTGGTCAGGATAACGTTCCTGTACCCCCGCTACGTGAAATTCTATCACTCCCGCATCCATCTGTGGTACTAACTGATGAGATTAAAAACTACAATACGGACATGGTTATTAAGGCATTTACAGGTACACGTAAGAAGTTGGTTGATAATGCTAACAGCGGTGTAACCTATGAACTTATAGAGGCTTTAGCTAACGGAGATATAGACGCTACATTGAACCTGTCGAGAACGGATGAAATGTTGGAGGCAGTCAGGGGTCCAACCTCTCAACTGTTTACACAATACTTTATGGCGGCTATTTCAGAGAAGTCTCTGGTTGGGGGAATATCTGGCAGAGGGGGTCGCCAAGTGGTAAGTGGTTTAGATAACCTAACTATTGACCGTTCTACAGGTAAACTGATTCCTAAAAAGTCTATGCCTTTTGCGATTGTTGGTGACACTGCTAAACAGTATAACAAGTTGGTTGATCTGACATTCAAAGCATATGAAAATCTAAGCATCACTGATGCTGAGAAGTCAGCAATCATTTCTAAATTAGAGAGTATAATTGGAGAGGACACTGATGGCGAACAGTAAACGAAACTATAAAAAGGAATACGAGAATTATCACAAGGGCCGTGAACAGAAGAAAAAGAGAGCGGCTCGTAATAAAGCTCGTAGGCAAGCAGAGAAGGAGGGTAGGGTACGTAAGGGCGACGGTAAGGATGTAGACCATAAGAAGCCTTTACGGTCTGGGGGTAGTACTGACAAGTCTAACACCCGTGTAAGAGATCGTTCAGCTAATAGAGCCGACAATGGTGGGAGAGGTGGACGTAAACGTAAGACAGCGAGTAAGAGGAAAAAGTAAATGGCTAACGCACTTTATACTAAAGGTAAAGAGGGCTTGCTGGGTGGAGTGTTTGATTGCGATACGGACGACATGAGGGCTGTATTGGTTGATACAAATGACTACATAGTAAACCTCGCCACAGATGACAACCTGAACGATATCCCAGCAGGGGCGAGGGTGGCAACAATGCCTGCTACAATGACTTCACTTTCTATACTGAACGGTGTTTTTGATGCTGGGAATGTGACCTTCTCTTCTGTATCTGGCGACCAGAGTGAGGCTGTTGTCGTGTATCAAAATACGGGAGTGGAGACCACATCTAGACTTTTAGTGTATATTGATACAGCTACAGGACTCCCTGTAACACCTAACAGTGGGGATATAAACATTAATTGGGATGCTAGCGGCGTATTTGCGCTGTAAGGAGTACACGATGGGTTGGTTTTGGAACAGAACACCTAAGAAAGAAGAGGTTGTACTCTCCCCTGAGGAAGAGGCTGCTATAAAGAAAGCACGTAGGATTGAAGAGCTTCATCTCATTCTCCAGCAAAGAACCGTTGAGAGATTGGCTTTTCGTGAAGAATCTTTGAAATTGAAACAAGAATTAATTGGATTACTGAAAGAGGATGAGAAATGAGTTTTAATGCAGATGAAACAAGAGATGACAACCTTGAAATTTGGAGAGATTTGAAAAGACAGGGTGTCAATATCAACAGTTTGTTATCAGCGTGGGAGACACGTAGGGTTAACCTGAGAACTTCTATAGCTGGGGAGACTGATAAAGAGACTGAGTTAGATAACCTGAAGTCCCAGCTTGTTACACAGCTTAGAAACACATTGGGAATCTAATACATGGCTATAACGGCTACTGATTGGGGTAGACGTGTAGAGATAACTGGACTAAGCCCTTCAGCATCTTTGAGTGGCTTTACCGCTGTTATTACTCTTGATAATGTACCTACCGAGATGGTGGATGCAGGCAGCAACTCTGCCCTCAATGGTGGTGGAGATATCCGTGTATGCGAGAATTCTGATGGTACGAATCAACTTCCTTTAGAGGTAGTGACCTTTGTTACCAGTGCTACTCCAGCTAATAGGAAGTGCATCTTATGGGTGAGATTCCCAACATATGCAAGTGGAACAAGGTCATGCTGGCTCTTCTACAAGAAAGCTGGTGAATCACAACCTGCTGTAACAGGTACATATGGTAGAAACAATGTATGGCAGGACAGGTCTCTGGCTTTCCACATGGAGAGTACCAGCCCTACGGATGTGACTGGTGGAGGAGATGATGGTACAAGTAATACAGGTGTTACGGTTGTCTCTGGTAAGGTAGGTGATGCGCTTAATTACAACGGTACGGCGGCAAATGTACAGACCAACTTCGGCATCGCCCAGCAAGTTAACAGTGCAAATCCATTTACTATCAGTTTCTGGCTAAATCAACCCGTATCTGGCTCACCTCAATTCGGCGGCGTGTTTTATGTCGCAAACGATACTGGTGACGCATTCAGGGCGTTTTATTCTAATGCCGGTAGCTATGCAGATCTGTCAATTGGGGGCCGAAGTGGTACAAACCAGTTTACAAAGTTCAGAGTTACAGGGTTAACACTTGGTGCGTTTAACTATGTAGAGATCGTATTCGACGGTGTAGACCATGAAGCAACTAGCAGTTATACGGTTTACATTGATGGCGTTTCGCAAACCCTTTTAAGCACTGGGAGTTTTAACGCTGCCGGTACAAATAATGTTCTAGGCACACAGGCAAATACAGGGTTGCAGAATGTATGTGCTATTGATGAGTTCCATATTGAAGATAATCATGCTAGGACAGCAAGTGAATCTGCAAGCTATTACGCTAACCAGAACAACCCCTCTACATTTTGGACAACTGGGACTCCTGAGGATACTACTGGAGGTGGACCCTCAACACAGAACATAACCCCAACATTGATCGCCAGCGCCACCACCGTATACAGTCCTACAGTGGCCCTTACACTTCAAGAGGTCTTGCCATCAAGAGTAGAGAGTACCGCTGTTGTGAACTCTCCTACGGTAGAGGTTGGGGCAATAACCATATCTCCTGACAGGATCGAAAGTACGACAGTTTTGTATACCCCTGAGGTGCAGAATCTTTTGCAGGCCGTAGAGTGTGATATAGTACCCTCAGGGTTGGTTGTATTTAGCCCGCTTGTGCTAGGAGGGGATAGCATAGTCATACCTGTACCGGATAGGATTACATGGTCTAAGGTAGCTAACCATCTAAGAGGCCTAAGCTTCACTGGTACAACTAATGATGTGATAATGAAATGGTTGTTAAGTGAGGGGTATGTAGACCCAGACTGGAATGATAGAATGAGAGCATATTTCAAAGCTGAAGGTTATCTAGGTTCTTTCGATGATCAGTGGAATAAGTGGAGCAAGGGCGAATGATTTGGGGAGCAGTGATTGGTGGAGTGACAGAACTAGCTAAAGGCTGGTTCGATGTCAAGAAGAGTAAGCAACAAGCTGAAATTGCTTACAACACTAAAGCTTTACAGGGCGAGATTGATTATGATATAGAGGCTATGAGGGCTTCTAGACATTCTTGGAAGGATGAGTTTATAGGGGTTATTTGGTTTAGCCCTATGTACATAGGATGGTATGACCCTGCAACAGGGGGTATGAGGGAAGTAGGAGACTGGATTACGTTGATAGGGGGATTGCCCTATTGGTGGCAATTTGGAAGCTTCGGCATCCTTGCCGCTTCCTTTGGTTTACGTTGGTATTTTAAGAACCAGAACTTTAAGGTCAAGCCTAATACTTAAAAGGTCTTGTTACTCCGTGCTCCTTTAAGTATTTAATTTCCTCCTCTAGCCATTTCTTATAATCTGTAACTTTCTGTAGTTCCCTCTCCATTAGGGCTATCCTCTCTAAGGGAGTCAGTGGAGCTGGGCTACAGTCTTGCACTTCCATATAACCTCTCATTTCTCAAACTTCTCCACAAATAAATAACTTATCATAAAAAATAGAACTCCCACTGCCCAAGAGGGAGGGATGATCCAAAGTATTGCAGCTAGAATAGCTGCTGCTATAGTTTTCACGAGGTAATCTCCAACAAGAATGGTGTATCACCCATCTCTTCTAGGAATGTCTGACAGGCATATCTACTTCTATATAACTGATGCTCCTGTTTAGCATTCTTAGCTACGGAAGTCCCTAAAGCTATACAACCGCTTAACTGACCTACAGTGTTAGCTGGGTGGATTTCAATATCCGTTCTTGGGTGTACATGGTTTGGATTAAATCTATACCATTGATGTTTACCAGAGTCGTCTCTATATACTTCATAGACCCCTTCAGGGATACAAGAAGTGAATGGTATATTACCCATCCAAGGTCTTTCCAGTGTCATCAATGCTGTCTCAGAGGGGAGAACTAACAGTCCTACAGTGCACCTCTCTAAGTAGGTTCTTTTTAATTGCAACTGTTTCATCATAGATACCTATCTAGCAGAAAGTCCATGTTAACTATACACGGGCTGTAGTCTCCATCGTTCACGTTATGCTTCAATATCAATCCCCGCCAATGGTCATTACCTTGCGGGCCTTTGTAAGCCTCATCGTGTAAATAGAAACTTCCAGCTACCACTCCCCATATCTTACTCCCTGTGTTAGTTGTCTCAGTAGCTATTTGCAATCCTTGTTGGTGTCCCATAGTGAAGCTACTTTTTATTTTATTTAACTTATTAGTAATTGCGCCCCCATAAGGACGCCCAGACATAGGATTATAAAAGTAATGAGCGTAAGCAATCCCATCAATGTGCACAGGGTTGAGGAAGCTATTGACATTCCAACCGAACGTTTCGATTTGCAGGGACTCAATTCCTAAGCTTCCGTCAAGTTCTGGGTTCGATTCAACATGGCGTAATATCCTTTCTTCGTGGTTTCCTATACAGAACTCCATTCTTGGCGTATAGACCTTCTTCTTATGTAGCCTCTGACGGGCCTGTAGTGCTCTCAGAGGGGCTAACATCCTTTCCATAGCCATCTGCCCTACATGTATATCATTGAGCACTCTCCGTCCTTCTGAGGACTTCTTACCTCTGTCGTAAGAGGAGAGGGATTCCATGTCCCAATGATCTCCTATGTGGACAATAACATCAGGTTTTTTATCAACTATGTAGTTTCCCAATGCGTCCAAGTGATGAAGATCCACTCCGGGTCTTACTTGAGTGTCCGGTATTAATAGATGTTTACTCATATTACAACCTTAGGTAGTGATACCCAAAATATAGAAAAAAGCTAGATACGAATAGAGCCACACTGAATACAGATACAGGTTCGAATATCTTATCTGCTACGGTGTAATCGGCTGTTAAACTTATCCTTACCAGTAGAAATAGGGCGAACATGCAACCTACAAATCCTAATCCCATACCCCACTCAAGAGCAGTTAGAATTGTCTCCATCAGTTCCTCCGCATCTCCTTACTGGCGGATTTGTCCCCAACTCCCCAATCCTCTTCTGAGTTAGTAACTCTCTTATCCATATTGTTATATATTTTCATAACCAAATTATTCCACAGCCTTTTTAGAACGTTCTGTTTTTGTTTTTTCATCGTGACACCCTTTACACAATACTTGCAGATTATCTTTCTCGCACAAAAGTTTAGATACAAACCTTGGTAGGTCTTCGTAATCCCTTAACTGTCCGGCTGGTTCGATGTGGTCTACGCTAACGTCTTTAGTTTTGAACCACTGTTTACAACCGTTGCATTGATATTCCCACTTCGTGCGTTTATCTTTCCCTCCGTAAGGTCTTCTGGCTTCTTGTAACACTTGCCACTTAACAGGCCATTTCTGCCACATGGCACGGAGACCTGAACGAACAAAGCTCCAAAATCTAGCCTCTGTCCAAGTCTCCCCTGCTCTAGTCCTCTCAACCTTACGAGTCATAGAACTTCCTGTATAACTCAGAACCTGTATGTGGTTCATCTGTTCTGTCAGGGATTAGGTATATAGCACCATCCTCTGTAACCCTGAGAGTACCTAGATACGCTTCGTTAAACTTTTCGAAGTAATGCGTCACTATGATATCTCCCTCATCTAGAGGCTCCCCTACTTCAGCTACAACATCCATCCCCTCCATCAATTCCCTAAAGGTTTCTTCACTAATCTCTATTAAGTCCCACTCTTGCATACTTTCTCCGTTTGGCTTTCCCATACGAGAGTGTCGTCACCTAGCACAAGTATCCTGTCTCTGTTTGAGTAGGGAACTATTCGTTTAACTACTCCTGTCCAACCTTGTGTAATTGTTCCACAACAACTCTCTGAGCTTGTTATTATTCTTATTCTACTACCAATCTTTGTGGTCATCATCATCGTTTTCATTAAACCATATTTCATGTACTGTTAGAAGGACAACTACGAGCACTATGGCTAATATGAAAGTTATTACTGTATCCATTTGTCGCTCCATCTAACAGGCCTACCTTCATCATCTAGCTCTCTACACATCCATAACAGATCTATGTTTTCATTTAGTCTTTCCTCTGGATTTGTAAATGCATTTGAGTACTGTTCCAGAACCGTATTATACATCTCTTGGGGATCTTCAAGTTCGTTAAGGAGTTTAAATGCCTTAACATCTCCACACTTAGGAACTCCGATAATATTATCGGTGCGATCCCCCATGAGGCATTGTGCAAAGAACCATTTCATACCTCCCCCAAATGTTTTACCCTTGGGGTTCTGTTTTAAATAGCCTACGTGGTCTATCCATTCAAGGTCTTTTTCCTTAGTATTACCACATGCATAGGCGTAGTGCCAACCCTCTACCATACGTAAATCCTTATCTCTAGTCACAATAACAGCATCAGTTCTTAACTCGGTCTGTCTTATGGCTAGCATGTCGTCAGCTTCCATACCATCTACAACCTCTGCTCCATAAGAGAACTCTAGATAGTTACGACAATTTTGATAATGATAAGGTTTAGGCTTCTTTCGATTACCCTTGTAAGGAACTGTTGTAGCCCTTTCTATTCTGAAATTACCTTTCCCTGTCAGGTACATTTCATATGAAGAGCATTTAAGAACTTCCATAACTTTCTCTAATCGGAAGTCTATAATGTTTTGGGTATAGGAGAAGGGAAGAATTTCTTCCTCCCCCTCCTCATCCTTACGTTGGGCAGCGAAGGCTGCATCATAGCACCAGAGGTCAGCATCAATTAGTGCTATGTGAGGGTATTTTACCAAGGCTGGTCTTCGTCTAACCAAGGCTCGTCTGCGTCTACGTCAGCAGGGTCTACAGCCTTGTCGTCAACTGTATCATGGCTGTCTACGTTTTCTGGAGCATCACCGGGAGCACGGGCTGTCCACTTGGTAGGATTACCTTCAATCAGGGCTTGCAGTTTACTTCCGTCAAACTCCAGATTCTCCTTGATAACCCCCTGCATCCAATCGGGGAGACCTAGGTAGGTGTCAAGTTCTGGGCAAGTTAGATCAAACAGAACTGTTTCGTTATCCAGTGGTGGAACTGAGACTCCCTCCATTAGTGGCATCACATCAGCAATGTTATCAAAGGTTAGTCCCTCATTCTTGCCCTTACCGGGATTATGTACAATCAGTGTTGCACATTCCTCTCCTAGTAACTGAGACCAGTCACCACGATGGACATTATCTGGGTCTAGTTTATTGTACCACTTGTAGCAGGTAGAACGTTCGTCAGAAGAAAGCTTGATACGCTTAGACTTCCACATAGGGCGCTCTTCCCCGTCTACTTCAATAGTTTGGTTAGGGTATTCAAAGGTTACGTATACTTCGTAAGCTGGGGACTTTTCTTGCCCTTTGTATGGCCGTTGAGCTTGTAGTCCGAAGTCAATAATCTGCACAATCCTTGACATGTGCTGACCAGTGGGGATCAATGGACGTTGTTTTGGCGCTCTTTTTGGCGTTGCATTTATATTCAATGGCATATCTATCTCTTTGTTTTTCTGAAGTTTAATTCTAATCGGATATCTTTTAATCGCCTACTGGCACTTTCACTTACATGTGCCTCAAATCTCTGTAGTTCGTCAGCCTCTTTCTGTAACTCTCGGTCTGACATATCATCAATGGGTTTCTGCCCAATTCT
>JAAUXZ010022173.1_pt1 | contig 49663 bp, 33 predicted proteins | sample 7278131 | NCBI WGS metagenome assembly JAAUXZ01 (sample SAMN14350119, study PRJNA611818) | marine sediment metagenome | isolation source: surface marine sediment (3m) | place: French Polynesia: Moorea | collected 2018-08 | reverse complement strand
GGCTTCACGACGGCACTGGCCGGCGGTGTCACCGCGATGCAGATACTGCCGGGATCGGCGAACCTGGTCGGCGGGCGGACCGTTACGCTGAAGAATGTCCCCGGACGCAACGTCATGGACATGAAGTTCCCAGGCGCGCCGCATGGTCTGAAGATGGCGTGCGGGGAAAACCCGAAACGCGTCTACGGCGGCCGGGGCCAGGCACCCGCTACTCGCATGGGCAACGTTGCCGGCTACCGCGCCGCGTGGATCGAGGCGCAGGCCTATCGCGACAAGATGGAACGCGCCAAAGAGGGCCAGGGCGAGCCGCCGACCCGGGACCTCAAGCTCGAAACGCTGGCTGGTGTCCTCGCCGGCGAGATCCTCGTACACAATCACTGTTACCGCGCCGACGAAATGTCGATCATGCTCGATCTCGCAGAGGAGTTCGGCTACAAGGTCACGGCGTTTCACCACGCTGTGGAGGCCTACAAGATCGCCGACCTGCTCGCCGAAGCCGATACCTGCTCAGCGGTGTGGGCGGACTGGTGGGGCTTCAAGATGGAAGCGTACGACGGCATCCGCGAGAACGCCGCGATCATCGACATGGCCGACGCCTGCGCGATCATTCATTCGGATTCCAGCATCGGCATCCAGATTCTCAACCAGGAAACGGCCAAGGTGATGGGCGCCGCCGCACGCGCCGGCGTCGAGATACCGCCGGAACGCGCGATTCGCTGGATCACGAGCAACGCCGCCAAGTCGCTCGGTATCGATGACGTCACCGGGACGATCGAGGCCGGCAAGATGGCGGACGTCGTCATCTGGGACGGCAACCCGTTCAGCGTCTACACGAGAGCTGAACGCGTTTATATCGACGGTGCCCTCGCCTATGAGCTTGGTAACGACGAGGTCAACCCGGTCACCGACTTCACGCTCGGCACGGGAGGTGTGCAATGAGGTTCGCGATCCTGTTACTGGCGGCACTGGCGACACCCGCGTTCGCACAGACGACGGCCATCGTGGGCGGCACGGTGCATACGGTCGGGCCGCAAGGAACGCTGGAGAACGCGACGATCATCGTCGTCGACGGCAGGATCCATGCGGTCGGCTCTGGCATCGGCGTTCCGGATGGGGCCGAGAGAGTCGATGCCAGCGGCAAGATCATCACGCCGGGCCTGTTCTCGCCGATCGGCCAGCTCGGGCTCGTCGAAGTCGGGATGTCGGCGGGACCGGTGGATTCCTACCAGCGCGGTGACGAGTTCACGGCCGGCTTCGACGTCGCCGACGCGTACAACCCGCGTTCGACGCTGGTCGCCGTCAATCGCATCGAGGGCGTCACGCGCGCCGCCATTACGCCGTCACCGGGATTCCCCGACGATAGCGGCCATCATGGTCATATCCTTTCGGGTCTGGCCGCGATCGTGAATCTCGGCGATGACGATCCGCTCGACCGGCGCGCTGCCGCCATGGTCGTCACGCTCGGCGAGGGCGCCAGCCCGATGGCCGGCGGCACCCGTACCGGGGCCTGGCTGGTACTTCGCAACGCGCTGAACGAAGCGGTCGACTACCGCGACCACAAGGGCGACTTCGAGCGCGGGCTGCGACGCGCGTACAAACACAGCATTGCCGATCTCGAAGCCCTCCAGGGCGTCATCGCCGGCGATGTGCCGATGCTCGTCTATATCAATCGCGCCAGCGATATCGACGTGCTGCTCGATCTCGTTAGTGAGTATCGACTCAAAGCGATTATCGTCGGCGGTGCCGAAGCCTGGATGCTGGCCGACAGTATTGCCGCGGCGAACATCCCCGTGATTCTCGGTCCGACTCATAACCTCCCCGGCAATTTCGACGCTCTCGGCGTACGCGGCGGCGCGGCGACGGCGCTGGTTGCCGCCGGGGTTACCATCGCGCTCGCGGACTCGATGAGCCAGACCCACAATGCGAGGAACATCACGCAGTCGGCCGGTATCGCGATCAGGGACGGGCTGAACCGGGACGCCGCATTGCGCGCGATCACGTTGGCGCCGGCCCGTATCTACGGCGTAGACGACACCGTTGGCAGCATCGAGATCGGCAAGGCCGCGGACCTGGTCCTCTGGCCCGGCGACCCGTTCGAGCTGACGAACTACCCGGAGCAGGTCTGGATCAACGGCGAGGCAGTACCGATGCAGAGTCGCCAGACGCTGCTGCGCGACCGCTACATGCAAAGCGGCTCCGATGAGCCGCCTGCGTATCGCAACTGAGGAGACGACGCATGTTGAATCCCGCACTCAACGCCGCTGAACTGGCGGCACGATTCGCCGAGGACGATCGCGTACGTATCGAGAACGTGCTGGAACCCGATATCGCCGAACGTGTTCACACGGCGGCACGTAACGACGTACCTTACGAGTTCCTGAGCCACATCGATGGCAAAAACGTTGCGATTCCGTCCGCGGAGATGCGCAGTTTCGATGCCGAACGCATGACGGAATTCCGCAGCAAGATGCTGGACCTCGCGGCGCAGGGCATCGGTTTCTTCTACTGCGGTTACATGATGGCCCGTAAGCTCGACGACACGCACAACGACAGCCTGAAGTTCCTGCATAGCGTCTTCGAGTACCTCAACAGCGAGGAGATGCTGTCGTTCATCAGCACGATATCGGGACGCGATGACCTGAAGAGCGCGGATGCGCACTTCACCCGTTTCACGCCGGGACAGTTCCTGACAAGGCACCGCGACGAAAACACTAACGAGCAGCGCCGGTTGGCCTACGTGCTATCTCTGAGCAAAAACTGGCATCCTGACTGGGGCGGCCTGCTGCAGTTCTTCGAAGACGGCGGCGCGCCGCGCGACGCCTGGTCGCCGATGTTCAATTCACTGTCGCTGTTCGACGTCCGTCACGTGCACTCTGTGACGTTCGTCGCTCCGTTTGCGATGGAACCGCGCTTGTCCGTGACAGGCTGGTTCCGTGCGAAGTAGTGGTCGTACGACTGACCTCACTGCCAGTAGAACGGCTCCGTCCTGCGATCGCCGGTTTCGACCTCGTTGAGCGTCGCGGCCTCGTAGAGGCGTCCGTTCAGCATCACCATGGTGACCTTGTCGCTCTGGTAGATGTCCTCGAGCGGGTGGGCGTCGATAACGACGAGGTCGGCGAGCTTGCCGGCCTCGATCGTGCCGAGATCGTCGGCGAAACCGAGCGCGGCTGCCGGCGCAGTCGTTGCGGTGCGCAATACCTCCAGCGGCGACATGCCGCCTTTCGCGAAGCTCCACATCTCCCAGTGGCTGGCGAGCCCCTCGCGCTGCCCGTGAGCGCCGATGCTGACCATGACTCCCTGCTGTGCCAGTGAGCGGGCCGTCGTCGCAGCGACCGTGTCGTAGAAATCCTCTTCGGGCGCGGTGACGCGGCGCACCGAGCGCGGCTGCAGAATGTGCGGCGGCACGAACGTCGACAGTAGCGGGTGCTTCCAGACGTCAGATTCCTGGTACCAGTAGGTCTCGCCGCTCATGCCGCCGTAGGTGACGCCGAGCGTCGGGGTGTAGGCGACGTTGGTCTGCCCCCAGAATTGCAGCACGTCGTCATAGAGCGTGGACTGCGGCAAATTGTGCTCCATTGCGCTGTTGCCGTCAGCGACCATCGACAGGTCCATGTGGAACAGCGAGCCGCCCTCCGCGACGACCAGCATGCCTTCCTCACGCGCCGCGGTCGCTACCTGCTGGCGTTGGTCGCGACGCGGCTGGTTGTAGTTCTTCACGCTGATGGCACCCTGTGCTTTCAGGCGACGCACGTGTTCACGGGCATCATCGAGTGAGTCGATTTTCGCGAACGACGTCGACTTGGCGCCGTAAATGATGTTGCCCGTCGAGTAGATACGCGGTGCCAGGATCTGGCCAGTGCGCTGCATCTCCGCAGCGGCGAATATCTCCGTCGCATCGTTTGACGGGTCGTGAATCGTCGTAACGCCGAACGCGAGGGTCGCGTAGGCCATCCAGTTCTGCTCGGGGATGATGCCCTCACCCTGCGAGCCGTGCGCGTGCGCGTCGATGAGGCCCGGGATGATCGTCTTGCCCGACACATCGACGCGCGCCGCGCTCGCTGGGATCTCGATATCGCCCGCTGCGCCGACGGCACGGATGCGGTTACGTTCGACCAGAACGATACCGTTCTCGATAACGCCGCCGTCGTCACCGACCATCGTAACGACACGCGCTCCGGTCAGGGCCACCGTCGAGGACGGCACGTCGGCTTGCAGCCGCATCGAGAGCGAAACGCCGTCCTGCCGCGCCTCGTAACCTGCGTCGTCTTCGCCACCCAGGACGAACAGGTCCCGGACATCGGCATCGAATAAGGTAGCACCTAGCGTCCAGGCGAGCGTCCTGCCGCCGTTGGTCCAGTGCGGGTAATTACCGCCATCGTCACTGGCCTTCGTCATGCTGACGCTCGACACGCTGGTCGACATCGACAGCGGCTTGCCACCCGGCGGCAGCGGTACGACATAGATGTGGTAGTTCTGGCGAAACGCCACGTACGCGTCGTCGGGCGATACCTCGTAGCGCAGCAGGTGTTCGCCGGTCGCGTGTGTCCGCGCGGCTTCGCCATCGAGATCGATGCTGATCAGCGAGCGCCCGCTTTCGCCACGGCGCGTAACGTAGACGCGATCACCACGTGCACCGAAGTGCGGATTGGCGCCGTCACTCGTGACCACGCTCGCGTCGCCACCGCCGGCGGGCAACACGAGGACGCCGGTATCGAGCGACCAGTCTGGCGAGGTCAGGTAACCGCCGCTGTCCGCCTCGAATACGATCGACCTGCCATCGGGAGACCAGCGCGGGCCGTGATAGTGACCCGGGTTGCGCGTCAGGCGGGTGCTCTTGCCACCGCTGGCGCGAACGCGATGCACGTGCGCCAACTCCTTGTCGTCCCAGGTGACGAACGCGATATTGCGCCCGTCGCGCGACCAGCTCGGGTCGTATTCGAAGTGGTCCGTGGCGTCGCGAGTCAGCCGCTTCGCTTCGCCGTCCGGCAGCGTCTTTACGTAGAGCCGTCCGGCGCTTTCGAAGACCACCCGCGTGCCGTCCGGCGAGATCTCGGCATTGCGCACCATCGTAGTATCGAAGCTGGCTGGTGCGACCTCGACCTTCGGGCGCGGCGCGTCATAGACCGTGCGCGTATCCTTGACGTGGAACGGAATCTCCCTGACCTCGCGGCTCGCGATGTCGACACGCCGGATACCGCCGCCGGCCCAGAACACGACGCTCTTCGAGTCCGGCATCCAGTCCATGTGCGGGTACACACCCTGCACGCCCCAGACCTCCTGCAGGTCCTTGTCCAGACCTTCGTAGATCGGGTACTCGGCGCCGCTGACGAGGTCCTTCAGGAACAGCGCGCTTACGCCACGGATACGGCGCACGAATGCGAGGTAGCTGCCGTCCGGTGACGGCGCCGGTCGTAGCGCGCCACCGGCGCCCGTCACGAGGACGTCGTCTTCGCCGGTCTCGAGGTCGTGACGGCGGATCGCGAATACTTCGCCGTTGGAATCCTGCGCGTAGATGAACGTGCCGCCCGGCGTCTGGTCGAGCGAGTAATAGATGTAGCGGCCGTCCGGGGAGAATGCCGGTTCGCCGAGTTCCTTCTGGTGGGCCTCGTTGGGTCTCTCGACGACGGCGACACCGCCGCCCCCGTTGCGGTGGTAGATCCAGATCTCGCCGGTACCGAGCGACCGCGTCGTCGTGAAGTGCTTGCGAGCCGCGATGTAGTTGCCGTTGGGCGACCAGTACGGGTTGTTCAGCATCCGGAAGTCTTCATTCGTGAGCTGGCGCGGGCTGCTGCCATCGGCCTTCATTATCCAGATGTTGTCGCCTCCGCCGGCATCGCTGGTAAAGGCGATCTCGGACCCGTCGGGCGAAAAGCGCGGCTGCATCGACCAGGAGAGTCCGCTGTGGACGGCCGTTGCTTCGCCGCCTACTGCCGGCAGGACGTAGATGTCGCCGAGCAGGTCGAAAGCGATTGTCTTGCCGTCGGGGCTGACGTCCAGGCTCATCCACGAGCCGGTTCGCGTGTCGATGGTGACTTCCCGCGGCTCACCGGGAATGGCCTCGACGTCCCAGGCATCTTCTTCCGCGGCGATCAGCTGCGCGGTGGGCACGAGAAGGAGGATTGCGGTGAGATTCCGGATTGACATTGTTGTTGGCCTCGGAGAATCGTTGAGGCCGGGATGATATCAGGCCTCTTTGCCGTGGCCACAAAAAAAGCGGCGGCCCGGGGGGACCGCCGCTCCGTTCCGGTTTGATCTGCTATCAGAACCGGAGTCTCAGGTTCACCGCGTAAGTCCTGCCGAGCGAATCGAACAGGCTGGGGAAGGTATTACCCGAGTTGAACGACGTGGATCCCGTCTCGTTGCCGAGGATCGGCGGATCTTCGTCGGTCAGGTTGGTGATCAACAGTGCGACGCGCGCAAAGTCCCGGTAAGCATAGCCGAAGGAAAGATCGAGGTAGTCCTGCGAGCTGACGCCGCGGAATTCCTCGAACAGTGCGGCCGCTTCATTCTCCTGCGCGTCCATGCTGCCGATGTGTCTCCAGAGCAGCGAGGCGTCGAACGCATCACGGAACCAGTTGACGCGGAACGTGGAGCGGAACTCCGGAACCGGGTCGCAAGAGGTACCGTAGAAGCCCTTGCAGTCAACTGTCGGCGACAATGCCGTCGTCTGGAACTCGTTGGTCAGGTACTGGTGTGCATTGAGCACGATACCCATTTCGCCGAATCGCCCTACTTCGAAGTCCGATGACAATACCAGGTCGAGGCCTTCTGCATGGAAGGTTTCGAAGTTCGTGAAGAACGCCGGGGTCCCGGTACCCGTCTCGGTGAGTGAGCCACCGATGCGAACGATGCCGCCGCAGGTGGCCGGGTCACCCAGCACGTAACACAGGTCCAGGGATTCCTGCCCGGTCGGCGTATCGATGTAGTCGCTGATCTCGATGTCATAGTAGTCGAGCGAGATCGAGGTCGCCGCTGCGGCGATCAGGTCGGTCTCCCAGACGAAGCCGATCGTGCGTGTGCGTGCCTCTTCCGGACTCGGCAGGTTAGTGGGACTCGTTCCCGTGAAGACGTTGACCTGCCCCGAGATGATGTCGGGGATCGTACCGACCTGGCTCGGCAGCATGCCGGTGCTCACGCAACGATTGAACAACTCACTGCCTGGCGCCGGCGGGTTCGGATTGCCGATCGAGCACGGGTCGAGAGTTGCATTGTCGAGGCCGGTCGTGACCGGTCGGAACAGCTCGCCGATGTTTGCCACGCGGACAGCCTGCTGCTCCATGTAGCGCAGCCGGAAACCATCCACGATCTCCCAGCTCAGGCCGGCCTTCCACGTGTCCGTGTCGCCTTGCAAGTCGAAGTCCGAGTAGCGATAGCCCAGCTCCACGCTGACGTTCTGGAAGAAACGCTGGTCCTGCGCAATAGGTAGCGCGGCTTCGACGAAAAACTCATCGACGCTGTACTTGCCTGCGACCGGCAGCCGGTTACCGCCTGCACCGCCCTGGCAACTGGCCGGCGCCAGCTTGAGACATTCATCCGGTGCCGAACTGGCTTCCTCGTCACGGGTCTCGACGCCGAAGGCGACCGATGTTCCGTCCGTCGCCCAGGGCAGCGAAAGCTGCTCGATCATGCCGTCGATCGATGCGTGCCAGACCGTTTGCTCCGTCTTCCTGATGTCGCTGGCGATCGCGATGAAGTAACCGGACTGCCGCTGTGCCTCGGTGATCGACCCGACGGGCCCGAAGACGTTGATCGGCGTACACGGCGCAGCGGTCACCGTACCGTTCAGGTCGATACAGGTATTCGGATCGACCGTATTGATGCCGGCTGCGAGATTCGTCAGGTTGGTAAAGCCATCACGCGTCTCGACGAAGTCCGACTCGGCACGCTGATACGAGAGGTCATAACGCCAACCTTCCATTGCGCCCGTCAACTCACCGCGTACACCGATCACGAGCTGCGAATAGTCGGTATCGAAGATGCCGGTGCGCGGCCCGAGCTCCAGCGTGCGTCGACGCGCCGTAGACGTGAACGCATCGTTCTCGTCGAACACGCCGTCGCCGTTGAAGTCCTGGATACCCACCGCCGAGAAGCCGAGCGGATCCGCCGCGAGCGCGTCCTGGAGCGCCTGGATGGCATCCAGGTCTTCCTGCGTGGGATCCGGTATCGCCAGCAGGTCATTGAGCGCGGTATTGGTATCGTCGAGGAACTGCTGCGCCCCCGCATTGAGATCATTGATGATCGTCGTCCGTGTCGCGTCACTGAAGAACGGATTCATCACCGGGATCGTGAATGCCGAACCGAACGTGCCGGACGGCGCGATCTGGAATGCGGATTCGTTCGCCGAGAACGAAGCTCGTGCGTAGACCTCGACGCTCTCGTTGACGTCATACCGTGCAACCGTCGTCGCACTCCACCGTTCCTGCGGAGTCTGGTAATAGTTGAACGGATTGAAGTTGAAACGCGCACACTCGCCCTGTACGAGGCTGAGGTCATCGCGGAACTGATAGGAGTTGCCGCTGCGCAGGTTCAGCGTGGCCGGGATCGCCGTCGTCGAGCCGACACCGGTCGAATGCGCGGTCGTGAATTCGGTGTTGCCCGAACAGTCCGCGGACGGCTCCTGCGGCGGCTCGCCGAGGCCGGAGCCGGTCGTCGAGGAAACGCCGAAGATTCCGTAGCTGCGGTCCGCAAGCAGGATACTGCCGCGCTCGGTGCGCCCGCCGCCAAGCGTGATATTGCCGCGGTCACCATCGAAATTGACGCCGATCAGGGCATTGATGTAGTAGGTGTCGTCATCGGCACCACCCTCGTCCGTATTCGCATAGCCGAGATCCAGCTCGACACCTTCGAAGTCGTCGCGAAGCACGAAATTGACAGCGCCTGACATCGCGTCCGACCCGTAGACCGCCGACGCGCCGCCTGTAACGACGTCGACTCGCTTCAGCATGTTGACCGGGATGACGTCTGTCGAGACGATGCCGTTGATGTCAAAGGGTGCCAGGCGCTTGCCGTCGACGAGGATCAGGGAGCGCTCCGGCCCCAGCCCGCGGAGGTCCAGTGTCGCCTGGCCCGACGTACCGTTGTTGACGTTCTCGCCGTCGCCCGGAATCGTAATCGGCAGGTCGCGGAACACTCGCTCGATGTTCGGCGTCTGCTTCTGCGCGATCTCTTCGGCATCGATGCTCGTGATCGGACTTGCAGCAATGATGTTCTGGTTCTGAATGCGGGTACCGGTAGTGATGATCTCCTCAATCTCCGCCTCGTCGCCCAGGTTGGCGTCTTGCGCGAAAGCGGGTGCGCAGATCGCCGCCACAGCGGCCGCCAGCGTCGCCGACGTTTTTTGCCGGCCGATAGCTCGGTGTCTCTTCATTTGCTCCCCTCCTGGTTTACGGGCACGCAACAGTGCACTGCCCCGGAGGTGATCTGAGCAAAAGCGAATTTTGTTGTGAATATGCCTCAACGACAGCGTCGTATCATTAATGCTGCGACACGATTGCTACGATGAAAAACAGCAACATGGCGTTGCGGTAGCAATTGGATCAGGGACTCGGACCGATGAGACGGTCGCATCCGACCGTAGCGTTATTGCCGCTGCGTTTGTCGATCATCTCAGCGGCGACACGCGTTGCGCCGGGGCAACAAAAAAGCGCGCAAATAGCGCGCTTTGTGAAGAGTGATTTCGAACCGTGTCAGGCGTTGCCGTTGCCGAACGCCGAATCGAGATGCATGCGAAGTGCCGTTACGCCGCTCTTGGGATGCCTGCGACGCGGGCTGATAATGATCACGTCGCGACCCCGTGATTCCGAATCCGGCATCAGGTCGACGATTTGGCCCGAACGCAGGTAAGGCTCGCACAGATACCTCGGCAAACGGCAGATACCGAGTCCAGCCAGTGTCGCTTCCCTTGCCTCCAGCAGACTCGATACGACGAACTTGGCGTTGACGGTCACCGTTGTGACCTTTCCGGCACGTGCGAAACGCCACGCATGGCGATCGCTGTCTGCACTTTCGACGATGCAGTCGTGAGCCGCCAGGTCGAAAGGTGACCTGACCGGTTTCTTGTGCAACGCATATTCGGCGCTCGCGTACACGGATTGCCGCAACTGACCGACCGTGTTGGTCCAGCCGGCAGTACAGTTGATCGGACCCACCGCTACCCCGAGGTCGACCGACTCGATGGATTCATCCGTCCACACGGACATTGGCCGCCGTTCGATTTCTACGCCGGGATTCTCGATCGCGAAGCTGTCGATACAGGGCTCGAGATAACGTTCGATGATATCGGGCGGGGCTCCGACGACGATTGGCGCGACGTTGGTAACGACTTCACCATTCACGGCGACCGCAAAGGCGCTCTGGGCGGCTTCCAGCAGCTGCTCGCATTGCTCGAGGCAGCGCCGGCCGGCTTCCGTAACGGCGATATGCCGGGGCGTTCTGTCGAGCAGCTTTACGCCGAGCGTACGCTCGAGGGAACCGAGACGGCGACTGACCGTCGTTCGTTCCATACCGAGGTCTGCCGCGCATCGTGAAATCCCGCCTGTCTGCACGATCTTGGCGAAAAGCGCCAGATCGGCCACCTGTTTCAACTCCTCTTGCATACCGCCGCCCTCGCAAAAGTGATCTACCTGTTCTTATGACGCGTCAGGGACGGAAACCGTTGTTGCGTTTCGTGCGTTTACGGTTCGTCGCGTGCGCGAAACGTGCGGTTTGCAACGATTCAATAACTTTGCCATCGAAATTGAACCAAGCGGCGCCAATGATAGTCACAACTTTAAGCAGTTGCGTTTTTACGCGGGGGAGAGCTGTGGGGAGTAGAAGAACACGCGAGGAGCTGGATCGATACGACGTTGCAATCCTGTCCGCCCTTGCAACAAACACACGCCTGACAACAGTTGAAATTGCAACTATTGTGCACCTGTCGCGAACGGCCGTTTCGCGTCGGATCGTTGCACTGAAGAAGATGGGCGTTCTGAATGACTCGGCGGACGTCCTCAATTACGAGATGATCGGCTTCGGTGTCCGTGCCGTCGTCGAGGTTTCTGCGCCGGGCCAGGTAACAACGTCACTAAAGGCCGCCCTGTTGAAACGTCCCGAGGTGCTGACCGTCTCCGTGATCGCCGGTGACGGCTCGCTCAGCCTCGACGTCATCGCCATCGACACGGATCACCTGCACAGCTTCGTACGATCACTGCAGGAGTGCGGGGACACCACGACCAAGATCGTGTTCGCGGAAGAGAAATCGCAGCTCACGCTGGTCGACCGAATGCGACTGCTCGAGTCCGAGTCCCGGCCCGCTCTCGTACGCCCCTAGCGGGTACCCCGCTCTATGCCTTTCTTTCAGCGGAAGCGTTGATCGAACGAGATTCGGGCGGCCCCGTCGCGCAATCCTGCTAACCTTTTTCACCGGCGCAGCATCAAAGTATCGATGGTGGCGGTAATGAAGAGCGGCAGTGTGCCGACCCGGGCAGATTTCCACGAGGCGATCGCGACGCGATCGGACCGCTGGTACTCGGCGTGCCTGAAGATCACGCGGAACCCTGACATGGCTGCCGACGCTGTGCAGGACGCGCTGCTGAACGCCTGGAACAAGCGCCACCAGTTTCAGAGCTCGGCGCGGCTCGATACCTGGATACACCGCATCGCGATAAATGCCGCGCTTAGTCTCATACGCAGGTCCCGGCCGGGCGTCTTCGAGCCGCTCGAGACCGATGTGGGCTGCGACGATGCGAGGCCGGAGCATGCTTGGGAAGTGCACGAACTCGAGAGCGAACTCGCCCGCGCCCTGGGTCGACTGACGGATATCGAGCGCGTTTGTTTCGTGCTCAAGCATCTCGAACAGTGGCGTGCCAAAGAGATCGCGGCAGAACTCGGGCTCAACGAGGGACGCGTGAAACAGGCGGTATTCCGCGCCGTGAAGAAACTTCGTGTCAGCATGCGCAGCATGCAGGAGCACGCTCATGAATGACGACCTTAAGAAACTGGTAGAAGCGCATGCGGCGGACGTGCATCGCCCGCCGGAGCACCTCGTCGAGCAGTGGCACAGCGCTATCGACGAGGCGGCCGCGCTTGAAAGAGGACGACAGGCTCGGCGCCGTTGGCACCCCGGCTCCTTCTTCTGGGGCGTGGCGGTCACCGCGGCACTCGTGACCGGTATCGGCATTGGATTCCTGCTGGATGACGAAGCGCCGGTACAGGAACCGGGAATCGTCAGTTTGTCTCCGGACACGCCCGCAGTTCCCGTTGCATTTACTCGTGGTCTCGCGCTGCATCTGCGCGACAGCCGCGAGCAGCTCGCCGGTCTAGACGAGCAGACGGACCGTACGATGCTCGTTCTGCGGATCATCGAGCAGAACCGTATGTTCGAGGTCGCTGCCGAACACAACAACGCGCCGAAACTTGCGCGCGTGCTGCGTGCGTTCGAGCCGATACTTCTGCAGCTCGCCGCGAACGACCTTGCGCCCGAGGATGCCGAAGCACTGCGCGCACAGCTCGCGTTCGAGCTTAACGTGATGCTAACCAAACTCGCCAGCCAACCATCAGATACATCACACTCAACGTGATCGAGGAAACACACATGAACAACCTGGCAAAACTCATCGTTCTCTTCGCTGCCCTGCTGCTGCCCGCTGCGGCGCTGGCGCAGGATGGCGATGACGAGCTTAAGATGGCCGCGCTCGAAGCCCTGATGTCGGCGCCTCCGGAGAAGGCCATGCCGCTGGTCAGCAAGGTACTGGCCGGAAATCACAGCACCGAGGTCAAGGAACGCGCGCTGTTCATCTTGAGCCAGATCAACTCGGACGAAGCACACGCGACGCTGCTGCAATTCGCGCGCGACGATTCCAGCGAGCTGCAGGCCGAGGCGATTCGCATGATCGGTATTGGCGGCGACGCGGACGCCCTGGCCGGGCTCGGCGCAATCTACGAGGCCGGTAATGAGGACGTGCGCGAAGCTGTCCTGGAAGCGTATTTGATCGCCGACGACAAGGAAGCCGTTTTCCAGCTTGCGCTCAACGCCGAAAACGAAGATGACTTTTCGGACGCCGTCGACATGCTCGGCGCGATGGGCGCTCGCGAGGAGCTGCGGGAACTGCGCAGCCGTGCCGGCCTCTCGGAATCGCTGATCGAGGCCTACGCAATATCGGGCGACGCAGAGACCCTGCGCGAGCTTGCTCTCGACGGCAGCAATCCCGAGATCCAGGTGCAGGCGATCGAGGCGCTCGGCATCGTCGGCGGCGACGATGCAGACAGCACGCTCCTCGAGATCTACCGCGGCACAGATGCTCCGGACGTTCGCGATGCGGCGCTGGAAGGCATGCTGATCTCCGGCTACGACGAAGGCGTGCTGCAGCTGTACCGGGCGGCGACGGATTCGACGGAGAAGCGCCAGTTGCTCGAGTACCTGGTCATGATGGACAGCGATGCTATCTACGAGGTCATCGACCAGGCCCTGGCGGAGGACCAGTAATGCGCCCGCTCCGGATAACCGTCTTGCTCGTCGCCGTGGTCTTCTCGACCGCGGCGCTCGCCGGCCTCGACGGTGTGAACACCGACGGCTGGCACACGTGGCGCGTAGAGATAGCCGAGAACGACCCGGTACGGTTCTACGTCCTGCTCGAGGACGGCAAACCGGTCCGCATCCAGTCGATGAACTGGCACTGCTACAGGAGAGACGACCGGCAGGACGCGCTCGATCACGGCGCCGTGGCGGCACGGGAGAGTTTCGAGTGGTTCCGCGGTGTTGTCGAGGATTCGGACGTCGATCGGGACGTACGTGATGCCGCCCTGTTCGGCCTCGTCGAGTCCGGGGATGACGAGGCGTTCAGCTACATCGATCGCATCCTGTCGCGTCGCCAGGACCCTTAGAACCAAAAAGAATATACAGATAACGAATCCGTCTGGGCCCGGTATTGCCTGCGACCGGGCCCTCTATAGACTCGATCGTCCGATGAACGCTCGTGTTGAAGAACTCTTCCCGGCCGACGAGCAGGTGTACGACAGCATCGTCGACCTGATCCCGGGCCCGGACAATCCCACGCCGATGCTAAGGCTCGGCGAGCGCTTCAATCCGAATGCGGATTTTGAAGTGCTGCTGAAGCTCGAAGGCATGAACCCGTTCGGCTCCATCAAGGACCGCACGGCGCAGTTCATGCTGAACGGCCTGAAGCTCGAGGACGACCAGTCGCTGGTCGAGCCGTCTGCGGGTAACACCGGCATCGCGTTGGCTGCCCTGGCGAATGCGCAGGGTGTGCCGATCGAGATCGCGGTCCCCGAAGGCGTGCCGGAAGAGAAAAAAGCGCTGCTACGCTTCCTGGGTGCCGAGCTCATCGAGGTCGAGGACGAATTGTGCCCGATCTTCCCGTCGGAAGGCGCACGCGGCGTCGTCAAGAGCATGGTCGAGAGCGAGGCGTACGGCGGCAAGTACGTGAGCCCGAACCAGTACGAGAGCGAACTCAACGTCGCAGCCCACTACCACACGACCGGGCCGGAGATCTGGCGCCAGACCGGTGGCAACATCGACTATTTCTTCGCAAGCATCGGTACGGGCGGCACGATCAGCGGTGTTGGCCAGTTCCTGAAGGAAATGAACCCGTCGATCAAGGTGATCGGCGTCGAGCCGGCGAACCGGCAGCACGAGCTGTCGGGGCTGAAACGCATCACCGGCCTGCCCGACGAGCATTTTCCTTCCATACTCGATCGCGACCTGCTCGACGAGCTCATCTCCGTCGAGGACGAAGACGCGTTTGCAGCCGGTATCAGGCTGGCCCGTACGCAGGGCGCCATGGTCGGACCGACCACCGGCGCCGTGCTGCACGCGGCGGTCGAGTTCGGCGCCGAAAACCCGGGTCGCGCCGTGCTGATCTCGGGCGACAACGCCGCCAAGTACATCACCGCGTACGCGAAGTACCTCGGCGATTAGGCTACATGCCGGCGACCATGTCGCCGAACTCATCCACCTTGTCCCAGTCGGTGAACTCGACGGTGAGCGTCGGGTCGGTGGGGCCCTTCGTGATCCACATGATGAGCCGGATCATCTGCTTGTCGAACAGGCCCAGGCTTGGGTAGTCGATCTTGCCGGCGAATACGCCGAGGTTTTGCGGCTGCCAGGAAATCTTCTTAAGGAACTTCTGCAGGTAGGGGTTCGTCTCAGGAGTGTTCTTCTCGGGCTTGCGCGCAACGACGTTCACCGAGAAAAGCGCATTCGGGTGCGCTTCAAGAACGGCCTGGTTGGCGCTGATGAATTCGCTGACGACCGGCTGGTGTTTGCCGTAGCGGATGCTCGCCCCGATGACGATCTTATCGAACTCGTAGTCTGCGAGCCGCGGGCTGTCCTTCAGATCCGCCAGCTGGACCTCGGCGCCATGCGTTCCGAGCCGTTCACCGATGCGCTTGCAGATCTCGACGGTATGACCGTCCGTCGTGGAGTAAAGAACCAGTACGCGTGCCATCTTGTTGTCATTCCGTCGCCGGCTTTGCCTGCGGGCAAGGATATCGCGACACGTGCAAAAAAAAAGCCCCTCCGGAGAGGGGCTCAAGATCAGGGCATGATTCTCTTTAGAATTTCCAGCCCAGTGTCAGGCTGTAGACGAACGGATCGATCGGCACGTCGAACTCGATACCGCCCGGACTAACTTCGGCATCGGCTTCGATGTCGATATAGCGAAAATCGAAATTGACGAACATCGTGTCGCTGATATCGAAATCCGCGCCTACCTGCGCAGCCAGGCCGACCGAGTCATCGAGATCGAGATCCGTTCCGGCCAGCGCTCCCTCGGTGTCCTCGTCGAAGAAGATTGTCCAGTTCAGACCCGCGCCGACATAGGGACGGAAATTGTTGCCCGTATCAAAGTGATACTGCAGGCTGAATGTCGGTGGCAGGTGCTTGACTTCCGCCACCTGGCCGAGACCCTCGAGATCAACGTCATGCTTGAACGGCAACGCTGCCAGCACTTCGAATGCGACATTCGAGCTGACGAAGTAAGTACCGTTAAAGACCAGCGACGCACCGCTGTCAACGTCGATCCCGACGTCGAGGGCGTCGACCCTGCCGTTATCGGAGTCGGGATCGACCATGCCGGCGCCAACACGTACCAGCCAATCGCCTTTCTCGTAAGCATTGGCGACGGCGCTGAATGCGAGTGCGAAGAAGGCAATCGCGACGAGGGCGATACGATAGGACATTCTCATGTTTTCATTGCTCCATTTACTAAATTTCACGAGCCACTCGGGACTCATGGGTTACTGATTCATTTGAACGAAGTGCCATCCCCAGCGCCAGCGGCACGCAGTTTTGCGTTGGCTGCGGCGAGGCGTGCAATCGGCACTCGCGGTCCCGAGCAGGACACGTAATCGAGGCCCACCTCGTGGCAGAACTGGATCGACGCGGGATGACCACCCTGCTCGCCGCAGATACCGATCTTCAGATCAGGTCGCTGCTCGCGGCCACGCGTGACGGCCATTTCGATCAGCTGCCCCAGGCCCTGGATATCCAGCACCTCGAACGGGTTGTCCTGCAGGATGCCGTACTCGTTGTACATCGGCAGGAACTTGTTCTCGGCGTCCTCGCGGGAGAACGAGAAGGTCGCCTGGGTCAGATCGTTGGTGCCGAATGAGAAGAACTCCACGTCTGCCGCAAGCTGGGTAGCCCTCGTGCAGGCGCGCACGGTCTCCATCATCGTACCGAACTTGAAGCGCAGTTCGCTGCCGAAGTTCTTCTCGAGCTGCTGGGTCAATTCGTCGACCGTGTGCCGGACATAGGCGACTTCCTGCGACGTGATGACCTGCGGGACCATGATCTCGGGCCGAACCGACATGCCTTTCTTGGCGCATTCGACGGTCGCCTCGAGGATGGCCTCGATCTGCATGGCGTAGATTTCCGGGTACGCGATGCCGAGCCGTACGCCGCGATGACCGAGCATCGGGTTGACCTCGTGCAGCTCGCGAACCTTCTTCAGCATCCGTTCCTTCTTGATCAGCGCATCGTTGACCAGCTCTTCGCTGAGTTCGGCGAACGGCTTGGGCAGATCCGGCTGCATCGAGAACGTATCGAGGGCCGCTTGGCGACCGCGCACGACGTCGCGATACACGCGCAGCGTCTCGATCTGCTCGAGCAAGTCGTTCTCGGTCGGCAGGAATTCGTGCATCGGCGGATCGAGCAGACGCACGGTCACGGGGTTTGGCGACATGACGGTGAACAGCTCGATGAAATCGGCGCGCTGGATCGGCAACAACCGGTCGAGCGCCTCCTTTCTCTCCTCCTCGGTATTGGCGAGGATCATGTCGATAACGATCGGCAGCCGGTCGCTTGCGTTGAACATGCGTTCCGTGCGGCACAGCCCGATGCCCATGGCGCCGTATTCGCGCGCCAGTTCCGCAGCGGCAGGCGTATCGGCATTGGCCATGACCTTGAGGTCGGCCTCCTCGTCAGCCCAGCCCAGCAGCGTCTGCAGATCGTCGGAGAAATGGGCCTGGATGGTCGGGATCGCGCCCAGGTACACCATGCCGGTACCCCCGTCCAGCGTGATGACGTCACCCTCGTGGATGATGTGGCCACCAACGTGCGCCTGGCGCAGCCCCACATCCACGATGATGCCCTCTGCGCCGGCGACGCAGGGCTTACCCATACCGCGTGCCACTACGGCCGCGTGCGAGGTTTTACCGCCGCGGCTCGTCAGGATTCCCTGCGCGGCGAAGAAACCGTGGATGTCTTCGGGACGCGTCTCCTCGCGCACGAGGATGACTTCTTCACCGACCCTGCCGAGCTTCTCGGCCAGGTCGGCGTCGAACACGCACTTGCCGGAGGCAGCGCCGGGCGATGCCGGCAAGCCGGCGGCCACCGGCTCGTCGGTGCTGGCCGGATCCAGGCTAGGATGCAGCAGCTGCTCGAGGAGCTCTGGGTCGATACGGAGCAGCGCCTGCTCCTTGCTGATCAGGTCCTCCTTGTACATGTCGACCGAGGTCTTGACCATCGCTGCCGCATTCATCTTACCGTTGCGGGTCTGCAGGCAGTACAGCGTGCCCTTCTCGATCGTGAACTCGTAGTCCTGGACCTCGAGGTAGTGCGACTCGAGCGTATTACGCAGCGCCACGAGCTGCTCGTACTGGGACGGCATCTCGTGCTGCAAGTCAGCGAGCGGTTTCGGCGTGCGAATGCCGGCGACGACATCCTCACCCTGGGCATTAATCAGGTATTCGCCGAACATCTCGTTCTCGCCGTTACCCGGATTGCGCGTGAAACCGACGCCCGTCGCACAGTCGTCACCCTTGTTGCCGAACACCATCGTGCAGATGTTGACGGCGGTACCATTCGCCATGTCGGGCGTGATGTGGAATTCACGCCGGTAGTCGACGGCGCGTTTGCCCATCCAGGACCGGAACACGGCCTCGACCGCGAGCTGCAGCTGCTTGACGACGTCGTGCGGGAAATCCTGCCCGGTCTCGCGACGTACGACGCTCAGGAACTTGTCGCTGATCTCTTTCAGGTGCTCGGCCTCGAGGCCGATGTCGGCCTTTACGCCGACGCGTTTCTTGACAGCCTCGAAGTGCTCGTCGAAGTGCTCATCATCGATACCGAGCGCAACCTTGCCAAACAGCTGGATGAAGCGACGATAGGCGTCATAGACGAACCGTTCATCGCCGGTCTGCTCGATGAGACCAGCCAGGGTCTCCTCGTTGAGGCCGAGGTTCAGGATCGTGTCCATCATGCCGGGCATCGACAATGCCGACCCGGATCTCACCGATACCAGCAACGGGTCATTGCCCCTGCCGAAAGTCTTGCCAGTGGCCGACTCGAGCTTCTCGATCTCGTCCCTGACCTCGGCCATCAGGGCCTCGGGCAATTCGTCCTTCTCGAGATATTCGAGGCAGGCTTCGGTCGTGATAACGAATCCCGGGGGAACATTGATGCCGATCTGCGTCATTTCGCAGAGGTTGGCACCCTTGCCACCGAGCAATTTCTTGTTCTTGCCGTCGCCGTCAGCGAAGGAATAGACGTGCTTTACAGTCATGATTTTCCGTCCGATTGGGGGTTCTTACGGGCTCCGGAGCGGAATACTGAAGTAATGCCGGCGGCCTGCCTATTGCGGCATACCCCTAATTCGTTGCGGCACCCTGAAAACCTCTAAATTTCAAGCTCTTCGGGCCGATAAAGGCCCTATGTCACTGGGAAAGAAAACGCTGGCCCTGTTCCTCGCGCTCGGCCTGGCCATTTGTGCGGCCAGCTACCTGGCATTGCGGCTCGCCGTGCTTCCGACTTTCGAGGAATTCGAGCGCCAAGCGGCGGCCAATGGCCTCTCACGGATCGAGAGCCTTTTTGAGTCGCGGCTCGAGGCGCTGAAAGTCCTCAATGTCGAATACTCCGCCTGGGACGATACTGTCGATTACATGAAGGGCGAATACGACGAGCTCGTCGAAGAGGAGCTTTCTCCAGGCTACTGGAACAGCATCAACATCAGCGCGCTAGCCGTGTTCGATCGCAGCGAGGAACTCCACTACGGTTGGATTCTCGACCCGGAAGACGGCACGCAGCACCCTTTCGAGGCCATGCAGATCGAGCCGATTGGATCAGGACATGTCCTCGCCGGTCACGAATCGGCGTCCAGTTACGTCACCGGACTGTTGCGCACCACGGCCGGCGCCATGATCGTCGCATCTTTCCCGATCCTCAATAGCGAGGGCCGCGCACCGATTCACGGCACGTTGACAATAGGGCAGTTCCTTACAGACGAGCTTGTTGCAGACCTTGGGCGACACGCAACGATCGACCTTTCGATTCATGTCATGGGCGAGAAGGGCCTTCCATCCCATATCGTTGCGGCATTCCGTGAGTACCCGAATGATGACACGACCATTGTCGCCTACTCGGAGTTCGTCCATGGATTGAAAGTGCTGCGCGATGTTCACGGCGATCCGGCTGCAGTAGTCGAAATCCGACAACCAAGAAGGATCTCCAGGATAGGTGTCGACACGATCCGCACGACAATGCTATTCCTCGCCATCGGCAGCCTCGGTTTCCTGCTGGCGGCACTCTTTTTCACGCGACGGCTGATCGTCTCGCCGATCCACAGGTTGACGGAGAAGATCGTGCGCATCCGGCAGACGGGCAAGCTCGACTTCGACGCAGGCGACGCCCGTGCGGACGAAGTCGGTGTGTTGGCGATGAGCTTCGAGGATCTGACGGCGGGCCTGAGACATACGCGCGAGGAACTCGAGGCTGCCCGCGACGAAGCACTGTCGATGTCGAAGGCAAAAAGCGAGTTCCTTGCCCGCATGAGTCACGAGATCCGCACGCCGATGAACGGCGTGCTCGGCATGACGGAACTCCTGCAGAACACCAGTCTGGACGACAAGCAGGAACGCTTCGCACGGACCATCTACAGCTCGGCCGAATCGTTGCTGCACATCATCAACGACATACTGGACATCTCCAAGATCGAGGCCGGCAAGCTCGAGCTGGATATCGCACCGTTCAACCTGCGTCTCATGGTCGAGGAGTGCCTGGATCTGCTGGCGGATTCGGCTCATCGCAAGAACCTCGAACTCATCGGGTCATTACCGACGGACACGCACGTTCTCGTCGAAGGCGATTCCCTGCGATTGCGCCAGATACTGATCAACCTGCTGAGTAACGCCGTCAAGTTCACGCATGACGGCGAGATCATAGTCCGCGTCGAGCAAAAGGACATCGATGCGGGCAGGATTGCGTGTCGATTCGAGGTTACGGACACCGGCGTCGGAGTCGACCCGGGTAACGTCGATAAGTTGTTCGATCCTTTCACCCAGGAAGACGGTTCGACAACGAGGCGCTTCGGCGGCACAGGCCTTGGCCTGTCCATTTGCAAGCAGCTCGTCGACCTGATGGATGGCGAGATCGGCGTTGAAAGCCAGCCCGGAGACGGATGCACGTTCTGGTTTTCCGTGCCGCTCATCCGCGACGATGCAGCTCCCGAACAAATGAACACGGAACTGCTCGCCGGCAAACGCGTATTGATCGTTGACGATAACGACACCAATCTCGAAACGCTGCAGCACCAGCTCGACAGCTGGCGCATGCGCGTTGAGCCCGCTTCATCAGGACCGGAAGCCCTGGGACTGCTCGGCTCCAACGTTCGCGCGGATCGTCCGTTCGACGCGGTGCTGCTGGATATGAACATGCCCGAAATGGACGGCATGCAGGTAGCTGCCGCGATCCGGCGACTGGAGGAGTACGCGGCTGTGCCGGTGATCGTGCTGAGCTCGATCTCCGCAATCGACGCCGGTGATGGGAGGGACATATCCGAGATCGACGCCTGGCTGACCAAGCCGGTTCGCCAGTCCCGCCTGTTCGAGGCTTTGTCTTCGCACATCGGGCGGCCGCGACGCACGGCCAAGATCCTCGGCGAACCGCCGGAACCCCTGCCGGCAACGAACGACAGCGCTAATAGCGACCTCAGGGTCTTGCTGGCGGAGGACAACCCGGTTAACCAGATGGTCGCCGTCGGCATGCTCAACGAGCTCGGTCATGACACGACCGTCGTGGCGGACGGCGAGGAGGCCGTCGAAGCATTCAGGGAAGGAGACTTCGACCTCGTGCTTATGGACTGCCAGATGCCGGTGCTCGATGGTTTCAAGGCCACGATGTCGATCCGGCGCTGGGAGCAGGAACAGGAAAGACCGCCCACCACGATCGTCGCGTTGACAGCCAATGCGCTCAGCGGCGATCGCGAACGCTGTCTCGCCGCCGGCATGGACGACTACATCAGCAAACCCGTCTCGCTCGAGGAACTTGCGGCCGCAATAACGGGCGCGCTTCAGGGCGGCCCGCCGGAAGAGTCGGTAGAGCCGGAGCACGACGACTCACGACCTCGAGTCCTCATCGTCGATGACAATGTCATCAACCAGCAGGTCACAAACGCAATGGTCGTCGAACTCGGTTACTCCGCGGACCTGGCCGACAACGGTGATGAGGCGCTCGATTTGATGGACACGCAACGCTACGCGCTCGTGCTGATGGACTGTCACATGCCGGTGCGGAACGGTTACGACACGACGCGCGAGATCCGCAGGCGCGAAAGCGATACAAGCGGTGAACCGCGTATTCCCATTGTCGCCGTCACCGCCGATCTGATGCAGAGCAACCGACATCGTTGCCTGAGCTGCGGCATGGACGACTACGTCACGAAGCCGTTCACCGAGGAACAGCTGCGCAGGGTCCTGAACCGCTGGCTCAGCGGCATCGAGGAACACGCGGACCAACCGACGGTCGATCCGGACGGTTTCAGCGCCTTGTCGGAGACGATGACGCTTGCGTCGATCGACCGGCATGCGCTCGAAGAGCTCTACCAGCTGGATAGCTCGGACAGCAAAAGCATGGTGCGGGACATCGTCGTCTCGTACTGCGCCCTGTCGACCAAGCTGATGCTGCAGCTACGATCGGCGGTCGCCGATGCTGACGTCGAACAGATTGAATTGCTCGCGCATTCACTGAAGGGCTCCAGCGGCCAGGTTGGAGCTGTGCTGTTGACGGCATTGTGCGAGCAGATCCTCACCGGCGTGCGCAATGGCGATCTCAGTGACGCCGCCCCGCTATGCGAACGAGCCGCCGTAGAGCACTCTGCCGTCATCACTGCGCTGGACCAGGAGTTGCAGCGCATCGCGGCGTAACCAGAGCTAGTCGTAGGGACGCAGCCGCGAAAGGCTGTGCACGAAGATCACCCGGTCCTCGATCGTCAGGATCCCGTCGTCGACCATATTGCGCAACAGCCTCGACAGCGTCTCGGGCTTGATCGACAGGCGCGACGCGATAACGTGCCGCGGCAGCTCCAGGCGTACCGTAGCCTCATCATCATTCGTCTCGATGATGTGGTCCAGCAGGTAACTGGCCAGCCGGCTGCGCGCATTCTGGACGGTCAGGTTCTCGATCTCCCGCACCCGTGCATGCAGGTGCCGGCAGACGTCGCTGAGCAGACGCATGCACGCATCGGGGTTTTCGTAGATCAGGTCGACGTAGGCGATGTTGGGAATCTGGCACAACGTGCTGTCCGCCAGCGCCTCCGCCGTGACCGGGTACTTGCGCTCCCGCATGAAAGTTACCGCTTCGGCGAACGTGCGACCCGGGCCGACGACTTCCAGCACCTTCTTCTCACCGGTGGCTGCAATCAGGTTGAGTTCCACAAGGCCGGTATCGACGAAATAAAAGTTCAGCGCCGGATCACCACGATGAAACAGCACCTCGCCCTTGGCCAGCGTTTTCGGCGTAACGGAAGCCACGAGTGTGTCGAAGTCCGCGTCCCCCAGCCCCGCGAAAAGGTAGTGCTGCCGCACCGTGTCGTAGAGAGGAGAACAGGAGTCCATAAAGGAGCAGTCTAGCACTCCCCCGCTACGGGTCGCGGAACCGATCATCGACGCCCTCCACCGATATCAATGCTGTCCAGTCTAGGGATTGCCGGGCAGGCCTCCTTGATCCAGGTCAAGGCGCGCGATGGCCGGAAGCCTACTATTGGCCGTATCGAACCGACGTTGGTGCCATGTACAGATTCCTGATATCCGCCCTTGCCCTGGGTTCGGCATTGCCGCTCGGGGCCGAGCCGGTGAGCACCTCCGACAGCGCGGCCAATTTCGACGAGATCGTCGTGGTGGCCACGAAGCGCGAGACGGGGATCCGCGACGTGGCCGCCGACGTGACCGTGCTCGACAGCGCGGAGCTGCAGTCGATCCTGAGCACGTCGCTGGCCGACGCATTCCGTTTCGTTCCGGGCGTTGCTCACGAGGCTTCCGGGTCGCGCTTCGGGACGGAAGGCGTCACGATTCGCGGCATCGGCGGTAATCGGATCGCGCTCGAACTCGACGGGGTGCCGCTGTCGCAGCAATTCGATATCGGCAACTTCTCCAATGCAACCCGCGACTTTGCTGATACGGGCCTGCTCGGCAACATCGAGGTGCTGCGCGGGCCCGCTTCGGCACTCTACGGCAGTTCTGCTCTCGGTGGTGTCGTTTCGATGCGTACGCTCGATCCCCGGCGGTACGCGTCGGACGGCCCGCCCGGCGGCAGCGCGACGGCGCTCTATCGGGGTATCGACGACAGCCGTAACCTGCAGGGTGTGCTCGCCCTGAACGGCTCGCAGGCCTCGCTGCTGCTGGGTGGCAGCTACCGTGACGGTTCTGAGCGAGAATCTGCGGCGCAGGACGACCCGATGGACCGGCAGGACTACGAACGCCGTGCGGCGCTCGTGAAACTGGTTGGCGAGAACCGTTACGGGCACAACTGGCAGCTCAGTGCGATCCGGCAAGAACACGATGTATCGACCGAGATTACCTCGGTCCTCGGCAACGGCCGTTTCCGGTCGACCACCCGCCTCGAAGGCGACGATACGCACGAATCGGACATGTTGAGCGCCGAGTACCGCTTTGATTCCGGATGGTTCAGTGACGGCCTGGTGCGCGCCTATTACGCGAACGCGGCGATCGATCAGTACACGCTGGACGAACGCGCCGCAGCGCGAACACCCGCGACCATCGAAAGAGACTTCTTCTATGACCAGCGCACCCGGGGTGCGGAACTCAATCTCTGGCGCGACGCCGAATTAGCCGGATGGACCCACCATTTCGGTATCGGTATCGAGTACGCGGAGACGCGCACCACAGAACTGCGCGACGGGATCTCCACGAGCCTCGTCGACGGAAGCGTGTCGGCGGACGTGCTTGGTGAGTCCTTCCCTGTACGCGATTTCCCGATTACGGAAATGCGCGAGACGGGTACCTACCTGTCGGATGAGCTGTCACGTGGCCCACTCTCATTGATCATGGCGCTGCGCTACGACCACAACGAGCTGGACCCGGAGAGCGATACGATTTATGCCGACGATAATCCGGCGACGTCGGTCGTGGCCCTGTCGGACTCCGATCTCTCGCCGAAACTGGGCGCTATCCTGCACGTCGGCGATGCTCTCGACCTTTACCTGCAATACGCGCAGGGCTTCAGGGCGCCACCCTTCGAGGACGCGAACATCGGGCTCGACATTCCCATGTTCAACATCCGTGCGATCCCGAACCCTGACCTCGAATCCGAAACCTCGGAGGGCTGGGAGGCCGGACTGCGCTGGCAGGGCGAGCGCTCGAGGGCACAGCTGAGCGTATTCCGTACCGACTACGACGACTTCATCGAGACCAAGGTCCGCATCGGTGTCGATCCGTTGAGTGGCAGGCTCCTGTTCCAGTCCATCAACATCGGCGATGCATACATCCGCGGACTGGAAGCGCGCTGGGTTCACGAACTGTCCGGCCGGCTGCAAGGCCTGATGCTACATGCGGCAGCGTACTGGGCCGAGGGAGAGAACCGTGACAATGACGAGCCGCTGAATTCGGTCGGCCCCGCCGAGGCGGTGTTCGGCGCGACCTGGCGCTCGGCGGATGGGCATACCGAGTTGCGCGCACTGCTGACGGCAACCGACGACTGGTCGCGACGTGACGAAACGGCGGGCGAACTGTTCCAGCCTCCCGGCCACGCGGTTCTCGACCTGTTCGCCGCGCATTCGTTCGGCGATCGCCTGACGCTCCGGGCGAGCATCGGCAACGTCACCGATCGCACCTGTTGGCGGTGGTCGGAGGTGCGAGGACTCGCGCCCGACGACCCCCTGTTACCGACGCTGGCCGAGGCCGGCAGGAATTATTCGATTGGCCTGCAATGGGACTGGTAGTCCCGGGAAGCATTATTGGGAGATACAGAAATGACCACGCTAGGCATCAAGACGACAGGCTGGCACACCATTGCGCTGGCAGCTAGCCTCTTATTCACGCACCAGGTGCTTGCACAGGACGCGGCCGTGCACGAGGCAGAAACCGCGGCCGGCAGCATGGCAGAACTCATGGAGCAAGGTGGCGGCCTGTACAACACGCACTGCGGTGCCTGCCACCAGCCGAACGGCGAGGGCCTGGCTGGCGCATTTCCGCCGCTTGCCGAGTCCGATTACCTGATGGAGGATCGCACACGCGCCATCGCAACGGTGATCCAGGGATTGTCCGGCGAAATCACGGTCAACAAGCAGAAATACAACGCGGTAATGCCCGGCATGGGACACCTGGCCGATACGGAGATTGCCGCGATCCTGACCTACGTCATGAATTCCTGGGGAAACGAGGCGTCGGCCTTTGCCGTCTCCGAGATCGAGAAGGTCCGTGCCGACACGGGCCTCCAGGATCGTGCCGTCGGCGAACGCCACCCCGGCGCTACCGAGGGTGAGATGCGCTACCAGGGCACGCCATCACCGATACCGCCCGAGGAGGCACGTGCCGTGCAGAGCCCGGAGGGCCCAACCCTGAGTGCACAGGAGTACGAAACCTCGACGCGACTGTATTTCGAGCGCTGCGCCGGCTGCCACGGCGTGCTGCGCAAGGGCGCAACCGGTAAGGCGCTGACGCCGGACATCACACGGCCGAAGGGCACGGACTATCTCAAGGCGCTGATCACCTACGGTTCACCCGCCGGCATGCCTAACTGGGGAACGTCTGGAGAACTGGACGATTACGAAATCGACATGATGGCGCGTTTCCTGCAGCAGGAGCCGCCCGCGCCGCCTGAATTCGGCCTCGCCGACATGAAGGAGAGCTGGAAAGTACTCGTAGCGGCGAACAAGCGGCCGAAGAAACCCCAGCACAAGCGCAATATCGACAACTTCTTCTCGGTCACGCTGCGCGACAGCGGGCAGGTCGCCATCATCGATGGCGACACGAAGGAGATCGTCAGTATCCTGGAGACGGGGTACGCGGTGCACATCTCCCGGCTGTCGGCATCGGGACGCTACGTCTACACGATCGGCCGCGACGCCCTCGTCAACATGGTGGACCTGTACATGGACCCGCCGCAGACCGTCGCCCAGATCAAGGTTGGACTCGAGGCGCGTTCGGTCGAGACGTCGAAGTACAAGGGCTACGAGGACAAGTTCGCGATCGCCGGCTCCTACTGGCCGCCACAGTACGTCATCATGGACGGCGACACCCTCGAGCCGCTGAAGGTCGTGTCGACGCGCGGCATGACCGTGGACACGCAGGAATACCACCCCGAGCCGCGCGTCGCCGCAATCGTCGCGTCGCACGAGCACCCAGAGTTCATCGTGAACATCAAGGAAACCGGGCATATCCTGCTCGTAAACTACAGCGACATCGACAACCTAACGGTGACCGACATCGGCGCAGCGCGCTTCCTGCATGACGGCGGCTGGGACAGGACCAAGCGTTACTTCCTGACCGCGGCGAACCAGTCCGACAAGATCGCGATCGTCGACTCCCGCGATCGCAACCTCGAGGCACTGGTCGACGTCACGAAGATCCCGCATCCGGGACGCGGCGCGAATCTTCTCGATCCGGAACATGGGCCAGTGTGGGTCACAAGTGCACTCGGCAACGCGAACATTACATTCCTGGGCACGGATCCCGAGGGGCATCCGGACAAGGCATGGAAAGTCGTGCGCATTCTCGACGGCCAGGGCGGTGGCTCGCTGTTCGTGAAGTCGCATCCGGAGTCCGGCAACCTGTGGGTCGACGCCCCGCTGAACCCGGAGGAGAGCATCAGCCAGAGCGTCGCGGTCTTTAGTATCAATGACTTCGACGCGGGCTACGAAGTGCTGCCGATCGCCGAGTGGGCAGAACTCGGTCCCGGACCGAAACGCGTCGTGCAGCCGGAGTACAACCAGGCGGGTGATGAGGTATGGTTCTCGGTCTGGAGCGGACAGAAGGAAGAGTCTGCAATCGTCGTGGTTGACGACAAGACCCGCAAGCTGAAGCATGTCATCAAGGGCCCCGAGGTCATCACGCCGACGGGTAAGTTCAACGTGCACAACACGGTAGAGGACATTTACTGATAATGAGCGCCGCAGCATCGAAACGAATCGCTGCATACGGCCTGCTGGCGACCTTGTCGCTGGCAGCGCCGGTTCATGCAGACAGCCATTCCGGCAGCGACCTGGCAACCGCGATCGCCTCGGGCGATGCCAGCCTGAACTTCCGTTATCGCTACGAGTACGTCGACCAGGACTCCTTTAGCGAAGACGCCCATGCGTCGACGCTGCGCATGCGGCTGAACTACAAGACGGGCGAGTGGCAGAGCTGGTCCGGTTTCCTGGAGTTCGACCACGTGCTCGAAGTGTTCCTGAACGATTACAACAGCGGTTCGGGAACGAGCACCGGCGATCGAGACCAGTACCCGGTCGTAGCCGATCCCAACGGATCGGACTTCAACCAGGCCTACCTGCAGTATGCGCCCAATGCCGATTGGCGCACCCGCATCGGTCGTCAACGCATCCTGCTGGACGACCAGCGCTACGTCGGTGGCGTCGGTTGGCGGCAGAATGAGCAGACCTACGACGCTCTCTCTGTGCAGTACAAGGGCTTCGACAAGACGACGGTCTTCTACAGCTATGTCGCGAACGTCAATCGCATTTTCGGCTCGAGCGTTCCGGCCGGTGACCACGACCAGAACACTCACCTGCTGAACGTCAACGTCGGCCTGACCGATGCATGGTCGGTTGTCGGCTACGCCTACCTGATCGACAACGACGATTCCCCGGGCGCCTCGACCGATACCTTCGGCCTGCGCGCAAACGGCAAGGTCGACCTCGGCGGCGGCAAGCTATCCATCATTGCGGACGTGGCGACCCAGTCCGACGCGGGTGACAATCCGGCAGACTTCGACGCCAGCTATTTCCGCATACAGGGCGACTGGACGCTCAATGCGCTGACCGCCGGCATCGGCTTCGAATCGCTGGGCAGTGACAACGGCCAGGGTTTCCGCACACCGTTCGCGACGTTGCACGCATTCAACGGCTGGGCGGACAAGTTTCTGAGTACGCCCGGCGCCGGACTCGAGGACCTGTATCTCAAGGTCGGCTACAAGTACAAGCCATGGAGCTTCACGCTCGTCTACCACGACTTCTCGGCGGAATCCGGTGGTGGTGACTTCGGAACGGAAATCGACCTGTCCGCCGGCCGCGGATTCGCGGAGCGCTACGGCGTGTTGTTCAAGCTCGCCGCGTTCGACAGCGACGATGCGGCGTACGACGATACGACGAAACTCTGGGTCATGCTGACGGCAGGGTTCTGACGCAAAGGCGCCGGCTCATGCCGGCGCCTTCTTTCTTCGTTGCGCTATCGCGCTTACTGGATTCCTCTTCCGGGTGACCACGGCACCCCGGCCGCATCCAGCGCTACCTTGAGACCGGCGTACTCGACGTCGATCAGCTCGGACAGCTCGCGGCGTATCGTCTCGTATTGCTCCTGGGCAATCGCGAGCGACTCACGCTGTTCGGGCGTCGGGCCGTAGGCATTCGATGCCGGATCGAAGCCCGCGTGCCAGAGTCGACCGGATACCGATACTTCGTCCCACTCGTGGAACATGTCACGCGTTTCGTTGCCCGCCAGGCGGTCCCGCTGCATGATCGCGCGCTGCCGGATCGAGTTTGCGATCTCGTACAGCGACCCGTCCGCGGTCGAGCGTTGCAGGACCTCCTTGATGGCGTCCAGCTCAGTGACGACCTCGTCGATTGCTCTGACAGTGCCGTCGGCGGCACGACCCAGCTCGTCGACCTGGACCTGGAACACGACGCGCTGCTCCTGCGTACTGCCCGCGAGTGTGGGTTCGCGAATCGGCACCGCCTCGAAGCTCTGCGTCTGGCCGAGCGCCGTCAGCACGCCGTCGACGCGCTTGTACATCGACACTTCGAACGGGCCGGGCACGACGAGGACGCCCAGGTTCTCGCCACGCCAGTTGTAGCGCTGATCCTCGGGCACCCAGGCCTCGAGCGGCGGGCGACGCAGGTCCCACGAGACGCGGTGGAAACCCGCCTCCACCGGCCCCTCGATCTGTCGCACCACGCTGCCGTTGCGGTTCTTGATCATGAACACGATAGCGGGCTCGTCCTCACGCTGCTCCTTGAGGATCGTGTCCCAGGACGCGAATCCGACGTCCTCGTTGTTCTTTTCGAGTTCCTTTTCAGCCTCGCGTCGCGTTTCCTGGCTGGTCTTGAGTCCTTCCGCGATGTAGTACGTGAACGTCGCACCGAATTCGGGGTTCTTCGCGACATAGAAGCCGTCACCCTGCGCGGCTTTGCAGCCGTTTTCGCGACAGCCCATTGGGCGCTTCGGCACGTACCAGTGCGCATCCCGGACCGGGAACAGCACAGTATCGTTTTGAAGCATGTCCTCAGTGACATCTCGCAAGGGCGTGTAATCGTCGAGGATGTAGAAACTGCGACCGAAGGTCGCACCGACGAGGTCGTTCTCCCGCGTCTGGATCACGAGGTCGCGGAACGGGATGTTGGGCGAACCACCTTTCAGTTTGGTCCACTCGCCGCCCCCGTTGATCGTGAAGAACACGCCGAACTCGGTGCCCAGGAACATCAGGTCAGGCTTCTCGTGATCCTGCACGATCCGCCAGAGGATGTGGCGCTCGGGCAGGTTGCCGGCAATGCTCTTCCAGCTTCTTCCACGGTTCTCGCTCTTCAATACGTAGGGTGAGAAGTCGCCGCTCTTGTGATCGTCGACGACCACGTAGACCACGTCGGGATCGTGCAGGTCCGCCTTGATGTCGTTGACGAAAAAGCGATTCGGCACGCCTGGCAGGCGATCGATACGGCGCCAGTTCGCGCCACCGTCCTCGGTGACCTGGATCAGGCCGTCGTCCGTGCCGACGTAGATCAGCCCCTCGACGAGCGGCGATTCGGACAGCGACGTGATCGTGTTGAACTCCGACATCGCGTACATATCCCACGGCGAGTCGTAACTCCAGGTGCGCCCCATCAGCGGCTGGCGCGTGCGTTGCTCATTCCGCGTCAGGTCACCACTGATCGTCTTCCACGAATCGCCGTAGTCCTCGCTCCTGTATACGCGCTGCGTGCCGAAGAACAGGGTGGATGACTTGTGCGGGCTGATCAGGATCGGTGCGTCCCAGTTGTAACGATTGGGTGGTTCCCCCTTACCTGCCTGCGGTTTGATGTACACCTGCTCGCCGGTCTTGCGGTCGTAGCGCACAAGGTTGCCCTGCTGCCACTGCGCGTAGACGATGTCCGGATTGTTGGGGTCGACGGCCGACTGGTGACCGTCGCCGAACAGCGTGACGAACCAGTCCGAGTTGCGGATACCCATGGCGTTCATCGTGCGCGACGGGCCGCCGTGGCTGTTGTTGTCCTGCGTACCGCCGTAGACGTTGTAGAACGGCTCGTCGTAATCGACCGCGACCTTGTAGTACTGCGTAATCGGCAGGTTGCTGATGAAGCGCCAGGACTTGCCGAGGTCGTAAGACTCATAGACGCCGCCATCGACGCCGACCAGGAGGTAGTTCTCATCGTCCGGGTCGAACGCCATCGCGTGATGGTCGGAGTGCTTGGTTTCGTGGCGCAGATTCGTGAAGTTCTCGCCGCCGTCTTCCGTCACGTGCATCTGCACATCCATCTGGTAGACGCGATCGAACTTGTGCGGGCTTGCAAAGATCTCCTGGTAGTAATGCGGGCCCGTACCGCTCGACAGGTATTCGTTCTTCTTCTCCCAGGTCTCGCCGCCGTCTTCCGAGCGCCAGAAACCGCCGGTGCGATTGGCGAGCTCGATCGTCGCGTAGATGACGTCCGGGTCCTGCGGCGAGATCGCGAGGCCGGTCTTGCCGCGGTTCTCTTCCGGCAATCCGTTGGTCAGCTCACGCCAGGTTTCGCCGCCGTCCGTCGACTTGTGGATGCCGGTGCCGGGGCCGCCGTCCATCAGCACCGCGACGTTGCGGAAACGCTGCCAGGATACGGCGTACATGACGTCCGGGTTGCGCGGATCCATGTGCACTTCCGACACGCCGGTGTACTGGTCGTCGATCTCGGTATTGCCGAGTCCGTCGCCCAGCACCTTGCGCCAGTTCTCGCCGCCATCCGTGGACTTGTAGAGGCCGCGATCGCCGCCCCCCGACCACATCGGACCCTGCGCGGCGACGAAGATCGTATTCGAATCGCGCGGATCGATGCGGATCATGCCGATACGCTCAGAGTCCTTGAGCCCCATGTTCTCCCAGTTCTTGCCGCCGTCACGGCTGCGGTAGATGCCTGCCCCGTATCCGGCGTGCCGTCCGCTGACGTTCTCGCCGGTGCCGACCCAGATCGTGTTGTGATTGTTCGGATCGATCGTCACGCAGCCGATGGAATAGGAATCCTCGTTATCGAAGATCGGCTCCCACGTGGTGCCGCGGTTTACCGTCTTCCAGACGCCGCCGCTACCGACGCCGACGTACCAGGTGCTCTGGCTCTCCGGGTGTACCGCGATGTCGGCGATGCGACCGGACATGAAAGCGGGCCCGATGCTGCGGAATTCCAGCCCCTTGAAGGTTGACTCATTGAATCCGGGCTCTGGCTTTTCCTCCTCAGCCGCGTAGACGTACGGTGCCAGAAGCGCCAGGATCAAGGCGCAGAATTGCATAGGCTTCATGCTTTTCCCCTCGTTATTGTCCGGATCAGTCGCTGCCAGCGTACTGATCAGCGTATTTGTCGGCCCAATGATACAGCTTCATGTCGCGCAGGAGTTGCTGAAAACGCGGATTCGAGTTGATCTCGGGCGTCTTGGAGTTGACCCCGATGTAAGGAGCATCCGGGTCGAAATTGCGAAACGCGGTCTGGTACCAGTCGATGGCACTTTCGATATCACCGCCATGATCGTACAGCCCTGCAATCGTCATCGGAGGCACGTACTCGACCTTCGATTGCTCCGCGAGCATACCCGCAATCTCCAGCATTGCGCCCCGGTACCCCAGCTGGTCATGAACATCGCGCAGCATCGGTACCAGGTCCGCTTCGCCGGCGACGTGCTCGATAACCCCCGTGAAAGCGGCAAACGCTTCCTCTTCGTTGCCGAGGTAATGGTGCGCCAGGTTCAGCGTGACGTAACCGAAACCGAACCCGGGGTTCTCATCGAGGACGCGCTGGGCCACCGCCGTCGCCTCTTCATAGTCATTGAGCATCACGAGCTGAATCGCCGCCAGGGCGTGCACGAACGGGTTCATCGGGTCCAGTTCGAGAGCAAGCTGCATGTGCTCACTGCTCTTTTCGAGTTCGCCGACGATCCCGAGATAATGGGAGAAGAACATGTGCGCTTCGGCATAACTCGGGTTCAGCTCGATGGCCCGCTCGAAGTGTGGGCGGGCGGCCTCGAAGTCGAAGTGCTGCCACGTCAGTGTGCTCGCGAGGCCTGAGTAAGCGTCGGGCAACAGCGGATCGAGTTCCAGCGCTTTTTCCATCGGTAGCCTGCATTGCTCACGTGCTTCAGCCGGCGTCAGGATGCCGATCTGCGCCTGGAACACGCAAAGTTTGGCGAGACCCCAATGGCCCATCGCATAGTCCGGATCGACTTCGACGGCCTGCTGAAAGAAGCCGGCGGCTCGCTGCATGTCTTCGGGCGTGAAGCGCTCAACGTAGAAGACGCCCCTGAGGAACGCCTCGTAGGCCTCAGGATTTACGGCCGGTGCATCCTGGAGACGGGTCTGCTCGTCGTCGGTCAAATCGACGCGAATCCGCCCTGCAATCTCCTGCACGACGCGGCCCTGTAGTCGCAGGATATTCTCGATGTCATCCTCGAAGGTCGCGGACCACACCTGTTCATCGCGGCGAGTGTCCAGCAGCCGCACCGCGATGCTGACGAGGGAACCGGATCGAAACACCGACCCTTCGACGACGCGGGCCACGCGGAGCTGTCCCCCAACCTCGTGAAGTGGCGCACCGGCATCGCGATACGGCAGGGTCGACGTTTTCGAGGTAACTCGAAGCGCACGGATACGCGACAAACCAGTGATCAATCCGGCCTGCATCCCCGATACGAAATACTGCTGCTCGGGATCGCCGGCGATATTGTCGAGCGGCAGGACGGCGATCGAGAACGGATCGATCGCGCCACGAATCCTGTCAGACGTTTCTTCGATCCGCGACGAGAACTCCAGCGTCACCGCCAGTGCGACAACGGCGAGCGCAGCGAGGATGACATAGTCGGCCATGCGCAGCGACGGGTCGAAATGCTCCGTCGCGGACGGCGGTGCTGTCCGCGCAATGCCAGTCAGGGAAACATCATAGAACCAGGCGAACACGATGGCGACCGGGAACAGCAGAAGCGAGATCAACCAAACGTACAGCAGCGCGCTGTCGGGGACGCTGATTGCCGGGAATACCAGGCTAGCCACCTGCACGGCAACCCATGCCGCGACGATGTAAACGCCCGCCGCGCGAAACACACGCCTGCGCCGCAGCTCGGTGATCAGGTCTCTCAAAGCCATGGTCGCCGGAGTTTAGCACCCCCGCATTTTCCCCAATGGCAGTCCTCTGCTGAATGGCGCAATATCGGGTTAGATCTCAAGTGACAGGAGCCTCCGTCATGACCGAGAAAGCAGCACATGCACGTATGCCCGAGCATCTCGCGACGATCGTCGCCGCCGGCTACGCCACCTGGGCCAGCGACGAGGTCGACCCTGCGCTGCGTGCGCGCTTCGACGAGAACCGTATCCCGGTCGTCGGCGTGCGCCAGGTCCGGGTCTGGGGCCTGCAGGTCGACGACGAACGCGAACTGCCCGGCCACGAGCGAACGAATATCCCCGACGAGGAAATCTGGGAGGTCAACCTGGAGGCCAAAGACGGCTCTCGCTACGAGGTCGAATCGCGCTTACTGAAACCCGTGACCTGATGCAGGCGGTTGCTCGGTCTCCGGCAGACCGGCGGCCTGCATGATGATCGCTTGCGTCGCCCGCAGGGCACCCTGGTTGTCGGCGATGACCCGCCTGGCGGCACCGGCGGCCCGGCTCCGTTCCTGGGGATCATCGAGAAAGCGCGAGATCGACGCGGCAAGCCCCCTCGGATCGCGAACCTGCTTTGCGGCCCCGTATCCCACAGCCGTCCTGCTGCTCTGTTCGAAGTTGAACACGTGCGGACCGAATACACACGGCGTATCGACCGCCATGGCTTCGACGAGATTGTGGCCGCCATGGCGCACGAGGCTGCCACCGACAAAAGCGACGTCGGCGGCGCCGTACATACCGACGAGCTCCCCCATCGTGTCGCCGATGAGGACATTGGTGTCCGCCGGCAGCGGGTCGCGCCCTGCGCTGTGAAGCTCGACGGTATGGCCTTCACGACGGCAGAGCTTCTCGACACCAGGAAAGCGTTCAGGGTGGCGCGGCACGAGGACCAGCAGCAAATCCAGGTGGTCCCGTAGCAGCGTCGCGAATGCCTCGAGCACCTTCGGTTCCTCGCCATCGTGGGTACTCGCGGCAATCCAGACGGGCCGTCCTGCCCCCCAGCGCTCGCGCAGTGCGCGCACCGTGTCCGCAATACCAGCGGGCGGTTCGACGTCGAACTTCAGGTTGCCGGTTACCGTAAGCCTGCCGTCGGGGGCACCGAGCGCAAGCAGCCTGTCGGCGTCGTCGGCGGACTGCGCGGCGATGACGGTCGGCCGTGCCAGCATCCGGCGAACCACGTTCGGAAACAAAGAGTAGCCCTTGAAAGACTTCGGCGAGACGCGGACGTTCAGTAACAGCGTCGGGATCGAGCGCTCTTCGCACAGCCGCAGGATGTTCGGCCAGAATTCCGTCTCGATGACGAACGCGACCTTCGGCTTCACGCGATCGAGGAAGCGCCTGACTGACCCCGGCAGATCGTACGGCGCGTAGCAATGCAGCACGGAGTCGCCGTGCAATTGACGGACCTGCTCCGAACCGGTCGGCGTCATCGTCGTCACCAGGACCCTGTGGTCAGGGTAGCTGTCTTTCAGGTAGTCGACGAGGCGCGCAACGGTGCGCACTTCGCCGACGGATACGGCGTGCACCCAGATGACGTCGTCGCCGTCGACGGCATCGACGAATCCGAAGCGCTCACCCCAGCGCCGCAGGTACGGCGGGTAATTCAGACCACGCCAGAAGAGGTGGCCCAGCGCCCAGAGCACGAGCACGTATATACCTGCGGAGTACAGCAGGTTCTGGTCGACGACCAGGCGTTTGATCCTATCCAGCATCAGATCGTCAGGTCTGGCACTCGACTGCCTGCCGGGCAGCGAAGTACTGCCGGTAGTCCTCGTCGACGTCGATGCGCGACCGGACGACGTCGTCGTAAGACCCAGTCAGGCCGAGCAGCAGTTCGCAGACTTCGCGTACCGCGTATTTGGATGAACCCGTGACGTAGTCGCAAAGCGCATTCCTGGCAGCGAAATCCGCGAGCAGCGGGCTGGCATCGCGCTTCACCATGAGCCGCACACCGCACATCTCCGCCATGCCGAGATCGTTGATATCGTCGAACACGCAGACGAGTTGCCCGGCGTCAACGCCGTGCTGTGCAACGATGCTGTCGATCACCTGGCGCTTGTCCCTGATGCCAGTGAACACGGCATTGAAATGCTCGCGCTCGGCGAAGCGAATGGCTGTCGGGTTGTCTGCGCCGCTGATGATCGCCGCGAACGGCAACGCGCCCGAGCTGCGCCATAGACCGAAGCGAAGCATGTTCGTGCCCATCGAGTCCGCCTCGCTGAAATCGCTGTGCGTAGCCTCGCCCTTGCGACCCGTATTGAAGACGCCGTCCCAGTCGAATACGACGCCGCGGCATCGACGGACGGCGGCCGCAATATCCGCCGCCGCGGCGACAAAGCGACCGCCGATCGATTCAAAGCGTTGCTGAATCGCTGCCAGGTCCGCGGACACGATTAGCCGCCGAACAGGTCCTTGCTGACGATGTCCTGGATGTCGATGATGCCGACGGGCTTGCCGTCGTCGACGACGATGATGGTATCCACATGCGATTTCTCGAACATCGACATCGCGTCGTAGAGCAGCGAATCGGCCTCGATCGTGATCGGGCTTTCCGTGAAGCCGAGCTCGGACAGCGATTTCTGGACGACACCCGAGCCGTGTTCCTGCAGGCTTCGTCTCAGATCGCCATCAGTGAAGACGCCCTTCACGCCACCATCATCGGCAGCAATCGTCACGGCGCCGAGGCGCGATTCGGTCATCTTGATCATCGCATCCGAGACCGTGTCACTCGCGACGCATAGCGGGTTCTGTTCGCGGATGACTTCCTTGACCCGCTCCGTCATCAGGCGCGTGTGCTCCAGGAACTGGTTCGTGCCGACCGTGGTCAGCGCGTTGTGGCACAGCACGCGCATGACTTTCCACGGCACCGTGCAGACATGCGCGCCGTCTATCAGCGCCTGGCGGACGTGGTCCGGATGCCGTACCGACGAGAACATCACCTTGGTGTCGTAGTGATACTTGTTGATGACATCGACGCACTGCCCGAACAGGGCGTTGGCATCGTGTCCCTGGTCCTGCAGCCGGCCGGCGAGTGGGCAGACGAATGCGGCGCCGGCCGCCATCGCCATGTAGGCCTGGTTAAGCGTGTAGATCAAGTGCACATTGACGCGATGTCCGCGCTTCGTCAGCGTGTTGCAGGCCCGTACACCCTCCTGCGAGATCGGCACCTTGAACACCGGCTCGCTCTCGAGCGGCAGCGTCAGCAGGCGTTCGGCCTCGCTGACGATCTCGTCATGCGTGTTGCCCAGCGCCTCGACCTGCAGCTCCGGCACCATGCCGGACAGTTTGACGATAGCGCCATCGACATCGGTTATGCCGTGGCGATGCATAAAGGTCGGCGTCGTGGTGAGACCGGCCAGGAACCCCAGTTCGAACGCTTGTTCGATCTCTTCGAAATCGACGGAGTCGAGGTACAGCTCCATTCTTGTTCTCCTCGCAGATGATTACAGGTTGCGCACGAGGCGGTGTATGTCGAGTAACGGCTTCAGGAATTCGGCGAGGTCGTCCAACAGGTACTGGCTGGCGGCATCGCATAGCGCCTCGGGCGGATTCGGGTGTGCCTCGACGAACAGGCCGTCGACGCCCGCTGCAACGCCCGCCCGGCCCAGCACGTTGAGATACTGGCGCGTACCGCCTTTCGGGTCTTTGCTCGGGATGCCGTAGCGGCGAATCGAGTGCGTGATGTCGAACACGACCGGGTAGCCGGCGTCGCGCATCATGTAGAAGCTGCGTGGATCCACGATGAGATCGTTATAACCAAAGGTGTAGCCGCGTTCGGTCAGGATGATCCTGTCGCCGCCCACCGCCTCGATCTTCTTGACCGGTTTCATCATGTTGTCGGGCGCAATGAACTGGCCGTGCTTCAGGTTGACTACCGCACCCGTTTTCGCTGCCGCCGTGACGATGGAAGTCTGCATGCAGAGATACGCCGGAATCTGCACGATGTCGACGACCTCGGCCGCCGGCGCAGCCTGGCTCGGGTAGTGGATGTCGGTTAGCGTTGGCAGACCGACCTCGGTCTTGATGCGCTGCAGTATGCGCAGGCCCTCTTCCAGGCCGGGGCCCTGGAAATACTCGAGGGAGCTGCGATTGTCCTTCGTGAACGAGGACTTGAAGATCAGCGGCACACCGAGGTCCTCGGATACGCCTTTCAGCCGCTCGGCCGTCTTCAACATCATCGACTCTTCCTCGATGACGCAGGGGCCGCTGATCAGGAATAGCTCGTCGGATCCGCAGTCGATGCCGGCGACGTCAACATGTTTGACTGGTTTCATGACTCGATGGAATTCCTTGATTCGACGTGGAATCTCTGGGAGTAGTGTCCGCGGGCAGGTAGTCTCGCAGAAGTTGGAGATTCTGGCCAGCGGCACCGCGACTATCCAGCACGACCAGCCGCGCCCGGCGACCCATTTCGGCCCGGAATGAAGGATCGTCGAGCAGTTTCCCGAGCTCGGCCCGGAGTTCGTCCTCGTCGCGCACCTGGGCGCCGCCGCCCGCCGCCAGCAGGGCGCGTACCGTCTCACGGAAGCTGTAATTGTAGGGCCCGAACAGGACCGCAAGCCCGAGAACGGCGGGCTCCATCAGGTTGTGACCGCCCTTGTTGCTGCCGCGATAGTGCAGGCTGCCGCCTACGTAGGCGATGTCCGACATCGTGTAGAAGCGGCGCAGCTCGCCCATTGTGTCGACCACGATGACCTGGTTCGCAGCGAGAGGCGCGTTCCCGGTCTCGAGCTCGGTCTTCCGCACGCCCGCAAGCCCGAGGTCATCCAGCTCGCCGATCACCGTCGCGGCATCCGCCGGGTAGCGTGGCACGATGACAAGGTGCAGTTCGCGGCCGGTCTCGACAAGGCTGCGGTAGACCGATAGCAGGGCCCTGTCCTCGCCCCGGTGCACGCTACCGCCAATCAGGACCGGCACGTCGTCCTTTGCCCCGTACTGCTCGCGCAGCTGCCGCCGCAATTTGTGCACCTCGTCCGGGTCGCCTGCCTCGCAGAGGTCGTATTTCATATTGCCGGTGACGTGCAGACGCTCCGCACCGACCCCCAGCTCCCGGAGTCTCTCCGCGTCCTCGTCGGTCTGTGTCGCGATCAGGTCGACCCTGGAAAGCACCCGGGAGATGAAATGCAAGCGTTTTGCCCGGCGGAATGACTTCTCTGACATGCGAGCATTGACCACGCACAACGGAGTTCCCCGGCGATGAACGCTTGCGATGAAATTCGGCCAGAATTCAGCCTCGACCAGCACGATGACCGTGGGATCGATAACGGCCAGGAAGCGCCGCACAACGAACGAGAAGTCGGCCGGGAAATAGATGACCTCGTGCCCGGGAAACGCCTTCTTCGCGACCGTGTAGCCGGAGATAGAGAAGGCGGAAATCACGATGCGCGGCTTGCCGGGCAGCGCCTCGATCGGCCCGACGAGCGCCCGCAGCAGATCGATCTCACCGGCCGATGAACCGTGCAACCAGACGGTCGTTCGTCCCGGCTCCGGTTCCAGGTCCGGCCTGAACCGGGCACCGAGGCCGGCACGGAACGACGGCCGCAACAGCAGCATGACAAGCACCCATGGCGACAGGATGACGAGCGTCACTGCGTACAGTAGGTCGAGGAACATCGTCGTTTCGCTGAAAACCGGCTTGCAGGAATACACAGTTTAGCGGAAGCTGATGCGCTCCTATACAAAGAGTGCGTATTCGACGGCCCTATGAGCAGATTCGTTGTCGTCATCCCGGCGCGTTACGCGTCGACCCGGCTGCCCGGCAAGCCGCTCAGGCTCATCGCCGGCGAACCCATGATCCAGCACGTGCATCGCGTTGCTACGCGCAGCGAGGCTGACGAGGTCTGGATCGCTACGGACGACGCGCGCATCGAGGAAGCGGCGAAGGCGTTCGGCGCGCAGGTCTGCATGACGTCGCCCGATCACGGCTCCGGCACCGAGCGGCTCGCGGAAGTCTGTGACCTGCTGAAATGGCCTGACGATCTCATCGTCGTCAACCTGCAGGGCGACGAACCACTGATGCCGCCCTCGCTCATCGACCAGTGCGCGGGGCTGCTTCATACGTCGACGGCCGACATGGCGACGCTCGCCAGCGAGCTCTTCGCAGCGGAAGACTACGAGAATCCGAATGTCGCGAAAGTAATCGTCGACCGGGATGACAACGCTTTGTATTTCAGCCGTGCGGCAATCCCGTTCAGCCGTGACAGCGATACTGTCGGCCTCGCGCAGGGCTCGGCGCTGCGGCATCACGGTATGTACGCCTACCGCCGGCACGTGCTGGCCGAGCTGGTCGCCGCCGAACCCTGTGCCATGGAGGAATGCGAGAAGCTCGAGCAGCTCCGTGCCCTGTGGCTGGGTCTCACGCTGAAAGTCGGGCGCGCGAGCGTGCGCCCCGGTCCCGGCGTGGACACGGAAGAGGATCTCGAAAAAGTCAGCGCCTTGCTGGAAGAATAAGAAAAGGGAGTCACCCATGAGTATTGCCAACAAGAAAGCTGGTTTCTCGATTCGCGGCATGGTCTTTCTTGTCGTTCTGTCACTGGCCACACTTGCCTACGCCGCCGACGAGGGGACGGGTCAGTCGATCGATACTTTCAAGCTCGTAATGACACTGTTCGGCGGCCTTTCGCTGTTCCTCTTCGGCATCGACCAGATGTCCGACGGCCTGCGCTCGGTCGCCGGCAACCGCTTGGCCACGCTGCTGGGCAGCATGACGCGCAACCGCTTCATCGGCGCCATCACCGGCGCATTCGTCACCGCAATCCTCAACTCCTCGTCGGTAACGACGGTGCTCGTCGTCGGCTTCACGACGGCCGGCATCATGACGCTGCAGCAGTCCATCGGCGTCATCATGGGCGCCAACATCGGCAGCACGATGACCGCGCAGATCGTCGCGTTCAATGTCACACAGTACGCGATGATCCCGATCACGATCGGCTTCGGCATGATCTTCTTCGGTAAGACCGAGGGCACCAGACACAGCGGCGCCATGCTGTTCGGCCTGGGCCTCCTGTTCGGCGGCATGGGAATCATGAGCGAAGCGATGTACCCACTGCGTTCGTTCCAGCCGTTCCTCGACCTGATGGCACGCATGGAGAATCCGCTGCTCGGTATCGTGGTCGGCGCGCTATTCACGGCCCTGGTGCAGTCATCCGCGGCGACAACGGGTATCGCCATCGTTATGGCGGCGGAGGGCCTGATGTCCCTGCCCGCCGGTATCGCACTGGCACTCGGCGCAAACATCGGCACCTGCGCGACAGCCTTGCTGGCCGCGTTAGGCAAGCCCGTTGCAGCCAGGCGAGCCGCGGCGGCGCACGTGCTGTTCAACATTCTCGGCGTGCTCGTGTGGTTGCCGCTCATCGGCCTGCTGGCCGACCTCGCTACCGCAGCCTCCCCCGCGCACCCGGAACTCGTCGGTGCCGCCCGCATGGCCGAGGAGGTGCCGCGCCAGATCGCCAACGCGCATACGATCTTCAACGTCGCCAACACCGTGCTGTTTATCTGGTTCACGGCCCCGTTTGCCCGCCTCGTCCAGAAGCTGGTGCCGGAGCGCGTCGAAGTCAGCAAGGAAATCATCACACCGAAATTCCTTGACGAGACGCTGATCGAAACGCCGCTGCTCGCCATGCAGGCAGCCAACTTCGAGGGCCATCGCCTGGGCGAGATGGCCTCGAAGATGGTGCACGACATCGGGCCCGCCATAGAAAGCCGGGATCCGAAACAACTCGACGAACTGGAGAATCTGGACAACCGGATCGATGTCCTCAAGGGCAAGATCATGGAGTACCTCGCCGAGATCTACCGCCAGGAATTGACCGCGGACGAGAGCAAGCGCTTGTTGCGAATGATGCGGGGCACGGACGAAATTCAGCGCATCAGTACAAGGGTCCGCAGTGAGCTGATTCCAGTAGGGCGCACCGTGATCGAAACCAAACTCGAAGCGTCGGAAACGACGAAGCACGTATTCGCGGCCCTGTACCTGGGCGTCTGCGATTCCGTCAGGCTCGCTGTAGAGGCTATCGACGAGAGGGACGAGGCCAAGGCGCTGGAAGTCATAGAAATGAAGTCGACGATCAACGGACTTATCGGTGACGCGCTCGAGTTCCAGCAGGACCGTATCGCGCCGACCGACCCGGATCTCGTCACGCGATTCCGCCTCGAGGACGAGATGATCGACACGCTGAAGCGTATCTACGGCCTCGCAAAGCGGATCGCGAACCTGCTATTGCCGGAGATCGTTGCCGCGAGAGACGTCTGACCGCTCAGAACCGCTCCGGCACCGTGTGCAGGAACTTCACGTCGTCCGGCACGCCGTCGCCGCGCTCGCGCTTCTCGGGCAGTTCCGGCAGCTCGAACGGGATTTCCTCGTACGGGATCTTGCTCAGCATGTGAGTGATGCAGTTAAGGCGCGCCGTGCGCTTGTCGTCCGCCGGCACTTTGTACCAGGGCGCGTAATCCGAATCCGTCTCACGGATCATGCGCTCGTAAGCGGCCGTGTAGTCCCACCAGCGCGCCCACGATTCGACATCCATCGGGCTTAGCTTCCAGTGCTTGCGCGGGTCTTCGGCGCGGGCGATGAAGCGCTGTTCCTGTACCTTGCGGCTGACGTCGAAGAAATACTTGATGAGGATAATGCCGTCGTCGACGAGAGCGCGCTCGAACAGCGGCACGCTGCGCAGGAATCGCTCGTATTCCTCGTCGGTGCAGAAACCCATGACCCGCTCGACGCCCGCCCTGTTGTACCAGCTGCGATCGAACAGGATGATTTCCCCGGCGGCCGGCAGGTGCGCTACATATCTCTGCATGTACATTTGTGTTTTCTGACGCTCGGTGGGGGCCGGCAGCGCGACGACCCGGAATACACGCGGACTCACCCGTTCGGTAATGCGCTTGATGACGCCGCCCTTGCCGGCCGCATCGCGACCCTCGAAGATCACGATGACGCGCAGCCCCTTCTCTTTCACATAGGCTTGCAGGTGGCACAACTCGGTCTGCAGCCGCAGCAGCTCTTTGTCGAACTCCTGCCTCGAGATTCTCTTTTTCGCAGACCTCTCTTTCTTTTCCTTGTTCTTCTTAGCCATCATGCCCCATTTCAGTTATCGCTCTTACCGACCGCTTTCATGCTACCACGCAGTCTGCCGGTCAGCGTCCGTTTGTATCGTTCCGAAACTAAGGTCGCTGTTACAATTTGAACTGGTGTTGCAGTCCCTTCTTTGCGGGACTACCCTAAAGGCACTTCAAAGAAAACGAAAACAAGTCGGCAAGTCGATTGGTCGAACAATCAATCAGTTAACCGACGTTTGAAGCGATATACCTGGTAGTAAAAATGACCGCATCAGCGCACGCGCACCGTGGCGGACGGTGAAGTGGTGTATTTGAATTAACATAATCAATTAAACACGCGAGGGGAAGTACATGAACTCGAAACAAAATCGACGTTGGTCGTCGGTGGGAAGCGTTCTCCTCGGTCTTGTGATCAGCGTAACCGGCATGACCGTTGCGCAGGCGCAGGACCGGGGGGCGATTCGCTCCGTTCCGACCAACATTGAGGCGCTCCGGTTGGATTCTCCGCTGCAGTTAGAGCAAGCGGGATCCCTGGACTCGCTTTACAAGATCGCCCCAGATCTTGTGGGTGCGAGCGGCAAAGCGCAGGTGATTGTGCGGCTGCAGTCGCCGGCAGCAGCCGAGCTGGACGATGGCGCGGCCCGTATGAGCCGTAAGGTCAACATCGAATCCGAACAGGCCGCATTGATACAACGTTTCGGCGCGCTGGCCTCGGACATGAAGGTCATTGCCAGGACACAGCTCGTATTGAACGCCGTGTTTATCGAGGTCGATGCCAAAGCTCTGCCGCAGCTTGCGAACGACCCGGCGGTGGCGCGCATCGCGCCAGTAGGTAACTACGAGCTCGACTTGAGCGATACGGTGCCTTACATCGGCGCCGCCGCTGTTCAGGCGGCCGGTATCGACGGAGACGGTATCAGTATCGCGATCCTCGACTCGGGTATCGACTATACGCACGCCAACATGGGCGGTCCGGGTACGCTGGAAGCTTACGAGGCGGCCTGGGGTACTGGCATCGGCGACCCGACGCAAACCACGCGTGACGGCCTGTTCCCGACGGCCAAGGTCGTCGACGGATACGACTTTGTCGGTGAGCTCTGGCCGACCTTCGGTCCGTTGCTTCCAGATGAGGATCCGATCGACTTCGAAGGTCACGGTTCCCATGTCGCCGATATCGCGGCCGGCCTTAACGGCGTCGCGCCTGGCGCGGATTTGTATGCCGTCAAGGTATGCTCCGCGGTTTCCTCGTCCTGCTCCGGCGTCGCATTGATCCAGGGCATGGAGTTCTCCGTTGACCCGAATGGTGACGGTGATCCGGAAGATGCCGTGGACATCATCAATATGTCACTCGGCGCCAACTACGGACAGGCGTTTGACGACGATCTGTCCGCAGCAGTCGATAACGCGACGGCCCTTGGCGTACTGACGGTTTCCTCGGCCGGCAACTGCGGCGACAACCCGTACTGCACGGGCACACCGTCTTCTGCACCGACGGCACTGTCCGTCGCACAGACGCAGGTTCCGTCGGCGAAGTTGTTCTTCATGAACGTCATCGAGCCCGAGGAATCGGCAGGTCTCAAGAATGCAGTCAAGTATCCGTGGACGCCGGATCCGGCCGGCCTGATCCAGGGACCGGTACAGTATGCTGACGGTGCCGGCGGCAACCTCGATGGCTGCGCGCCGTTCGCGGCCGGCTCTCTTGCTGGCCAGATCGTAGCCGTCGATCGTGGCGGCTGCTTCTTCAGCGACAAGATCCGCAACATCGAGAACGCCGGCGGCGTACTCGGTATCGTCATGCTGATCGACGACAGCGTGCCCTTCCCGGGCGGCTTCGGCGGTGGGCCTCCCATCAATATCCCGGGCTTCAATATCAGCAACGCGGATGGCGACATTCTGCGTCCGGGCAACGCGGTCGTTGCGTTCGGCCCCGACTTCACCGAACCGTTGGTGGGTTACACGGTCAGCAGCACGGCCCGTGGTCCCGATATGTCGGGGAACTCGATCAAGCCTGAGATCGGTGCGCCGGGCGCCTCGGTGTCTCTCGAGGTCGGCACGGGCACAGGCGAAACGCCGTTTGGCGGCACCTCCGGTGCGAGCCCGATGGTTGCCGGTTCAGCGGCCCTAGTGCTGGAATCCTGCCTCGAAGACAACGGTGACAGCGACAGCGATAGCGATAGCGATAGCGACGGCAACTGCTCACCGGAGGCCGTCAAGGCCCGTCTCGTGAACACTGGCTATCGCGACATCATCAGCGATACGACGGGTGATCTTGCTGAAGTCACACGTATCGGTGGTGGCGAAGTCCGTGTCGACGCGGCGGTCAATGCACCGTTCTATGCCTACGTGGTTGACGACGACCAGCCAACGCTCAGCCTCGGCCAGATCGACGGCGTGTCGGCTCTTCGCATGACGCGCAAAGTGCGGATCGTGAATCTGTCCGACGACGATCAGAGGATCAACGTAACGCCAACGTTCCGGTCGGCGGCCGGATCGGCGGATGGCGCTGTGCGCGTTAGCGCGCCTCGCTCGGTGACGGTCGAAGAAGGCGATGACGAGACGTTTAACATTTCGTTCCGCTTCTACGGGACGCGCATGAACCCGAATGCCATGAACTCGGGCTCCAGCGGCAATAGCGAAGCGAATCTCGGCATCAACGAGATCGCCGGTTACCTGCTCCTCAGCAGCAGCGACGGCGAGATCGCACTGCCATGGCACGCGCTGGCCCGTCAGGCAGCTTACGTGCAGGCAGACAGCGATACGATCGTGCCCGGCGGGTTCCCGAGCAGCATTGGCCTCATGAACTATGGCGCCGGCGTTGCCCAGAACGATGCGTACACCATCGTTGGCCTCAGCGATGAGAAGCCACGTGGACCGAAGGGCGGTCAGGCACCGATGCCGGATCTGCGCGCATTCGGCGTGAACACGATTCCGGTTCCCGCCGGCTTCTGTTCGGCCGATCCGTCGTTCCTGTGGATCTTCGCGTTCAACACCTGGGACAGGCAGACGCATCTCGTGCCGGTCAGTCACCAGGTTGCTCTGGATGTCGACCTCGACGGTATCGACGACTATGTCGTGCTGAACCGGGATCTGACGTTCAACAACGTGACGGACGGACGGCAGGTCAGCTGGGTCCTGGATACACGGACCGGAGATGCAGGCGCGTTCTTCTTTGCCGAGCACGCCACGAATACCGGCAACACGGCGTTGATCTTCTGTGCCGAACAGATCGGCTTCAGCCAGGCTGACTTCTTCAGGAATGTCAATGCGACCGTCACGACGCAGGACTTCTACTACGGTGGTGGTAACGACGTGGTCGGTGGTATCACGATCGCACCGCTGGGTGAAGGCTTCCTCGGCCTGCCGAGTGGAGACCTCGCTCGCGGCCAGGCCGGAACGCTGGACGTGTTCGACTTCGGTCCGCTGCCCGGCAACTCGCCGGAATACGGCGTCATGCTGTTCACCAACGGTGATCGCGGAGCTGGTGCTCGCGGCGGCGCATCGGAAGACACCGAGGCGCTGTTGTTCCTCGCACCGGGCGTAGACGCTCCGGCGCCACTGCCTGAAGAGAACGACGCAGACAGCGACAGCGACTAGCTGACGCCCGACTGCATACCGGTTGACCCGGTACGCAGACGATCAAAGGGGCCCCGCAACGGGGCCCCTTCTTTTTTCGGGATGATCAGCGAGTCAGGCCCGGTCCCGGACAGAGCTTGAAGAAGCCCTTCTCCGACGCCCGATAGTCGTACTTTTGATCGGTTATCCCGATGACTATCCGGTAACCGTCGACCAGCGCCTGGGTATACATCTGCCCCGGTTCCGGGCAACCCAGGGATCCGTCGGGCCATTGCGCAGACTCCGCGGTGAGCAGCGCGAACTCGGAGCGGTTCGTGCCGCTCTGCTTTTCGAGGTCCGCGAAGATTTTTTGCAGAAGATCGTCAGGCACCTCCCCGGTCACACTTCCACTTGTCGGATCGAGGTCTTCCCGCGCCACTTGCTCGACAGTCTTCGCCTCCTGCAGCTTCTGCCGCATCGCAAGTCTCTCTTCCCGGCTCATCGGTTCGGGCCGCTCAGCCGCGGCAGGAGTTCCGACGTCATCCTGTCTCTCATTGTCGCTGGATTCGGCGCAGGCGCCGCCCGTCAGCAAGGCAAAACCGATGGCGCCGGCCAACAGCAGATTCTTCGTCGCTATTCCTGGTGTCATTACTTGTTCCTGGCATTTGTTATCGACTGGGAAAAATGTACGCACCCACGTCGTCCCCGCGGATCTCTGTCTGTGTCGATTCGCGCCGACGATTGGGCCCAAATGAATAAACGAAGAGAACCTCCGTTTGGGTCTTTCGGTCGCAGCGATAGCGGATCCAGTACGGCGAGTTCCATGGGTCCAGCAGGAACTCGGCACGCTCCTCCGGCATCCCCTGGCTGACGAGGCCGGCAAACTCGCCCTGCTGCAGGGCGTACTGTTCGTACTTGACGACGTAGGAGTACAAGCGCTTGTGTACATTGCAGCGAGCCCACACCCGCCCGCTTTCGAAATCGCGCTTGATGGCCTCGATCTCCGTTTGCGCCGCGTGGAGCGTTGCCGGATGATCGTCACGCTGCAGACGCGTCGCCGCGCCGCTGGCGATGCCGAGCACCATAACGATGGCCCAACCCGCCAGCACGGGCTTGAGCTTCGTCGGTAACAGGGCGAACAACATCCCCAGGCCCAGCATCAGTTCCACCCACTCACCGGAATGGCTGAACGGGTAGACCAGGTACATCAGGAACGTCGCCGCGAACAGCGGCAGCAGGCCGAGCGGCGGTACCGCGATGCCCAGCCGCTCGAACAGGCGCCGCAGCGGTGCCACGAGCGCGAGCAGGGGCAGCAGTACGCCGTAACCCGCGATCGTCGCCGACAGGGCCAGCTTGCGGTAGTCCGTGTCGATGACGTTGTGGAAATTGAATTCCTGCTGGAAATTGTGCTCGAGGAAGTAGACTGGTGGGCGGTAGCCCAACAGGCGCTGCCCCCAGGAGATCTCTTCCATCGCGACGACGAAACAGAACAACGCGAGACCGTACAGGAACCACGGAAAACGGCCCGCGGCCGGGTCACGACTCGCAACGATTGCGGCAACCGCGGCCAGTATGAACGCCCAGAAACTGGCCCACTCGATGTACTCGTCCTCCTGGACGCTCATGTAGTAGAAGTCCGGTAGCCGCGCCTCGAGGAACCAGGCGTAGGCAAGCACCGCCAGCACCAGGGCGTTGGCGACTACGAAGTAGGTTACGCGGCTTTCGACGGGGCGATCGTTCACGCGGGCAGTTTAGGAGAAGCAGCCCTCCTCCGCCAGCCGTGCGATCTCCTCGTCCGACTTGCCCAGCTCTCTCAGGACGGCTTCCGTATGCTCGCCGACGGCCACGCCGATGTGCCGGTAATCGGGCTTCGTGGCAGAGAACTTGATCGGAGCACCCATCTGCCGCTGCCGGTCACCGTCCGGCGTCGGCACATCGACGACCATGTCACGCTCCTCGATCAGCGGCTGCGTAGCGGCTTCCGCAACGTCCAGCACCGGTTCGACGCAGGCATCCAGACCAGCGAACAGTGCACGACACTCGGCGAAGCTCATTACACCAATCTTCTGTCGAATCAGCTCACGCAGTCGTACCTCTGCCCCCGGATCTTGCCCAAAAATGGGCAAATCGGTCACTTCGAGCTGCAGCGCATCGCACAGTGCCTCGAGGAAATGGGGCTCGATACTGCCTACGGATATCCAGCGGTCGTCGCTCGTCTCGTAGTAGCCATAGTACCCACCGCCGCTGAGCGCATTACCGTCGATTGTCGGTACGTCGCCGCCGACCAGGTAGGCTGCCCCGCTGAGCGTGTTCAGCGTGAAGGCCGCGTCGGTCATAGAGACATCGATCGCCTGGCCTTCGCCGGTGGTGTCTCTGTGTACCACGGCGGCGAGAATGCCGAGTGCCGCGTGCAGGGAACCTCCGGCGACATCGGCAATCTGCAGTCCAGCCGGGACGGGGCCGCTCGCCTCGCTGCCGGTGTAGCTGGCCAGGCCGGACAAGGCGAGATAGTTATTGTCGTGACCGGCACGGTCCCTGTACGGCCCTGTCTGACCGTAGCCGGTGATTGAGCAGACGATGACGGACGGGTTTGCCGCCTTGAGGTCGTCGTACCCGATGCCGAGCCTATCCATGACGCCGGGACGAAAACCCTCGACGACGATATCGAACTCGGAGACGAGTTCCTTGACGAGATCGACTGCCGCAGGGCACTTCAAGTTGAGGCCGATCGAGCGCTTGTTGCGGTTCAGGTAGCTGTGCGCCGCACTCGAGTATCCATCGCGCGGTAAT
>JAAUXZ010078078.1_pt1 | contig 51412 bp, 49 predicted proteins | sample 7278131 | NCBI WGS metagenome assembly JAAUXZ01 (sample SAMN14350119, study PRJNA611818) | marine sediment metagenome | isolation source: surface marine sediment (3m) | place: French Polynesia: Moorea | collected 2018-08 | reverse complement strand
GATACCCACTGGCTGGTGGGTACCGAACTCAACCTGGTCAACCGGTTGCATGAGACGCTCAAACACCAGGGCAAAACCATTCAATTCATGTCACCGACTGTGTGCATGTGTTCGACCATGTTTCGCATCGATCCCCAACACCTGGCCTGGGTATTGGAAAACCTGGTCGAGGGTAACGTGGTCAATCAGATCAAGGTAGCACCGCAAGTGGCGGATAGCGCACGGGTTGCGCTGCAAAGGATGCTGGATATTTCCGCCTGAATCGGCTTTACTCTGCTAGTACTCTTTCAATACTATATGGCCATATAGTTTGAAAAAGTATTTCCATGAGTCCCGCAAAAATCGATCAGTTATATCCCTCCCGTACCCGGCGCGGCGTTACCCCGGCGACCCGGTTCGCCACCCTGATTGGTGACTATGGCACCAGTGATTTCGTAATGAAGCGTGGTGGCCGTCTGCCGGAGGTGACCATCGCCTATGAATCCTGGGGCAGCCTGTCACCCAATTACGATAATGCGATCCTGATCTTCACCGGTTTGTCACCGACTGCGCACGCGGCTTCCAATGCGGAAAACCCGGAACCTGGCTGGTGGGAGTTCATGATCGGTCCGGGCAAGGCGATCGATACCGATCGTTTCTATGTTATCTGTGTCAATTCCCTCGGCGGTTGCTTTGGTTCAACCGGGCCGGAATCGATCAATCCGGCCACCGGCAAGTCTTACGGTACCGATTTCCCGGAAGTGACGATCGAGGATATGGCCAAAGCCGGGCATCATCTGCTGCATGAGCTGGGCATCGATCATCTGCATGCGGTGGTCGGTCCGTCGATGGGGGGGATGACCGCGCTGGCCTATGCGCTGCAATACCCCGATGAATGTGATTACCTGATTTCGATCTCGGCAGCCACCCGCGCGCTGCCCTTCACCATCGCCATGCGTTCGCTGCAGCGGGAGATCATCCGTTGTGACCCGAACTGGAAGGAAGGGCATTACCACTCCGATGAAGAACCCCTGTCCGGCATGTTGCTGGCGCGCAAGCTGGGCCTGGTTTCCTACCGGGCGGCAGAGGAGTGGCACCAGCGATTCGACCGGGCCCGGGTCACCAAGGAACGGCGCCAGGGCAAGCCGTTCGAGATTGAATTCGAGGTGGAGTCCTACCTGGATTACAACGCCAACAAGTTCGTCGGTAATTTCGATGCCAACAGTTATTTGTACATGTCACGTGCGATGGACTGGTTCGATGTCGCCGATCACGGCGGGTCGGTGAATGCCGGGCTGGCCAAGATTCATGTCAACAAGGCCCTGATCATCGGCGTCACCACCGATATCCTGTTTCCGATCGAGCAGCAGCAGGAGATTGCCGAGGGCCTGATCAAGGCCGGGCGCAACGTTGAATTTGTCTCGATCGATTCGATCAATGGTCACGATGCTTTCCTGGTCGACCGTGAACATTTCTCCCCGGTGATCGCGGATTTCTTCTCGCAGTCGTGATGATCAGGCGCTCAGCCTAGCGTTCCAGGTATTTGAGCTTGTCCGGTTGGCCGTCCCATTCCTCGGCATCCGGTGGCGGGTCCTTGCGGGTGGTAATGACCGGCCAGATCTGTGACAACTCCTCGTTGAGTTCCAGAAAATGTTCCTGATCGGGCGGCAGGTCGTCCTCGGAGACGATCGCCTCGGCCGGGCATTCCGGTTCGCACAGGGTGCAGTCGATGCACTCATCGGGGTCTATGACCAGGAAGTTGGGCCCCTCATGGAAACAATCTACCGGGCACACATCCACACAGTCGGTGTACTTACAACGAATACAGTTTTCTAGAACGACATAGGTCATCTTGGTCCTCCACAAGCTGGTCCAAGTATACCCATTAAACCAGTGATAACAATCTGTCGCCGGCAAGTTTGACGGTTATTGATTGACCATCTTGCGGATGGCTGAAGCTCAGGCCGCAGGCCTGCAGCATCAGGTCGCCGCTGTGCGGAGGCTGGCCGTATTGGCGATCATTGATTATCGGGTGACCGATCTCGGCCAGATGGATGCGGATCTGGTGTTTACGACCGGTTGCGGGAATGATTTCCAACAGGCTGTGCCGGTCGCTACCGGCCAACACGCGGATATGGGTGCTGGCGGGTTTGCCGTCGATGGCCGTGGTCAGGGCCAACCGGTCGCCTGCCGCCAGGCTGCCACTGACGATGGCCCGATAGGTTTTGCTGACCTCGCGTCGTTCGAAGGCCCGGTGAAATTGCTGATTGATTTTCTCGTCATGGGCGACGATCATCAGGCCCCGGGTAAAGCGGTCGAGGCGATGGGTGATCAGGCACTTACGTTCGGGCCAGACCTGATGGTGGATCCAGCGCTGCAGGGTCCAGTGGTCGCCCCATTTGCTGCCCTGGCTCAACATGCCGGCCGGTTTGTCCCAGATACTGAAACTGCCGAAGTCCTCGACCAACTCCGCTTGGTATGGACAAGGGGTCAGAGTGCTCTGGTTGCAGTAGAGATGCAGCCAGTGGCCCTGGTTTACGGCCGCATTCGGATCATAAATACGGATTGGTTTATGATCGGCTTGTAACCAGACCGCGCCGTGGCTAAAACAGCTGTCGATCTGCTGCCCACTGAGTTCCGGGTGATTGAACCAGGCGCGTGCCGGTTGCTGATCTTGAGTGGCCTGAACATGCAGTTCAAGCTTGAGACTCACAACTTCTCCTTGAGCGCATACAGGTAATCGAGAGCCTGGCGCGGAGTCAGGTCGTTGACATCGAGTTGGGACAACTCTTCGAGCAATGGATGGGCCGGTGGTTCGGGTGCCGGCGCCGCTGCGCTGAACAGGTCGAATTGCGGATGCTGTTGCAGATTCTGCTGTTCCAGTTCCTGCAGCTTGTGCCGGGCCTGCTCGATGATGTGATCCGGGATGCCGGCCAGGCGCGCCACCTGCAGGCCGTAACTCTGGCTGGCCGGGCCAGGCTTGACCTGGTGCATGAACACGATCCGCTCGCCATGCTCGATCGCATCCAGGTGCAGGTTGACCAGGGCCGGATACAGTTCCGCCAGTTGGGTCAGTTCGAAATAATGGGTCGCGAACAGGGTCATCGCGCTGGTCTCGGCGGCCAACTGTTGGGCACAGGCCCAGGCCAGAGACAGTCCATCGAAGGTACTGGTACCGCGGCCGATTTCATCCATCAGCACCAGGCTGTTGGCGGTGGCGTTGTTGAGGATATTGGCCGCCTCGGTCATCTCGACCATGAAGGTGGAGCGGCCGCTGGACAGGTCATCACTGGCACCGATGCGGGTGAATACCTGGTCGATCGGGCCGATGCTGGCTGACGCGGCCGGCACATAACTGCCCATGCAGGCGAGAATAACGATGAGCGCGGTCTGGCGCATGTAGGTGGACTTGCCGCCCATGTTGGGACCGGTAATCATCAACACCCGGGTGTCGTGGTCGAAACAGACATCGTTGGCAATGAACGGCTCGCTTTGCACCTGTTCCACCACCGGGTGGCGGCCGGCGGCAATCTGCAGGGTATTGTCGGCGGTCATCTGTGGCTGGTTCCAGTTGTAAAGCTCGGCACAACGGGCAAAGCTGACCAGCACATCGAGCTGGGCCAGGGCCAACGCGGTCTGCTGTAACTGCGGGCAATGTTCACCAAGTTTCTGCAGCAGCTCCTCATACAGTTGTTTTTCCCGGGCCAGGGATCGCTCACGAGCCGACAATACCTTGTCTTCGAAGGCTTTAAGTTCCGGCGTGATATAACGCTCGACCGCCTTCAGGGTCTGGCGGCGGACGTATTCCGGCGCTACCTGCTCACTGTGCTGCTTACTGACCTCGATGTAATAGCCATGCACCCGGTTATAGGCCACCTTGAGGCTACTGATCCCGGTGGCCTGTTGCTCACGCTGTTCCAGGTCGAGCAGGAATTGATCGGCATTCTGGCTCAATGCCCTGAGTTCATCGAGTTCCGGGTCATAGCCTGCCGCGATCACGCCACCATCCCGAATCAACAAAGGTGGCTCGGCGATGATCGCGGTTTGCAGCAGCTCCACCAACTCCGGCAGCGGCTGGATCGCAGCGACCAGGGTTTGCAGTAACGGACTGTCGATGCCCTCCAGCAGGTCCTGCAACGCAGGTAACAGCTGCAGGCTGGCGAGCAGGGCACTGAGATCACGCGGTCGCGCCGATACCAGCGCGATACGACTGCTGATACGCTCGATATCGGCGATCGCTTTCAACTGCTCGGACAGTGGATCGGCCAGTCTGTGTTCGAGCAGGAACTCGAGCGCCAGGTGACGCTGCTGGATCACCTCGCGCTGCTTCAGCGGCTGTTGCAACCAGCGCTTGAGTTCGCGGGTACCCATCGCCGAGTTGCACTGGTTGAGAATGCCATACAGGGTATGTTGTTGCCCGCCGTCGGCGGACAGGGATTCGGTCAGTTCCAGATTGCGCCGGCTGGCGCTGTCGATCAACAGGCTGTCGCTGATCTGCTCGGTCCTGATCGCCTGTAAATGGGGCAGAGCGCTACGCAGGGTATCCTGCACGTACTGGAGTAAACAGCCGGCGGCACAGATCGCGGTCGGGTAATCCTGCAGGCCGAAACCGCGCAGGTCCTGGGTCTGGAATTGATCGTTGAGCAGGCGTTCACAGGTATCCTGTTCGAAATACCAGACCGGTTGCTGATGTGCGGCGGCCAGGTAACGGTTTTCCAGCGGCAGCGGCTGGTCCTCGCAATACAGCAATTCCGCCGGGTTGAGTCGGCTGATCTCGGCCTGCAGCTGGCTTGCCGATGCTACCTCGCTACAGGTAAAACGCCCGGAACTGACCTCGAGGCTGGCGATCCCCCAGCGCGAATCGGCGTGATACAGACAGCACAACAGGTTTTCCTGGCGTTCCTCCAGTAACGCATCGTCGGTCAGGGTGCCGGGGGTGACGATGCGTACCACCTTGCGTTCCACCGGTCCCTTGCTGGTGGCTGGATCACCAATCTGTTCACAGATGGCAATCGATTCACCGGCCCTGACCAGGCGGGCGAGATAGTTATCGGCCGCATGATGCGGGATACCGGCCATCGGGATCGGTTCACCGGCGGATTGACCGCGCTTGGTCAGGGTGATATCGAGCAGGCGCGCGGCCTTCTTCGCATCGTCATAGAACAGCTCGTAAAAATCGCCCATCCGGTAAAACACCAGCATGTTTTTATGCTCGGCCTTGATCCGCAGGTACTGCTGCATCATGGGCGTATGCGTTTTCTTCGCTGGGCCCGGCTGGTTGGTGACGGGGTTAGTGTCGATGGCAATGTCGGTCATGTTTGTCAGGGGCCAGGCTGCTCGTTTACGGGCAGGCATGAATCGAGTAGGCGCAAAACGGACTCGGTATTGTCCCCAGTTTTGCCGCAGCATACAACCGCGGTTTGTCCGGTTTAACCTGATCCTGCAGCAAGCAACGGTAGACCTTGGCGCAAAGCTGTGAAAAACTTGCGCGATTAACAACCCAGCCAGACAGACCATAATTGCCTATGCATAACGACCTGGAACCGATGACCCTGGAATTGGCGCAACAATTGACCCGTGCCGGGGACAAGATATGCACCGCGGAATCCTGCACCGGCGGCCTGATTGCCAAGACCCTGACCGATCTTGCCGGCAGTTCGGCCTGGTTCGATCGTGGTTTTATCACCTATAGCAACCAGTCGAAAATGGATATGTTGGGAGTCAAGGCGGCGACCCTGCAAGCCTATGGGGCGGTGAGCCAGGAAGTCGCGGCGGAGATGGCCGCGGGGGCCCAGCTTAACAGTGAGGCCGAGGTCGCGATTGCGGTCACCGGCGTCGCCGGCCCGGCTGGCGGCAGCGAGGTCAAGCCGGTGGGAACGGTTTGCTTGGGTTTTGCTATCGGTGAACGGGTGTTGAGCGAAAAACACCAGTTCGATGGGGATCGCCAGCAGGTCCGTCAAGCCACTCTACACTATGCGCTTAAGCGGATTAATCAGTTGTTGCAAGGCGGCTGAATAAAAAAATATTTAAGTGGCTCATGCTATGAGCTACTAGGTCGTTTATTATCTGCCCATGCTCAAAACGGAGAATTCTCACCGGGGTTGAAAAAAATCGATTACCGGCCAAAAGTTCTCTTTATGTTCTCGTTATCCTGTGGGATAATTCCGAACGGTCACCATCCATCATTTAACATCGGGAGAGATAAATGGACGACAACAAGAAAAAAGCCCTGGCTGCCGCGCTGGGCCAGATTGAAAAGCAATTCGGTAAGGGTTCTGTCATGCGTATGGGTGACGGTACCATCGATCGCAACCTGGAAGCGATCTCTACCGGTTCCCTGTCACTGGATATTGCCCTTGGCATCGGCGGCCTGCCCAAAGGCCGCGTGGTCGAAATCTATGGTCCTGAATCCTCCGGTAAAACCACGCTGGCGCTGCAGGTGGTGGCCGAATGCCAGAAAGCCGGGGGCACCGCGGCTTTCGTCGATGCGGAGCATGCGCTGGATCCGATTTACGCGGAAAAACTCGGCGTGGATGTGGATGAACTGCTGGTGTCGCAGCCGGATACCGGTGAACAATCGCTGGAAATCACCGATATGCTGGTACGTTCCGGCGCGGTGGACGTCATCGTCGTGGACTCGGTAGCGGCGTTGACCCCGAAAGCGGAAATCGAGGGCGATATGGGTGATTCACATGTCGGTCTGCAGGCCCGTCTGATGTCACAGGCATTGCGTAAGCTGACCGGTAGCATCAAGCGCTCGAACTCGATGGTCATCTTCATCAACCAGATCCGGATGAAGATCGGGGTCATGTTCGGCAATCCGGAAACCACTACCGGTGGTAACGCATTGAAATTCTATTCCTCGGTACGTCTCGACATCCGTCGGATCGGTGCGATCAAGAAAGGCGATGAGGTGATCGGCAACGAAACCCGGGTCAAGGTCGTCAAGAACAAGGTGGCACCGCCGTTCAAGCAGTGCGAGTTCGAGATCCTGTATGGCGAGGGCAGTTCGCGCGAGGGTGAACTGATCGATCTCGGAGTCAAGCAGGGCATCATCGACAAGGCCGGGGCCTGGTACAGCTATAACGAGGACCGCATCGGCCAGGGCAAGGACAATGTCCGCCAGTACCTGAAAGATAACCCGGAAATGGCGCAGGAAATCGATCAGCGTCTGCGCGCGGAACTGCTGCCGCAACGAGAGCCTGTGAGTGCTGAAGTCGTCGAGTTGGCAGATGCCTGATCCGGCTTAGCCGATGGTTTCACGCAGTGCCCGGCATACGGCGATGGACCTGCTCGCCTATCGCGAGCATAGCCGTCAGCAACTGGCGGATAAACTGGCCCAGCGTGGGTTCGCAAGCGATGAGATCGAATCGACCCTGCAGTTACTGCAGGCCGACAACCTGCTCAACGATGAACGTTTCGCCGAGAGTTACCTGCATCAACGCATGCGCAAGGGCTTCGGCCCCCTGCGCATCCGCCATGAACTGAGTGAAAAGGGCATCAGCGACGAGATCATCCGCCTGCAGATGGAGGGGCAAGCGGAGTCATGGAGCGAGTTGATGCAACAGCAGCGGGAGAAGAAATTTGGCCCGCTGATCCCGCAGGACTACCGGGAAAAGATGAAACAGGCCCGTTTTTTACAAAATAGGGGTTTTTCTCCCGAGTCAGTCATGCGATTATTCCGCTAGATAGTGGTTATCGCGAGATATAGCGTAACAATTCGGCAATTTACCACGAAGGACACTAAGAACACGAAGGGAATGGTTGTCAGGTGCTCTAGACCATCTTCGTGCGCTTCGTGTCCTTCGTGGTTTATTTTGCAAACAGAATACTAAATGCGATGATAACCTTGTTGTGTGAAACCTGACTGATCCAGATTGTTGATGACTAGCAGCGCTGAACTCCGCGAATTATTCCTGAATTACTTCAAAGACCACGGGCATGAAGTGGTGTCTTCAAGCTCGCTGGTGCCGGCGAATGATCCGACCCTGCTGTTTACCAATGCTGGTATGGTCCAGTTCAAGGATGTGTTTCTGGGCAATGAAAAACGCCCCTATAACCGCGCGACCACCTCGCAACGTTGCGTACGTGCCGGGGGCAAGCACAATGATCTGGAAAACGTCGGCTATACCGCCCGTCACCATACCTTTTTCGAAATGCTGGGTAATTTCAGTTTCGGTGATTATTTCAAACGGGAAGCGATCGAATATGCCTGGGAATTCCTGACCAAGGTGGTCGGGCTGCCCCCTGAGAAACTCTGGGTCACGGTATATGAAGAAGACGACGAGGCAGCGGATATCTGGCTCAAGGAAATCAAGGTCGACCCTGAGCGGTTCGGCCGCATCGGTGCCAAGGATAACTTCTGGTCGATGGGTGATACCGGTCCCTGTGGCCCCTGCAGCGAAATCTTCTATGATCATGGTCCCGAGATCTGGGGTGGACCACCCGGCTCGCCGGAAGAGGATGGCGATCGCTATATCGAAATCTGGAACCTGGTTTTCATGCAATACGATCGCAGTGCCGATGGTACTCTGACTCCTTTACCCCGGCCGTCGGTGGATACCGGCATGGGCCTGGAGCGCCTGGCCGCGATCCTGCAAAAGGTGCACAGTAATTACGAGATCGACCTGTTCCAGCAGCTGATCAAATCCGCCGCCCAACTGACTTCGGTCAGTGACCTGGAGAACAAGTCGCTGCGAGTCATCGCCGATCATATCCGCTCCTGTGCCTTTCTCATCGTTGACGGGGTATTGCCGTCCAATGAAGGACGCGGTTACGTGTTACGGCGAATCATCCGTCGCGCATCCCGCCATGGGCATCAATTGGGCTGTAACGAACCCTTCTTCTACAAGCTGGTGGACCAGCTCGCGGAACTGATGGGACAGGCATATCCCGAGCTGGTAAACAACAAGCAGCATGTGGCCAACGTATTGCTCAAAGAGGAGCAGCGGTTTGCCGAGACCCTGGAACACGGGATGAAAATCCTGCGGCATGCGATCGACAACATGCAAGGCAAGGTCATCGATGGCGAGACCGTATTCAAACTGTATGACACTTACGGTTTCCCGGTCGACCTGACTGCCGATGTCGCGCGTGAACAGCAACTGGAAATCGACCACGAGGGATTCGACCGGGCGATGGACCAGCAGAAGGACCGCGCGCGGGCGCATAGCCAGTTCAGCGGCAGCGGTCACCTGGCCCACCTGGAAGATGTCGGTGCCACCGATTTTCTGGGTTACGAACACCTGGCCTCGGATACCCATATCCAGCGCATTGTTAAAGATGATGTGGCTGTGGATCGTATCGAGGCGGGTGATGAGGCTCTGATCATCCTCGACCATACCCCGTTTTACGGCGAATCGGGCGGCCAGATCGGCGACAGTGGCGAACTGTTGGTTGGCGATAACCGCTTTGTCGTTGCCGATACACAAAAACAGAATGACGTGTTCATGCATATCGGCAAGCTGGAATCCGGTGAGCTGAAGCTTGGTGACAGCATCTATGCCCATGTCAACGAGCAACGCCGGCAGGCGATCAAGCTCAATCACTCGGCCACCCACCTGATGCACCAGGCTTTACGTACGGTGCTGGGTGAACATGTGCAGCAAAAGGGTTCGCTGGTGGACGAGGACAAGCTGCGCTTTGACTTCTCCCATTTTCAACCTTTGACCAGCAAGGAGATCCGCCAGATCGAAGACCTGGTCAATGACGAGATCCGCATGAACCTGGCCACCCGGGCCGAACTGATGTCGATCGAGGACGCCAAGGATACCGGGGCGATGATGTTGTTCGGAGAAAAATACGGCGATACCGTGCGGGTACTGACAATCGGCTCCGATTCGGTCGAACTCTGCGGCGGTACCCATGTCGAGCGGGCCGGCGATATCGGCCTGTTCAAGATCGTCATGGAAACCGGGGTCGCGTCCGGAGTACGCCGGATCGAGGCGGTGACCGGGGAAACCGCGCTGATCCGATTCCACCAGGATGAAGCGCAGCTGGAACAGCTGGCGCAACTGGTCAAGTCCGGCCGCGACGACGTGGTGCACAAGGTTGAACAGTTGCAACAAAGTCAACGCAAGCTGGAAAAGGAACTGGAGCAGCTGAAAGCGAAGCTGGCATCACAGGCCGGCGGTGACCTGGCCGCGCAGGCGGTCGAGGTGCAGGGGCTGAAGGTGCTGGCAGCCAGTCTCGATGGCGCCGATGTCAAAACCCTGCGCGATACGGTCGATCAGTTGAAAAACAAGCTCGGCCAGGCCGCGATCGTGCTGGCCAGTAGCCAGGGTGACAAGGTATCGATCATCGCCGGGGTCACCAAGGAAGAAACCAGTAAAATCCGTGCCGGTGACCTGGTCAACGCGGTTGCCCAGCAATGTGGCGGCAAGGGCGGTGGACGCCCGGATATGGCCCAGGCCGGCGGTAATCAGCCGGAAAATCTACCGGCTGCCCTGCAATCTGTGCCCGAATGGGTGGAAAACCAGCTATCCACTTAAAATTTCCCTGTATCAGTAGTGACTTATACAGGTCCTATCCCCTATAATCGCGCGTCCTTTAACACATTCTGGTTAGTAGCGGTTCGATCCGACAAACATCCATGGCACTACTCGTTCAAAAATATGGTGGCACCTCGGTAGGCACTATCGAGCGTATCGAAGCGGTAGCGGAAAAAATCATCGGTTACAAGGAACAGGGTAATGACATGGTGGTCGTGGTGTCGGCGATGAGTGGAGAAACCAACCGCCTGACCGACCTCGCCAGGCAGATCAATCCCAAGGTGCGCGGACGCGAACTGGATGTGTTGCTGACCACCGGCGAACAGGTGACCATCGCCCTGCTGGCCATCGCTCTGGAGAAACGTGGTTTTCATGCCAGGTCCTATACCGGCGGCCAGGTCAAGATCCTGACCGACAATGCGCACAACAAGGCACGCATCCTGTCGATCGATGCCGGCAATATCGACAAGGACCTGAAAAAGGGCCGAATCGTCGTCGTCGCCGGATTTCAGGGCGTTGATGAACACGGCAACATCACCACCCTCGGGCGGGGTGGTTCGGATACCACCGGGGTGGCGCTGGCCGCGGCCCTGAAGGCCGACGAATGCCAGATCTTTACCGATGTGGACGGGGTTTATACCACCGATCCACGGGTGGTTGCCGAGGCCCGGCGCCTGGACCAGATCACCTTCGAGGAAATGTTGGAAATGGCCAGCCTCGGCTCCAAGGTGTTGCAGATCCGGGCGGTGGAATTTGCCGGCAAATACGATGTGCCATTACGCGTGTTGTCCTCTTTCGAAGAAGGGCAGGGCACTTTAATCACTTCAGAAAGTAATGAGGAAGATACTGTGGAACAGGCTGTAATCTCTGGTATTGCATTCAACCGGGATGAAGCGCAATTGACTATCAATGGGGTGCCGGATACCCCGGGTGTCGCGTTTCAAATCCTGGGTCCGATCTCCGATGCCAATATAGAAGTCGACATGATTCTGCAAAACATCGGTGGCGATGGGACCACCGACTTCACCTTCACCGTGCATCGAAACGATTTTGAGACGGCCCTGACTAAATTACAGGAAACCTCCGAAAAACTCGGCGCGAGGGTTTGTTCAGGCAACAACAAGATCGTCAAGTTATCGATTGTCGGGGTCGGCATGCGCTCACATGCCGGCATCGCCAGCAGGATGTTCGAGATCCTGGCCAAGGAAGGCATCAATATCCTGATGATCTCCACTTCCGAAATCAAGATCTCGGTGGTAGTCGATGAAAAATACCTGGAGCTGGGGGTGCGCGCCCTGCACGACGGCTTCGATCTGGCGGAATACGACGAAGAAGCGGCAGAATAGGGAATTAGTACACTGGTTATCACTAATATTGTCGGGTAAAATTCTACAATCACCGTTGGAAATGGTGATGAAGGAAAACAAAGATGGGTGGAATTTCTGAAGCCCGCAATATTGATTGACTAATTTGGAGAAGTATTATGCTAATTTTGACAAGGCGAGTAGGTGAGACCTTGATGATCGGCGACGAAGTGACAGTAACCGTGTTAGGCGTCAAGGGAAATCAAGTAAGGATCGGAGTCAATGCACCACGAGAAGTGGCGGTGCACCGCGAAGAAATCTACGAACGCATCAAGGCAGAAGAAGGCCAGGAGAACGTAGGCAACAGTTACTAAACGAGCAATACAAGGAGAGGTGGCCGAGTGGCTGAAGGCGCTCCCCTGCTAAGGGAGTATACGTTAAAAGCGTATCGAGGGTTCGAATCCCTCTCTCTCCGCCATAAATGAACCCCGCCCAAGCGGGGTTTTTTTATGGCGGAGAGAGAGGCTTGATGCAGAGCCCCTTCGACTGATTGCGATTGAGCAATCAGGACCGCCGCAGGCGCCCCGCAGGGGTAAAAACGCGGGAGGCAACCGCGTTTTTAGTCTATCCCTTGGAAGTTAATTATCGACAGTGGATAAAAGCATTTTTTTCTAAGATCCATAAATGATCCCCCCCCAAGCGGGGTTTTTTTATGGCGGAGAGAGAGGCCAGATGCAGAACCCCGTTCGACACAAAATCGTATGGAACGATTTAGAACGCATGCAGTGCGGCCCCGCAGGGGCGAGGGCAGGGATAGCCCGAGTAAAATGCGAATGAGCAATCAGGACCGCCGCAGGCGCCCCGCAGGGGTAAAAAACGCGAGATACAATCGCGTTTTTTAGTCTATCCCTTTGATGGTTGACTGCATTAGTGGATAAAACACCACTTAGGAAGACCCATAAATGAACCCCGCATCGCGGGGTTTTTTTATGGCGGAGTAAGGCTATAAAGAGCAGCCCATCACAGATGAAATCGATCCTGGTTACAGCTTGCGGGACCGGTTGTGCCCTAATCTTATCCAGTCAGGTAGATTAACTTGCAGATTGACATGCACGGTCTATAAAGAAAAGGGCAATGCCCATTAACATAGTTTATCTTTAATTGATCTTGAAAGTGCTGCTCAGAAAATAAATAGCTAGCAGACATTCAACTTGAAGATGTTTCCGCAATATTCGGTGTAATTATTCACTAATCGCGACCGGAAGAGAAAAATTCAACAAAAAATTGACGGGTCCTTGGCTACATTATTGATATAAAGTGATTTTCCCGTTGGGTCCGAATACCTGCCGGACCCAGGCCGGAATTATAAAATGAGTAGTTTTGACCTGGATGTATTTACATCTGATGAGAGTACATCGTGGAGCCAGGTTAATGGAAAAAAACGGTATGAGATGTTAAGAGAACGGGTAGTTTTATGCTTAATTTGAGTCAAGTCAGTTATCTGGGGTTGCCAACTCCAGAAATCAACGTGCTGAAAAGCCTATTCAAAATCGTGCCAAAGCTGAAAGACAGTTTTGTACTGACGAGTTCAGCGCAGGCATCTGAGGCACACTTCCTATTGATCAATTTCGATGACAATGCTGCCCGCCAGCAATGGGAGGAAATTGCCGATGGAAATCACCTGATACGGCCGATCATGGTTGGCACCTCGATTACGTCAGATAAGGCCGAATTCGTGCTGGAGAGGCCGATTCGGATGCGTAACCTGATTGACATATTCGAAGCCATTATCGAAGAAAAAACCGATGTCCATTCCCTGGATGCGTTACAAGAACTGGAAGACCCAGAAGATGATACGGATTACTCGGTCACATCCGGTTTCAATGTGCTAGTGGTGGATGACAGCTACCCGGTGAGAAGGTACATGGAGCAAAAGCTGTTCGATCTCTCCCGCATCCCGGTGACCTTGAGTTTTGCCGAGTCCGGCGAAGAAGCGCTGAAAAAGACCGCTAAAAGACATTATGACCTGGTTTTCCTCGATGTGGTCATGGAGGGTATCGATGGTTACAAAGTCTGCAAACAGATCAAGTCCAAAACCAAATCCAATACCCGCGTGGTCATGCTGACGAGCAAGAAATCACCTTTCGACAAGGTGCGTGGCACGATGTCAGGCTGTGATGCCTATATCACCAAGCCACCGGAAGATTTTCGCTTACAGGAGGAGCTGACCATAGCCGCCAAGGAAAGAAAAGGTAACCCTGAAAAAATGGTCTATGCTTAGAAAATTCAGCAAACACAATGCGATACGAACACAGGAGTAAAAAAACATATGGCTAAGAAGATTCTGGTCGTGGATGACACGGCTGCTCACCTCGAGAAAATCAGAGAAATCATCGCTGGTGCCGGATACCAGGTGGCAACCGCAAGCTCGGGTCATGAAGGGGTGGCCAAGGCCAAATCGGAGAAACCGGACCTGGTGCTGCTGGATATCGTGATGGACGACCTCGATGGTTATGGGGCCTGCCGCGAGATTACCTCGGATGAAGAGACCAAGAATATCCCGGTGATTTTTGTCAGTACCAAAAACCAGCGTGCCGATCGGTTGTGGGCGGAGAAGCAGGGTGCCAAGGCATTGATCGCCAAACCGATCGATGGAGAAGAAATTCTCAAGCATGTCCAGCGGTACGTCTGATCAATATAAATGGGGCGCAAATGGAATTAACGAAACCCAGCGAAGTGTTGAACCGGGAATTTGTCGTCCCGGAAGACCCCGTTCTACCTTCAAATGAGCCGGAGACAGCGGAAACGCCGTTTCGCGTGGTCACCACGCATGCGGTCAAGGTCGGCAATCTCGGTTTATTGTTGCCAGCAGACGAGATCAGTGAACTGGTCGACAGTGTCCAGACCTGTCACCTGCCGAATACCCCGGGCTGGTTCGATGGCATGACCAGTATCCGCGGCAACATGGTGCCGATGTTCGATCTGCACCAGCTGCTGGAAGTCGATGCCGATTCGGAACAGCGTAAAGCGGTCATCCATGGCAGCGGTGACGATGCGGTCGGGTTCTGGATCGATGAAATGCCGCGTATGGTCATGGTGACCAGCGATGACCGACTGGACAGCCGTCCACCTTTACCCTCGTTGGTAAAGCGTTATGCCAGGGAATATTTTCTGAAGGACAATCAGATCTGGATCGAATGGGACATCAAGGGATTTTTCGCCGAAGCCGGCAACAACATGTAACGAATTAACAAGACTGAAGCCGCCTGGTTCGCCGGGCATTTTTTGTGTTCAAACACGACTGAAGTGTGGTATGGGAGTAAAACAATGAACTGGTTGAACAACCTGAGTGTAAGAGCCAAGCTGATCGCGGTAATCGCGATGATGGTTTTTGGCTTTGCGTCGATAGCGGTGGTATTTACCTTCTCTATCATCCATGAAAAAGAAGCGATCGCAACGGTCGAGCATATGGGTGACGTCAGTTATAAAACGCTGAAGGTATCCGAGTTGATGCTGCAGGCGCGGCGAGCGGAAAAGGACTTCCTGTTGCGTGACGACCTCAAATACGACCAACGTCACGATGGTCATATGGAGGCGATCTACGAGACCCTGGATGAAATCCAGGATGATATGACCGAAGAGGCCGCGCGTGGCAGTTTCTCCGACGTAGACGCCAACAATATCGACACCCTGCGAGAACTGTTCCAGAACTATCAGACCACCTACAAGGACATGGTGCAGGCTAAGATCTATCTGGGTCTGGATGAGAGCAGCGGTACCGAGGGCGCGTTCCGGAAAAACGTGCACGCGGTGGAGAAACTGATCAACGAGGCCAACGATCCGGTGTTGCTGTCGACGATGTTGATGATGCGTCGCCACGAGAAAGACTTCATCATGCGTGAGCACGAGAAATATATCCCGCGCATGGCCAAGCGTCAGGAAGAATTTGCCCAGCAACTGAGGGCTTCCAAGGTGCCCCCGCAGACTCAGACCGAAATGACCGCGAGAATGGCGGAATACCACCAGGGCTTTCTAGATCTGGTCGCCGGTACTAAACTGGTGCGCGAAAGAATCGCCACCTACCGTGAAGCGGTGCACCAGGTTGACCCGATACTCGAGGCCACCACCAAGCGGGTAGAGCAAATCCTGGGACAGACAAAACTCGACATCGATCAGCAGGTACAGAACTTTGCTTATACCATCGCCATCGTGATCGCGTTAACCGGTTTATTGATCCTGGCCACCCTGATCTTCGTCAACAGATCACTGAACCTGTCACTGGGCCGCCTCAACGGCACCGTGACCGCATTGAATGACGGTGACTACAATGCGCGTGTGGGCCTCGAAAACGACGATGAGCTGGGCCAGCTTGGCCGTGCTTTTGACTCGATGCTCGACGAACGTCTGGCCAACCTGGCGCAGGCGGAACAGGAAAACAACCGCCTCAACGACTCCATCATCGAAATCATGGAAGCGGTATCGGAACTGGCGGATCGTAATCTGACGGTACGGGTACCGGTAGCGGAAAACGTGACCGGACCGGTTGCCGACGCGATGAACCTGATGACCGGCCAGACCGCGAGCGTACTCAACGACATCCGTGGGGTAGCGTTCCAGGTTGCTGACTCTTCGCGTCGCGTGCAGGAGCAGGGCGGCCGCGTTATCGAGCTGGCGCATAACGAACGTACCATCGTCGATGAAACCATGAAGAGCCTGACCGAGGCTTCGAAGTCGATGAACCAGGTGGCGAAACTGGCCAATGCCTGTAACGAGACCGCGGCCAAGGCATCGGATTCCACCCAGCAGGCACTGGAAACGGTATCCCAGACCGCGTCTGGTATGAACGAAATTCGTGAAACCATTGCGGAAACGGAAAAACGGATCAAGCGCCTAGGCGAACGTTCACAGGAAATCAACGGTGTGGTAGAAATCATCAACAACATCGCGGAACGTACCCACGTCCTGGCATTGAATGCATCGATGCAGGCGGCGGCGGCCGGTGAAGCCGGTCGTGGTTTCGCGGTGGTTGCGGACGAGGTCCAGCGTTTGGCGGAATCCTCGCGTCAATCGACCTCGGAAATCGCGGCGCTGGTCAGTAACATCCAGGCCGAAACCGCGGAAACCATGTCGACCATGAATAAGACCATCACCCAGGTGGTCGAAGGCTCCGAGCTGGCGCAATCAGCGGGTAGCCAGATGCAGCAGACCCAGAAAACCACCTCTGAGCTGGCACATGCGGTTGAGCAGATATCCAAGCGCTCCCTGATGCAGGCACAGGTCAGTAACAATCTGATGGATGAGGCGGCCAAGATCCTGAAAAGTACCCAGGATACCAACTCCGAGCTGGAGCAACAGTCCAAGCAGTCCGAGCAGCTGGCGGAATATTCGCAGGCCCTGGTGGAATCGGTGGCGGTATTCAAATTACCGAAATCCGAGCGTGACCAGTTACGCGAGGCCTCTTAACGGATTAGCTGTACTAACTGAAACCGCGGGGCACGAGCATGCCCCGCAAACTCGCTGTTGATGTAAGGGACAAATTCATGAGTAATGTTGAACTCGATTCTGGGCTAAGTTTGTTGGATACGGTCGTAATCAGTCATACAGCTATCGTCGAAGCTAGTGAATCCGGCGACGGGCTGGATGCTTACCTACCGGTTTTTCGGCAGCAGTGCGAGGAGATCGCCAAAGCCGCTGAGGTAGAAGCTTATGACGATCTGGTTGCTATTCTGCAGTCACTGATCCAACTGATTGAATCCGGCGATATCCCGCAGCAGATGACGGTGGACCGATTGAACGACTGGTTCAGTGATATGCTGGGTTATCTGTCGGCGCCGCATGAAGCGGAACACCTGGCCCGACTGTCCGAGCTACTGAGCTCTGACCAGCAGCAAGATTCGAACGACCTGGAACAACAACCCGAGGTTGAGGTTGAAACCTCGTCGTCCGCAGAGCTTACCCAGGACTCTGATCCCTTAGACGGGTTGGAGCAGTCATTGGAAGCCATGGAGGATGACGATATCTGGGCCGATCCAGGGCTTGATGCCGTAGTGGATCAGATCGAGTCCGAGTTTACAGAGATTAACCAGGATCCTGATTCCGGGCCCGCTTCGGACCAGCCATCGGAAGTCATGGAGGATGACGATATCTGGGCCAATCCAGGGCTTGATGACGGAGCGGATCAGATCGAGTCTGAGTTCACTGAGATTGTCGAGGAACAGCCAATCAGTCAGCAGGCAGAACCATCCGATCAGCCTGAGCCTGAAGAAGAGGTCAGTGAAGTGCTGGTAATGCTGGCCGAAGAGCTGGCCGATGTGTCCCCGCAACTGGACGAGGCGGTTACAGTCATTGTCGAGACCGATGACAGTGAAGCCATGATCACGGCGATCGGTGAATACCAGGAACTGGTCAGTCGGGTCAACGAGGTAACAGATGCATTGGGTCTGAGCGGCCTGGTGCTGGTCTGTGAGTTCATCATGGAGAATACCCTGCTGCTGATAGACCAGCCGGCAGAGGTACGTGAGAAAGCGAGAGAGGTCCTGACCGGTTGGACTCAAGTGGTGATTCAACACCTGCAGGCGCCGAAGAACGATGAGCGCTGCCTGGCCGTGGTCGATTACCTGGAAAAGGAGAACTGGCCGCAGCCGTTGGCATATCGGGATGTGCGCGCATTAATCGAAGGCCTGACCAAGGAACTGGAACTCAGCGGCGACTACGAGGTCGAGCAACGTGAAACCGAGGCCACCGCGGCCGACGTGGAACTGGTGATTGCGGAGGAAGTCGGCACCAACCTGATCGATGCGTTCTTTGCCGAGTCACCCGGACACGCGGAAAAACTCTCGGCGTTGGTGGAAGCACTCACAAACGGCGAGGATATCCAGCAAAATGTCGAGGCTGCACAGAGGGTAGCGCATACCCTGAAAGGCTCCGGCAACCTGGTCGGCGCCAGCGGTGTCGCCAATCTCTCCCATCACATGGAGGATATCTTCGAACATATCGCGCAGACTCATGCGGTCCCACCGCAGGAGCTGGCAGACAGCCTGCAGGACGCGGCGGATACCCTGGAGGCGATGATTGAGTACCTGCAGGGTATGGGCGACTATCCGGCCAACGCCCAGTCCACGTTGCAGCAGGTATTGGATTGGGCCAACCACCTCGATAAGTTGGGCTTTTCCGAAGGGGTTATCCCGCCAATGCCTACGGCTGAGGATAGCGACTGGCCAAGCGAATCAGCAGCTACTGATGAGCTTGAGATTGCAAGCTCCGAGGTCGCTGGAGAAGGCGAGGTTAGCACGCCTTCAGAACCCAGCGAGGCAGCAGTAACCGCTCCGGCAGCAGCTGTGGCTGCGAATGCAAGCGGGACCCCGGCATCGAATCAGCCGGAACAGGCGTCGGCCCCACGCAACGAGGCGATTCGAGTCAATGCCGAGCTGCTGGATAGTATCTTCCAGGTGGTGGGTGAAACCTCGATCGCGATTGGCCAGTTACAGGAACATATCAACCGCGTCGAAAACTCCAGTAAGCAACTGAGCAGAAACGAGGGCATCTTACGCCAACGCCGTTACGACCTGGAGAACCTGGTCAGTATCCGCGGCATGGCGGCGCGCCATCGACGCGCGGCAAATGCCGCCGGTGATAATACCTTCGATCCCCTGGAAATGGACGAATACGATGAATTCTACGGTGCTACCCATGCCTATATCGAGGGCGTCAGTGATGCCACCGCTATCCTCAAGGGCATCACCGGGGAAGTGTCCAATCTGAATGGTCTGTTCCAGCTGCAGCAACGACTCAACAAGCAATTACAACAACTGGTCATGCAGACCCGCATGATTCCGGTGGCCAGTATCGTCGCCCGCCTGCATCGTGCAGTGCGCCAGGCTTGCCGGGCAACCGGTAAATCGGCGGATTTGTCTATCAAAGGTGAAGAGCTGTTGATCGATGGCGAGGTGTTGAGCAAACTCGCAGACCCGTTGATGCACTTGATTCGCAACGCTGTGGACCATGGTATCGAGAGCGAGGATCTCCGCTTCGAAAAAGGTAAAGCGAACAAGGGCAACATCACCCTCGAGTTTCGCCAGGAAGGCAACAACGTGGCGGTCATCTGTAGCGATGATGGTAGTGGTCTGGATTTTGCGCGGATTCGTGAAGTGGCCATCAGCCGTGGGTTGATGGAAGATGTCGCGGGTGCCGATGAAAAGGTACTGGCGAGAATGATTCTGCAATCCGGTTTTTCCACCCGGGACCAGGTGACCCAGGTTTCCGGGAGGGGCATCGGCATGGATGTGGTCAACACTATGATCCAGCATCTGAATGGCAGTATGGATATAGGTCCGGCCGACACTGGCGGAACCCAGGTTATCATGCGCCTGCCGATTACTCTGCTGACCAGTCACTGTCTGCTGGTGTCTGCCGGTGACGGAGTCGCCTACGCGATTCCAACCGCGACCTTGACCCAGATCCTGTCACCTGGTACCGGTGAATTCGGTGACGTTGGTGGTCAACAGACTTTTCGCCTGGAAAACGATGTATTTCCAGCCCAGTCCCTGAACTCGCTGCTCGGTATTCCAGAAGCAGAGGATAGCAGGCAGCAGGACAAGACCGTACTGCTGTTACAGGCCGGTGATGGCATGACCTCGATTACCGTGGACAGGGTCATCAGTAGTTATGACCTGGTGGTAAAAAATACCGGTAGCTATGTGCGCTATGTGCCCGGGGTAGCCGGTGTCTCGACCCTGGGTGATGGTAGCGTGGTCGCGGTGCTTGACCTGGCAACCCTGATCAAGCAGGGGGTCGCCAGCGGTACGGCGGCAGTCCTGGACCGAAGAAGTCATGCAAGAGCCCAACCTGAACAGATCAAGCTGCCCAAGGTTTTGGTGGTTGATGATTCCTTGAGCGTCCGTGACTCCCTGTCGCAATTGATGAGCGATGGCGGCTTCGAGGTTGCCGTCGCCAGGGACGGGCTGGAAGCGATCGATCAACTGGACAAGGAGCAGCCAGACATCGTTTTGACCGATCTAGAGATGCCACGCATGAATGGGCTGGAACTGGCCAGTTATATGCGTAAATCGGAACAGTGGTCCGGGTTGCCGATCATCATGGTGACCTCCCGAACCATGGCAAAACATCGTGAGCAGGCTGCAGAAGCCGGGGTCGATGATTACATCACCAAGCCTTACACCGAGGACGAGGTGCTGGCATCTATCAGTGACCATTTAGTCGAATCCGCGTAGCGGAACACTGGATATGGAAGTTAAATCCTGGGCAATGATGGGGTTTGATGGCCTGGCCTTACTGCTGCCACAGGCGTCGGTCAGTACCATCGAACTGGTACAGAGTGTACAACCGGTGATCGAGGTACACGGCTCACTCGGTACGATCACCACCGGCGGCAAGGGCTGGCCGGTATTTTCCCTGGACAGGCAATTAAAACCTTTATCCGGGCTGGCCGACGAGCATAAATTCATTGCCTGTTTATCCGATGCAGATGATCCGGTATTCGCCCTTGCCTGCGAGGTAGTAACCACCATCAGTGATATCGAGCCGGATGCCTTCAAATCCATTCAGGACTGTATGCGGATTGCCTCCTGCCCGGTCGAGGCCGTGTTATATCGCGACAACCAACTGATGATGGTTTCGAGTCTGCCAGCGATGAAACAACTGTTGTTAATGGAGTTGCACTGATATGGCTGTCAGCGAAGCCTGGTTGATCGATTGTGGTGAGAACCTGCAGATCGCGGTGAGCAGGGCCGAGATGACCGAATATCTATTGTCACCGGTCAGTTTCGCAATCCCGGGAACACCGGATTACTGTAGCCATGTCGCCTTCTGGCAAAACGATTTTCTACCTATTTTTGATCTGAATCTGCTGCAGAAAAAAACCGCTGAATATGGCGATCATCTACTGGCGGTGCTGGCTTTTCAGCAGGAGCCAAATACGCCCTTGTCGCACCTGGCCATAGCCCTGGAAAAGCCCCCGTCGATCATTTCCGTCGATGATGATTCGATTATCGACGTACCGGAGGACTTGGCCGACAGCAATCTGGGGTCTTTGATTCTTTCCTGTTTTCAACATCAGGATAAACCTATATTAATCCTTGATATAGCCATGCTCGCTTCCACCACCTATCGAGACCTGATCAACTAGGCCTGAGGCCCTGCCAGGTCTGGCTTTTATCAAAAAAACTAGCAAACAATATAGCTTCTGCTATTTATATTAGTAGGAAGTTAGACATCTTTGTTCTACCTCCAGAACGCGCTAGCAGATATGAGGCATCTTCGGGCTTACGCTGTAGCGCAGGGATTTTTGGACGTAAAGATACAAACGGAGCATACCCATGCATGATTTAATCCAGGTCTGTCAGCTAGGACTGAGAGTGCATGAAATCAAACTGCTGAAAAGCATCTTCATGATTTCACCCAAATTGAAAGATAGTTATGAACTGCTGGAATGCGCGGGCCTAAGAGATTTACTTGAGTCCGATGTCATCATCGTCAATGCCGATGATGAGACTGCTGTCAGGCAGTGGGAGGTCGCGGCCAAAAGCAAGAAGCTGATTTTCCCGATTTTTGTGGGGGCTGCCGAACAAACTCAATTGGATGGCGCTGTCGATCGCGGCGAAATCAGAATAAAACGTCCGATCAAGATGGCGCTATTGGTCGATGCCCTGGAGCATATTATTCATGATCGCAAACGCGTGATTAAAGCCGGAGCACTGCATTCCCCAAATCTTCAATCAGCCGGCAAAATGGATAAGCCGCTGCAGGTTCTGGTGGTTGATGACAGCTTTCCGGTCAGACAGTTTATGGAACAAAAACTCAGTGAAATCGTTCGGGTACCGATGCATGTCAGTTTTGCCGCGAGTGGTGAAGAGGCCCTGCTGAAACTCAAGGGCAGGCCCTATGATCTGGTATTCCTCGATGTGGTCATGGAGGGAGTGGATGGCTATAAGGTGTGTAAAGAGATCAAGAAAAGTAGCGACAGCTATGTGGTGATGCTCACCTCGAAGAAATCCACCTTTGACAAGGTACGCGGCGCCATGTCGGGTTGTAACTCCTACATCACGAAACCGCCCCAGGACCAAAGACTCAGCATGGAAGTCGAGAATTGTCTCAATCTCAGGTTGGCTTCATAAAAAAACGGCAGTAAAAACTGCCGTTGTCAGTTGAAATCAGGGGTTATTTCAAATTAGGCGCATTGTTGGATCGCGTCGATAATCTGCTGTTGTTGGTAAGGCTTGGTAATCATCGCCTCGCCACCGACCTTTTCGGCCCAGATCTTATCCGCGCGTTGATCCTTGGTGGTGACGAAAATCACCGGGATGTCCTGGGTCGATGGATCCGCTTTCATTTCACGGCAGGCGCCGTAGCCATCGAGCTCATCCATGACCACATCCATTAGCACCACGTCGGGCTTTTCCGCCTTGACCTTGGCCACCGCGTCCTTGCCGTTGGTGGCAGTGAGGATACGCGCATTCAGAGCGGATACCGCATTGTGTAATTGTTCCAGATGTGCCGGAGAATCATCGACGACTAAAATTGATTTAATACTCATACTTCTTTCCTCATCTAATAGATTTGTAAGATAGGTCCCAACTAATGGATATTGCTTGATATTGTTAAATGTATCCTAGTTGTCGGCAGGGACTGCTGCTATGGGAAAAGTTCCTGATTCACTGATTGTCCCCGTTCAGCTCATGCATCGGATTCCATACGCAACCGCCTGGTGCAGGATTTGAACTTGCAGGTCGAATTGTAAAACCGGTGGTTGGGCCATCCTCCTGGCTGCGCTTGCGGGGCATACCCTCGCCGCTTACAACTCGAGTCAAGCGGGCCCAGATGATGCTTGCGATGGCATCTTATGCATAGGAATTCAGGCTCCAGGCAGCTAGCTGCAGGTACGCCAGAATTTATTATTGAATGTGATGGGGGTGGACGATTTTTACGCGGCCAATATCCAGGTCGGAACCGCATCAATCAGAGAATGGCTGGACAAAAAAACACCGGCAGATAACAAACTGCCGGTGTCGGTATCATACTGGATATTGCTCTATATCAGGCGCATTGCTTGATCGCATCGACGATCTGATCTTGTTGATATGGTTTGGTGATCATGGCCTTGCCGCCGACCTTCTCGGCCCAGATCTTATCTGCACGCTGATCCTTGCTGGTAACGAAAATGACCGGGATGTTCTCGGTCGAGGGGTCCGCTTTCATCTCACGGCAGGCACCGTAGCCATCGAGGCCATCCATCACGACATCCATTAATACCACGTCAGGCTTTTCCGCCTTGGCCTTGGCTACCGCATCCTTGCCATTGGTGGCGGTGATGATGCGGGCATTCAATCCCGAAACCGCATTGTGTAATTGTTCCAGATGTGCCGGTGAATCATCGACGACTAAGATTGATTTGATACTCATAATACTCTCCTCATATAACTGCTTCGAAAGATAAGTCTTCGGTTAAGTCTGTATATTAAGCTTGATATTTAGAGATTAGATCCTGCGGGTCATTCAGCCATGGGAAAAGTTCCCGATTTTTCGCTGTATAGAATGCGGACTAAGGGTTTTAGCGAACTATGTCACACCGCCGGTTTCAGGGTTTGACGATGCCCTGGCGGATCGCATAGCGGACCAGTTCGGCGGTGCTGTGCAGGTTCAATTTTTCCATCAGCTTGGATCGATGATTGCTCACCGTCTTCGGACTGAGGTTCAGGTCGTCGGCAATTTCCATCGGTGACCTGCCCTCGGCCAGCAGGCGGAAAATCTCGAATTCGCGAGTCGACAATAGCCGGCCATGGTTGGACAATTTACGTTGGTTCAGATCGAGCTGTGCCGAAATTTCCTCGCTGATATAAGTCTTGCCCCTGAGCGCGGTCTCGATCGCCATGGCCAACGAGGTTTCAGCACTGTTTTTACTGACATAACCCTGCGCCCCCATTTCCAGGGCGCGGGTAACGAAACTTAAATCATCGTACATGCTCAGCAGCAGCACACAGGCGTCCGGGTAACGCTTCTTCAACCGCCGTAAACCCTCGATACCGCCCATACCCGGCATCGAGATATCCAGGATCACCACATCCGGACACAGCTGCTTGTATAGCTGGTAAGCCTCCTCGGCCGAATCTGCTTCGCTAATCTGGTAATTGTGCTTGGCCTCCAGCAGAAAGCGCAATCCCTTGCGCACCACCGGGTGGTCATCGACCAGTAATACCTTTTTGCCAGCGGTACTCATATTGCTGAATTCTGGGTTCCTGCGAGTCCGGGAAAACGCGCATTGAAAGTGATTTGGACCTGGTCAATAGCATGCTCGAGTTCACCACCGATCGCGAGAATACGTGAGCCCAGGGCAGCAAGATGGGCCTCGAATTGGGCTTCGGTGTCAAATCTACCCTGATGCTGGTAGCTGAATACAATAAAGCCTTCGCTTACGCTGTCAGGGCTGATGCAGCAGTTGATTTGTGATCCGCTGGTGTCGGTTTTACTGAAATTGAGCAAGCTTCGCAGACAGCGCAGGATAAAAGCCTTGGTCGTATTGTCGTTAACGGTTAGCTCCGGTGCGATGTCGAGGGTCCACGTAATCTGTTTTTCCTTGAGCCATGCCTCTTCAAAACAGGTTTGCAGTGCGGCTTCGAGCTCCTTACCCGCATGTTGTTGCGCACGTAATTCCTGCATCAGGTTATAGCTACTGCGATAGCTGCTGGCGGCTATTTCATTGATGAAGGTCGCCAGTTCAAATAACGAGTCATCACTTTGATAAGCCGGATTATCAAGAATTGCCCGGGAGAAACTTTTAATCGCCACCAGGTTTTGCCCGAGCTCATCATGCAACCATTGCTCCAGACTGTCATGTTCCGATTGCGCCAGCGCTTGCAGAGGTTGTTGTGTGGTTTTACTCATTTTATTGTCTTCAACTTGATCGTTGCCGGGTATATCCCTAATGTCCCGGGCTCAATTTAAACCGATGCGTCGCCCCCAGGGCGGTTGCCGAGGCCCCTTGATCACCCAGATGACTGGATAATCCGGAGGATAGTCGGGAAATGGCCCTTCTGCATCGGTAAAATACACCAATAAGTCGGGGCGGATACTTTTCTTGTCCAACCAGTCGAATACCGGTCTTAAATCGGTACCGCCTCCGCCTGGAACATGTTTGGGTAAGTCCATGTTTTGCCAGGCCGGGAAATGCCAGGGTCCCTGGTCGGAAAGTTTCAGATCGCAGATATGCAGGGTGATATCTATGCCGACGATCGATTTCAACGCATTCACCTCACTGACAAATTCGGTCAATTCCTTCTTGCGGATGGAACCACTGCTATCGAGAGTGATATGCACGACAGAACCGCGACTGGATAGGCGGGGAAAGATGAACTCGCTCTCCCGCCGTGACGGCCTTTCATAGCTATAATCGCCGCGGGCCAGGGATACAAAATACGGTGATAGAATGGCGCGCCAGGGCAGTTTCGGTTTCAGCAGGCGATTAATCAGTCGTTTCATGTGATCGCTGACCTGGCTTGTGCGCAAGGCATGTTGGGCCGCCGCAGCCAGGCGCTGTTTCCAGACCCGGGCCAGGGTTTCTAACTGACTATGGCTGGGGCGGGGAGGACGTTGTGCCAGGCGAGGATCGGGCTTTTTCTCCGGGTCCTCGGCGTCCTGTTCGCTATCCTCTGCCAGGTCAATAACATCTTCCTGATTGGCATCCAGGTGGATGTCGAGGGTATTGCCACGGTAGTCATCGGGTAACGTGAGATAGATTTCTTCGGCACTCAACTTATAGAAACGACGGTCATACAAAGCTTCCACCGGTTTCGCCATGCCGGCCTCCATCAGGATACCGTTGACTGCGAGATCGCAGGCAATGTTCCAGCGCAGGCTCTCCCGGTGCCCGCGGCGTGCGAAATGGGCCAGCGCACAGTGCATGGCTTCATGGGCGATGGCAAAACGCACCTCGTATTCCTTCAGGGAGATGATCCAGCCGATGTTGAAGTATAAATTTTGCGCATCGGTCGCGATGGTAGGACACCAATCAGGATCGGCTGGCCTGAGTGGAAGTCTCAGGGCCAGTACACCGAGAAACGGAAATTCCATCATCAGCCTCGTGCGGGCCGCGGTCAGGCGCGAAATGGCCGACTGTTCGATATCAATCATGAAACCCGGCTAAAACTAATCAACCATCAGGCCGGCGGTTTCTTCAGCCCAGTGGGTGAAACCTTCGAGTTTGAACAATTCCCCTTCAAGAATCCGGTGCAGGTCACTGACCAGCATGACGCCGATTTCACGTTGCGGAAACCGGGTGGCAAAATTCAGGATGTTTTCCAGGGACAGACGATCCGCGGGTTTTTCCACATCGTATTTTTTCGCTCTACGGGTTAGCGCTGAAGCAACTGCGTATTGCAGATCGACTTCGTTCGGTATTTCAACCGTTTGCCCCTGTAAAATGGCATCGATATCCGGAAGCCGCTCCAGGTGTTGCAGATAAGCCATGAACTCAACTCCGGCCGCTTCGCCGACACAGGCCTCCAGCGCTGCAGAGAGTGCATCAGGGTTGTCGCTGAATTTTTGGAGAGCCCGATCGGCGAATTCCCAGGTCCGCGGCGACGGAAATGCAATCGGATTTTCAGCCTGATCGAATTCAAACAACAGTTCGGGTCGAAAGCGCAGAAAACCAATGACGTTTTCATTGATACCTTCACGCATCGCCCAACTGACCCAGTCATCGAGATTGACCTCGATTTCGTAGTGAGTGAAGCGGTTCGCCAGGGGGGTGGGCATGACATGAGACACGCCACGGTCACCCTGGCGATTGCCGGCGGCAAATATCGCCCAACCGGGCGGCACCTTGTAGTCACCGAGCCGCCGGTCCAGGATCAGCTGGTAGGCAGCGGCGGAAACGCTGGGTGGCGCGGCGTTAATTTCATCCAGGAAAAGAATCCCTTTGTTGCCATGGCGCTCCTCGTTGGGCAGCATGTTCGGTATTGCCCATTCAACCCCCTCGCCCCGACGATAAGGGATTCCGCGTAGATCACTTGGCTCGATTTGGGATAAACGCAGATCTATCATCGGGGTATCGTGTTGCTGCGCCAGTTCCGCGACGATGCGTGATTTCCCTACCCCTGGCGGGCCCCACAACATCACCGGGGTATGGATACCCTGTTCCGCGCTGTGTAACTCCTGTTCCAGGATAGGTTGAAGTTTTGATAAATGCATAAAGAATTACGGTTTAGGTTGCTCCTAAAGCACCCTGGATAATGAGGATTTTTATTTAAAATCAATATCATGGGTGTTTTCTCAAAATAATTATAGTTAGCAAACGGGAATAATTTTCGGATAATTGTAATTGTTCACTTCATCCAAAAAACTACTGATTACTTACTGTTCAAACTTGTGCCCTACAAGTTTGTCGACCACCACAGGGGCGCCGTGCACAGGAGGATAAAAAAGGATAGGAAGGTCGCTGGCGCTATTGTGTATGATTAATAGATTTCCAATAAAACATAATCATATTTACGCGGGGTATTCATGCGAATCTGGAATCAGGTCAGGCAGATGGCCGAGCAGACACCGGCCAACCGAAATCGATATATTGATTTCCTGCGCGCGGCTTCGATCCTGGTGGTGATTATCGGGCACTGGCTGATTGCCACGGTTCACTATGTCGATGGATCCATGACCAGCGGGCATCTGTTTTCCGTGCAGCCGTCGACGCAATGGCTGACCTGGTTTTTTCAGGTGATGCCGATCTTTTTCATCGTCGGCGGTTATGCCAATGCTGCTTCACTCGACAGCGCCCAGCGCAAAGGGCAGAAGTATGCCGACTGGTTGGCGCTAAGACTGCGCCGCCTGCTGACCCCACTGTTGATGTTACTGGTGGTGTGGGCGTTGATCGCCCTGAGCATGCATGCTTTCCAGGTTAAGCCCGCCCTGATTCAATGGACCTCGCAGGCCTCATTAATCCCGATCTGGTTCCTGGCCATCTATATCATGGTGGTGATCCTGGCACCCCTGATGTACCGGATATGGCAACGACTGGGGCTGCTCTCGATCTGGATCCTGGTGGCAGTTGCGATCTTGGGCGACATCATTCTGTTCAATACCACGGCAACCTGGTTTGCCTGGAGTAATTATTTCTGGGTCTGGTTGGCGGTGCATAATCTGGGCTTCGCCTGGCGCGATGGTAACCTGGGTGATGCGAGGCACCATCTGCTCCTGGCTATCCTGGCCCTGGCGGTACTCTTTGCCCTGGTTTTTGTTGGGCCTTATCCACTGGCGATGGTCGGTTATCCTGGGCAGGAGTTATCCAATACCACGCCGCCCAAGATTACCCTGTTGGCGCTGGCAAGCTTTCAATTCAGCCTGCTGCTGTTGGTGGAAAAGCCTGTGCGCAAAAAACTCGAGGGACTGCGCTTGTGGGCAGGGACGGTGTTGATCAACAGCATGATCATGTCGCTATACCTGTGGCATGTCACGGTCATGGTCATTCTGATCTCGCTACTTTACCTGGTCGGCGGAGTCGGTCTGGCCATCGAGCCTGGGAGTGCGAACTGGTGGTTATCCCGCCCGCTATGGATCGCGGTCCTGCTGTTATTGCTGATACCGGTTGCGTTGCTCGTATCACCGCTGGAGCGAGTCTCGCGCGATGCTGCAGCGAGTTATCCGTCGGGGTTGAGGCAGGTCAGTGGTGCGATGCTGATATGTCTGGGGGTTGCCTTGCTGGCGAGATTTGGTTTTGCCACCGACGCCATCCCCTTTTACGGTGTCCCGTCTTTCGGATTAGTCGTGGTCGGGGCATTGGTTAGTGGGGTTGTTGCCGGTTTCAGTTGGGGTAAACACAGGGGTAACTGATGCTGACAGCTAAATGGTTCGCGGCAACGAGTGATTTTTCCGCACCTTAGCCTATCCAGACAAACCTTTTACCGCGGATGCAGTATGGTCTCTTATTTGGCCGGTTTACCCAGGTGTTCAAACAGATCGATCAACCACAGGCAAAATGCCAGGAAGCTGAAAAACAGCAATACCGGCAGCAGATAGGCCCTCAGCAGTGACATACTGTCCATATCGGTGTAGTACCAGGATGGAATTGCCACGATCAAAATGATCAATAAGCGCAGATAAATCATGTCCGGTGTTCAGCGTCCTGTCAGATTTTGCTACCCATTACGGTGTTGTCGGTGATGCTGGTTACTGGCTCAAGCAATCAACAGCCGTTACAACATCGACTACACTCATTTATAGCTGTTATCGAACAAAAATGGATTAACTTTATCCGCTGTTATGAGATATTTAGTGTCATAGCAATCAATCTGGATCCGGAGTTATGCTGGTGGACCTGACAACTGATTTCCTCGAACTGAGGCTCAACAACCCGATCGTGGCCTCGTCTTCGCCGCTGACCTGGAATGTCGACTCGGCGTTGGCCCTGGAGGATGCCGGGGTGGCTGCAATCATCATGCCTTCGCTATTCGAGGAACAGATTGAACAGGAGCAGGAAAACCTGCAGCGCCAGTTGCAGCGGCAGGCCATGGAGCCTGCGGATATGGCGGACACGGGCCTGGACCTGGCGTCCTACGAAGCTTACCAGGACATTTATTTCAAGCGTCTGCAACAGTTGAAATCGGAACTGAAGATTCCGGTGATCGCCAGTCTCAATGGTACCAGTGCCGGTGGTTGGGTGCTGTACGCCAAGCAAATGGAACAGGCGGGTGCGGATGCACTGGAATTAAATGTCTATTACGTGGCCGCCAACCCGGACGAAACCTCGAGCCAGATCGAGCAGCGTTATTTCGATGTGTTGCAGTCAGTCAGGCAACAGGTGTCGATTCCGATCTGTCTCAAGCTATCACATCAATTTACCGCGCTGATCCCGCTGGTGAAGCAAATGCAGCAGCTGGGTGCAGCCGGGGTGTCGCTATTCAATCGTTTTTACCAGCCGGATATTGATCTCGACGCGATGAACGTTGTACCGCGCCTGGATCTGTCACATTCCCGCGAAGCCCTGTTGCGCATTCGCTGGATTGCGATGCTATACCAACAGGTAGACTTATCTCTCGCCATCACCGGAGGTATCCATAACGAACAGGATGTCCTGAAAAGCCTGCTGGCCGGGTCCGATGTCTGCTGCATGTGCAGCGCTTTGCTGGAAAACGGGCCGGAGCAGGTAACCCGCGTGTTGCAGGGTTTGCAGGACTGGATGCAACAACATGATTACAGTTCTGTGCGCCAACTGCAGGGTAAGCTCAGTTATCTGCATGCCGCCAATGCAGCAGATTATGAACGGGCCAATTACCAGGAAGTGCTGGAGAATTATATCCAGCAATTCGAGCAGAACATGCGTGAGCCGTGAAGCAGCAAGCCCATTTAATAACACTAGTGAATGGAACCAGGTAGTTAACATTAGCTTTCACCGTATGGCCGATCTCAATCAACTCAGCCTTGAACAAATCAGTCAGCGCTTGACCCGGGATACTGCCATCACGCATGACATCCCCAGCCACTGGCGCGAGGATGAGTTGCAACCGGCAGCGGTGCTGATCCCATTTTTGCGGATAGCGGATGAGTGGCAATTACTGTATATCCGGCGGGCCAGCCATGAACAGGATCATCACAGCGGCCAGGTGGCATTCGCCGGTGGTAAATTCGAGACCGATGATGGCAGTCTGCATCAGACCGCGCTCAGGGAAGCGCAGGAAGAAATTGGTATCCAGCCCCAGCATGTGACGATCCTGGGCCAACTGGGTTATCACCACAGTATCAGCCGCTTCCGCATCACCCCGGTGGTCGGGCACATGCCCTGGCCGTATCAATTGCAACTGGATCGCCAGGAAGTGGCGCGGGCATTCACGATCCCGCTGGCCTGGCTGGCGGACCCCGGCCATCATCGCATCGAGCAGGTTTCGCGCGACGGGCTTGGGCCATTCCCGGTGGTTTATTTCGATGAATATGATGGCGAATTACTCTGGGGCGCCACCGCGCGCATGACCCTGTCTTTACTGTCCCTGCTGGATTAGGTTCTAGCTGGTGCTGGAGCCGGAAGCTTACTGATCATTGGCTGCAGGAAGACATGTTTAGCGCCGTACTGGCTATGCCGATGAGCTGTCGATCGCAGTAAACATTTCATCATACAGAGCCCAGGCTTTACGCGCCTCATCCTCGTCGATGCGGGCCACCACATTTCCGACACTAATCATCACATAGTCGCCAACCTGCAGGTCCTGGTCCAGCATCATCAGCAGGTTGGCATCACGCTCCACACCACGCGCCTCGCAGCGTGCGACGTAACCGTTAATGTGTTTGATTTGCATCGGTATGCCCAGGCACATGACTAATCCAAGATACTGAAAATAATAGGAAAATACTATATCCGTAGATACTTCGTTATGCGTTGATCCAAGTCAATCGGGAAAATCAGTCTTTACATATAATGCTTACGCATAAGAATTATGAAATCGCGGTGTTTATGAGTGTACACAAGACTTTGGTGCTGGGCATTGGCAACACGCTGTTAACCGACGAGGGAGTGGGTATTCACGTGATCAACCAGTTACAACAGGATGCGTCTGCCGCACACGCTGATGGAGCTATTGAATACCTGGATGGCGGTACCCTGTCTTTCACCCTGGCCGAACCGATCGAGTCCTGCGATCAACTGATCGTGGTCGATGCCTCGGAAATAAAGGACAAGCCGGGCACTGTACGCGTGTTTGAAAACGAGGCGATGGACCGGTTTATCACCACCGGCAACAAGAAGAGTCCACACGAGGTTGGTCTCGCGGATGTTATGTCGATGGCATTGCTCACCGGCAATTTACCGGGCAGACGAGCACTGATCGGCATCCAGCCGGATTCCCTGGACTGGGGTAGTGATCCCAGCGAGCCGGTGCAGCAGGCGATCCCGCTGGCTTGTGCCAAGGTCAAGGAACTCATCGCCAAATGGCGCAGTTAAACGGTATGCAATTAAAGATTGAAGTGACGGAACCCGCCACCGGCATGGCCAAGGCGGTGGCAAGAGAATTAGCCGAGCATCTGGCGGCCCTGGCTGAGCATGGACGCAGCCATCAAGTCGATCTGACCAGTTTACCGATGTCCAGTGGTGACAAGCAGGAACTGGCCTCGCTACTGGGTGTGGGCGAGGTCGATATCACCCTGCATGCGATGGGCGAGAGCCATATCTACGAAACCGCGTTCAGCGGGATCTGGTGGGTTAAACACTATTCCGCCGATGAGCAGTTGATCTCTGAATTGATCGAGATTGCCAGCATTCCGGAGATCATCAAGAGCCCGGCCGCTGACATCGAGCTGGCCGCGCAGGCACTGAACCAACTGATCGAACAAACAGACAGCAGTTTTGACACAGGAGATGATACATGAGTCAGGATAAGCAGGTTTTAGCTGGAGAATTACAGCGCCATGGGATTTCACGCCGCAGTTTCCTGAAGTTTTGTACCAGCATGGCTTCGGCGATGGCGCTGACCCCCGCGGCAGCGGTGGAGATGGCGCAAAAACTGTCGACGATTCGGCGCCAGTCGGTGATCTGGCTGTCATTCCAGGAATGCACCGGTTGCACCGAGTCACTGACCCGTGCGCATAAGCCGAGCCTGGAGAGCCTGATCTTCGACTTTGTGTCGTTGGATTATCACCATACCCTGCAGGCAGCATCCGGCGAGGCGGCGGAACTGGCGCGGGAACAGGCGATGCATGAAAATGGCGGCCAGTACATCCTGATTGTCGATGGCTCGATTCCGCTCAAGGATGGCGGGGTTTATTCCACCATCGCCGGCATTTCCAACCTGGATATGCTCAAGGATGTGGCCAAGGATGCGGCGGCGATCGTGTCGGTCGGCACCTGTGCCAGCTTCGGTGGCCTGCCCAAGGCGGATCCCAATCCCACCGGTGCGGTCGCGGTGGCCGATATCATCGATGACAAGCCGATCATTAACATTCCTGGTTGCCCACCGATGCCGGTAGTGATGTCCGGCGTGTTGGCGCATGTACTGACCTTCGGCATCCCTGAACTCGATGCGCTGGGTCGGCCCAAGGCCTTTTTCGGTGATTCGATTCACGATCGCTGTTATCGCCGCCCGTATTATGATCGCGGTGAATTCGCCAAGAGTTTCGATGACGAGGGTGCACGCAAGGGCTGGTGCCTGTACGAACTCGGTTGTAAAGGACCGATCACCCACAATGCCTGCGCCACGATCAAGTGGAATAACGGCACCTCCTTCCCGATCCAGTCCGGGCATGGCTGCATCGGCTGTTCCGAACCCGATTTCTGGGATATGGGCGGCTTTTACAAGCCATTGTCCACCGGTACCTCGAATCCGGGGCAATGGGCCGGTTATGCTCTGGCGGCCGGGGCGGCGGCGGGTCTGGCCTCGGCAGCGGTGAATAAGGCGGCCAAGGCCAAGGCGGACAAGGTGCATCAACCTGTGACAATCGAAGACATGGGGAAAAAGTAATGAACGAGATTGAATTATTGAATTGGGCCCGGGGGCCTGGCCTGACTTATGCAACCATCTTCATGGTGTTTGGCCTGACCCTGCGGGTGATCGAGATCCTGTCGCTGGGGCGGCCGAAGGAACTGGCCGAGGTCCGCGATAGCGGGGTACGCGATGGCTGGCGGATGGTCATCATGCGCTCTTTACCCGAGCGGCGTAACTGGAAACGGATCACCGCGGCTTACCTGTTCCATGTCGGCTTGTTGATCGTGGTGTTCTTTTTCATCCCGCATACCCAGTTCTTTCGCGATGTGTTTGGGGTATTCTGGAATGGCTGGCCGAACTACATCATCGATTTTGTCACCGTGGTCAGTATCGCGGCGATGCTCTACACCCTGGCCCAGCGCCTGTTCGATCCGGCGCGGCGGATCCTGACCACGATTCCCGACTACCTGGCCTGGCTGGTGACCTTCCTGCCGTTCGTCACCGGTTATATGGCCTTCCACCGTTTGGGTGTTGATTACACCCTGATGCTGGCTTTGCATATCCTGTCGGTGGAATTGTTAATGATCGCCTTACCGATCAGCAAATTGACCCATGCGGTGACCTTCGCCATGTCACGCTGGTATCTCGGCAGCAATAACGGACGCAGGGGGATACACGTATGACCACCTCATTCGAACAGGGGATCAATACCCTGAAGCGGGTAATCGATGCCCCGATTGCCTCGTATTTTTCCAGTTGCACCCGCTGCGGCCTGTGTGCCCAGGCCTGTGTCTTCTACACCGAGACCGGGGATGCCAAGTACACCCCGATCCGCCGGGTCGAGCCGATGCGCCGGATCTGGGAGCAGGAATACACCGCGGTGGGCAAGCTCAAGAAGCTCATAGGCTTAAGCAAGACGGTCACCGAGCAGGAGCTCGAGGACACGGTTGAGCTGGCCTTCGAAAGCTGTACCACCTGCGGGCGCTGCTCGATGGTGTGCCCGGTTGGTAACGATATCGTTTACATGATCCGACGCATGCGCGAGGGGCTGACCGCGGCCGGGCTCGGACCGAAAGAGCTCAGAGCAGCCGCGGTGCGGACGCTGGAAACCGGCAGTGTCATGGGCTTTCCGATGAAAACCCTGGAAGCCCAGGTCAGGGCGGCGGAAGAGGAAACCGGGATCAAGATCAATATCGATGAACCGAACGTCGATTACCTGCTGTTGCTGTCCTCGGCCGAGGTCATGCAGTTCAATGAAATCATCGCGGCGCTGGCACAGATCTTTCAGGAGGCCAAGGTCACCTGGACCCTGAGTTCGACCGCGCATGAAGCCGGCAACCCGGGTATGCACCTGGGCTCCTCCGAAATCGAGGCGGCGATGATCAACAAGATCGTCGAGGCTGCCGAGGAACTGAACATCAAGAATGTCATCAGCCCGGAATGCGGTCACGCCTACATGGCGATCCGCTGGGAAGGCCCCAATGTCATCGGGCGGCCTTATCCGTTCAAGGTTTATCACATCATCGAGGTGCTGGATAAGCTGCGCGAGGAAGGCCGGATGAACACCGAGTGCTGTGATGCAGAGCGCATTACCTTCCATGATCCCTGCCAGGCGGCCCGCCGCGGCGGGGTCAACGAGCCGCAACGCAACCTGTTGAACATGGTCAGTTCCAACTTTATCGAGATGGAAGACCGCAAGGCCTGTAACTGGTGCTGCGGTGGCGGCGGCGGCGTGAATTCCATCGAAAAGTCCGAGCCTTTGATGGACAAGGTGTTTCATCGCAAACGTGCACAGATCGAGATGCTCGATGTGACCACCGTGGTGACCATGTGTGCGACCTGCCGCAATGCGCTGGAAGAGGGCGCGGAAAAGAATGGCATGGATATCCGGGTCATGGGGCTGACCGAAGTCCTGGCCAATCGTTTGCTTAAGGAGAAAAAATCATGACCGATCGAGTCGTTGTTGATCCTATCACCCGCATCGAGGGCCATCTGCGCATCGAGGCCGAGACCGATGCCAATGGCAATATCACCGGCGCCTCCAGTGCCGGCACCATGGTGCGCGGTATTGAAACCATTTTAAAAGGCCGCGACCCGCGTGATGCCTGGGCTTTCGCGCAACGCATCTGCGGCGTTTGTACCCTGGTGCATGGTATTGCCTCGGTGCGTTCGGTGGAAAATGCGTTGAACTACAAGATTCCGCCGAATGCCCAGTTGATCCGTAACCTGATGATTGCGGCCCAGTATGTGCACGACCATGTCATGCATTTTTATCACCTGCATGCGCTGGACTGGGTGGACGTGGTGTCAGCGTTGAACGCCGATCCCAAGGCGACCTCGGAACTGGCGCAGTCTCTGTCCAAGTGGCCGAAGTCTTCACCCGGTTATTTCGCTGACGTCAAAAAGAAGATCAAGGATTTCGTCGATTCCGGCCAGCTGGGTATCTTCACCAATGGCTACTGGGGACACCCGGCGTATAAGCTTCCAGCCGAGGCCAACCTGATGGCGGTCGCGCATTATCTCGAAGCCCTGGCCTGGCAGCGCGACGTGGTGCAGATCCATACCATTTTCGGCGGCAAGAACCCGCATCCGAATTTCCTGGTTGGCGGTGCACCATCCCCGATCAGCGGGATCGGCGCCGATATGGGCGCGACCGCGCTGAATGTGGTGGGTCTACAGGAGATCCGTAACGTTATCAATCGCATGACCGATTTTGTCGATAATGTCTACGTGCCGGATACCGTGGCCATCGCCGGTTTTTACAAGGACTGGTTCAGCCGCGGTTCCGGGGTGCGCAATTTCCTGACCTTTGGCGATTTCCCCGAGACCGGCATGGATGATCCGGCCAGTTATTTCATCCCCGGCGGCGCGATCCTGGATCGTGATCTGAGCAAAATCCACCCGGTGGACCTGAATGATCCGGAGCAAATCAAGGAATTCATCGCCCATTCCTGGTACGATTACTCGGCTGGCAAAGAGGCCGGGTTGCATCCATATGATGGTGAGACCAACCTGAATTACACCGGTCCCAAGCCGCCGTATGATTTTCTCGATATCGAAAACAGTTACTCCTGGCTCAAGTCGCCGCGCTGGAAAGGCCAACCGATGGAAGTCGGGCCGCTGGCACGGGTGTTGACTCTGTACGCCAAAGGCCATGAACCGACCGTGGAACTGGCCGGTGCCGTGCTCAAGCAGCTGGATGCGCCGCTGGAAGCAATGTTTTCGACCCTGGGTCGAACCGCGGCGCGCACCCTGGAGACCAAGCTGATCGGCGACCAGATGAATGTGTGGCTGGATAACCTGATCGCTAATATCAAGGCCGGTGATCTCAGCGTGCACAACGACGAGTTATGGGATCCCAGCAGCTGGCCGGCAGAGGCACGTGGCGTAGGGTTTACCGAGGCCCCGCGTGGTGCGCTGGCGCACTGGATCGTGATCAAGGACCAGAAGATCGATAATTACCAGGCGGTGGTGCCATCGACCTGGAATGCCGGACCGCGCGATGCCGAGGGTCAGGATGGCCCCTACGAGGCAGCGCTGACCGATAACCATCAATTGCATGATCCCAAGCAACCGGTGGAAATTTTGCGTACAATACACAGCTTCGATCCCTGTATCGCCTGTGCCGTCCATGTCACGGATCCGGAGGGCGAGGAACTGGTCAAGGTAAAAGTGAGGTAACTATGCGAAGTAAAATCAAAACCAGCTTGATGACTCTGCTGCCTTTTTTGGCGGAGCCAGCTATTGCTCACCCCGGGCATGGCATTGAATACAGCCTGACAACATTGGTTGTGCTGGTGGTTTTTGTCGTTTTGCTAACCAGTTTATATCGTAAGCCCTAGAAATACATCGCGGCTCCGCTGCCACAGAGGGTCATGATAAACAGGAACCACTTGAGTGATTCCGCCTTGGCCCTGATTGCAAATTTCACTCCATGATGAGCACCGATCATCATCGTCGACGCCAGGATGAGACCCGGTATCCATGCCACCTGGTCGCGCGCAATGAAGATCACCAGGGCGATGCTGGTAAAGCCGAGGGTGCAGAGTAGCTTGAGGGCATTGGATTTGACCAGGTCGTAACGCAGGCTACCGGCCAGGGCCATGATCAGGACAAAGCCGACACCGGCCTGGACAAAACTACCGTAAAAGCCGGAAATAAACAGCATCAGCCAGGAAGCCGGGGTCTCGCTGACTTGGCGCGGAATGGTGCCAGGCTCGGGCATCACCACCGAGGGCCTGAGCAGGATAATCAGGGACATGGTCACCATGGTGCCGAGTAACACCGGTTTCAGGTAGGATACCGGGGCATAAGACGCCGCCAACGCACCCATCACGCCGCCGATCGACAGCGGGATGAATATTGCCTTGATGTCCTGCAGCGGAAGTTCACCGTGGCCATGAAACGCCCTGGCTCCCCACAGGGTCTGCAGGAAAATTCCGACTCGATTACTCGCATTGGCGACATCCGCCGGCAGCCCCAGGATCATCAATGCCGGCAGGGTCAGGTTGGAACCGCCACCGGCGAGGGTATTGATAATGCCGGCAACATAGCCCAGCACCAGCAACAGGATGATGTGCAGTAAATCAAATTCCATCAAGTCTAATGGTCACAATCAGGCTTTTGCAGATTGTTGCCTTTTTGCCAGCAAAGTCAAAGCTTTACTGGTTAAACCGATGGAATGTTTAAATTTCTGGTAATGCGCGACGGAAATGCCCTGATTGTCAGTGGATCGGTCGGCATAGATGATGGCAACCGGCTTGTTACCGATAAAAAGTGACATAGCCATGAAATTAGTGGTCATGATGCTGGCCAGAAATCGCTGCGGAATCAGTTTTTGATATTTTTTCAGGTTGCCGTCATTAATCAAAAGGCTTTGCGGTTGTTGCAACAGCATCTTGAAGATGCCGGAGCGCTCGGTTTCGATGCGAAATTTTGCCAGCGGCGAATCGTTACCGAACCCGAGTGCCAGACGTTGTTGGATCCATTGGTTATCTTTCGACAGCAACATCACCGACAGCCTGCTCAAACCGAGATCTTGCTGCAGACTGTGTATACAGAATTGCAGCAGTTCCATTTGCGAGAGGTCAGGCCGCTGCAATTGTTGTTTGAGGCGGTTGCTGAAATCGGCTGGCTTAGCCTGCACGGTCTCTGTCGCTGTCGTCTTCGCCGGGGCGGTTTGCGCCGGCAGTTGTGGTGACCAGGCAGCATCGGCAAGCAGGAGCAGGCGACTGGCAGGTTGCCAGGCGTCGGCAATAAAGCTGCTGCGTGCGGCGTCCACCGCAAATTGATGGGTCTGGCTGACCACGTTGTCCACCGGCAGGCGTAAGAACTCGGCGAATTCGTCCAGGGTTTGCAGCATGCGTTCGTGATACCAACCCTGCTCGGATATTTCACAGATACGCGAGGTAAAAGCGATGAGCCGGGTTTTCTGACCGGGATCATCACTTGATGCCAGGGACAGGCTGATCGGTTCCGGCAGATTGCGCGACTGGCACACGGCCTCGGTCAGCTGATCAAAACTGAAGCCAAAGTTGCTTTGCACTGCCTCGTGTTTATCCTGGGCCTCGATGCATTTCAAGTAACGCGGAAAATCATGGGTGCAACAGAGCAGTTCACCCAGGTAAACCAATAGCGCGGTGATCGCGGTGGCTTCCAGTTGCTGGTAGCCCAGCCGGTCGGCCCAGGCCATTGCCTGTTGCCGGTTGTGCAGGCAGCGATTGATGAGCTGCTGGAACAGAAACAGCTGGTGCGGTTGGGTCAGGCATTGCTCCGCAACGGCGATGTCCCTGAATAAATTGGCGCTGACCTGCTCACCCAGCAATGCCATTGCCGCTTGCGGGGATTCGACGATGGATCTGGCAGTTCCTGACTGGCGCTGGATATTGACCTTGCATAACAGGGCCAGAATCATCCCCGGGTCGTTATCCAGGTACTGGTTGACCTTGTTTGACTGTTTGTCATCGTCCAGCAAACGCAGAATCGCGTTATGGTTGTGGCTCAGCGAGGGTATGCTATGGGTATGTTTTTCCAGCCATTGTTGCGCTTGTTGAACAGACATTAGCAGACACTGTTCTATTCGGCGTCGGGTGAGTCATCAAAGCGTGAAGCGCCAAAGTCCCTGAGTTGTTTGGCATGAACATGCTTGACCAGAATCTCCTGATCAGCTTCATGGATGTTCTCGAAATCCAGGGATATTCGATATTTACCCTGTTCATGGTCAAGCATTTCACACTGAATCACGCGGGCGAAGCTGACAATCTGCTGGCGGCTGGGTAACAGCTTCAGATGCAGCTCGACGATGCTGTCCTTATCCAGGACCTGATCCTGGTAAAAGGATAGGCCCTGGGCACTGAGGTTGACCTGCCTTTCATCATCGGTGAAATCATCTTCAGTCTCCAGCAACTTATCGGTGAGCAGGTCAATCTGCTCCTGCAGCATATCCAGGTAACGGCCCAGTTCCGGCATGCTGGCCTTGATCTTATTAAGGTCCGCCTGGTGTTGTTCGATCTTAAAATTGAAGTCGTTACGGATGGAAAACTGGTGATGGTCATTCCAGAAACTTTCCAGGCGCTCGGTCACCTGCGCGGGATCGATCGGTTCGCATTTAATCCCGGCCTGATCATCGATACGGTAAAAACGGCGTCGTTCCTGGCTCATTCGTCGGTTACCTGCAGATAGTCCACATTGGACGCCGGTGAATCCATATCGATGGCATCGACATTGCCGTGCAGCACACTGATCTCCACCCGGCGGTTGGTGGAGCGGTTTTCCCAGCTGTCGTTGGGTACCAGCGGCTGGTTATCGGAATGGGCCCGGATCTCCATCCGCTCCGGATCGATATCACCTTGCTGGATGAAGAAATGCACCACCGACGCGGCGCGTTTGGCCGACAGGTCCCAGTTGGAACGGAACTGCCGGGTTTCGATCGGGATATCGTCGGTATGACCGGAAATGATGAAGTGGCCGTCTCGTTGGTTCAGCACCTGGGCGATTTGCAGCAGAATCGGCTGGAAGTCCGCCTTGAGATCGGCCTGGCCGGAACCGAAAGAGCCTTTTTCGCGGATCCGGATCAGGACCCGGTCGGTGAAGGCCTCGATCTCGACGATGCCGTCATTGATCGCATCTGACAGTTGCTCCTGCAGTTCCTCGGCTTCTTCCTTGGCCATTTGCCGGGCATTCTCTTCGGCGATGGCCTGGGCCTGTTCCAGCGATTGATCGTTCCTGCTTTCGGAATCGGTAAAATCCAGGTTGGTCTTGGTATCGTCGGTGGTCTTCTCACGCATGATTTCCAACGGGGTCACCTCGGTGGGTTTGCCGGGGCTGTACTGCAGGGCGATGACACTGGTGCCCTTGGGTATTTCGGTTGCCTTGACATCACGCTGAACACCGAACGCGGTTTTCATCGCGCCCGCAATCTGTTTGTACTTGAGTACATCGAGTTCGGCAAATGACAACAGCAGGACGAAGAAGCACATCAGCAGCGACATCAGGTCGGCGAAGGTAGCGAGCCAGGGTGGCAGACCTTCTTCGCAGGCTGGGCAATCTTGTTCCTGGCTCATCGCGTAATCCGTTTATTCTTCTTCCGGACGCTTGCTTTCCGGCAGAAATGCGTTCAACAGTTGCTGCATGACCCGCGGGTTGGTGCCATCTTGGATCGCCGCGATGGATTCGAGGATCAGGGATTTGTTGAGTCTTTCCGAGGCGCTGATCCGCTGCAGTTTTTCGCCCAGGGGTGAGGCAAAAGCATTGGCGATGACCGCGCCGTAGAGGGTGGTCAGCAGGGCCACCGCCATCGCCGGGCCGATCGCAGCAGGGTCACTCATGTTGGACAACATCTGGACCAGGCCGATCAGGGTCCCGATCATCCCCATCGCCGGCGCGTAGACGCCCATCGCCTTGAACATGTCAGCGCCCTTGGTATGGCGCTCAATGGTCAGGTTGATGTCCTTGGATAACAGGTTATGCACGATTTCCGGCGAATGACCATCGATGCACAGGCCAATGCCTTTCTCCAGGAACGGATTACTGATCTCGCGTCCTTCCAGGGCCAACAGGCCTTCCTTGCGCGCGATCGTGGCCATCTCCACCGCCTCCTCGATCAGGTTAGACGGGTTATCCATCTTGTAGAAAAAGGCCCGCAGGCCGACCTTGAACGAGCCCAGGAAATCGCCCAGGGTAACCCGCATCAGGGTGGCGCCGAAGGTACCACCGACCACAACCAGGATGCCGGGTACGTTGATAAAGATAATAAATGGCCCGCCCAGGGCGATGGCACTACCGATGATACCGAAGGCAGCCAGTACACCGACCAGTGTTGCTATATCCACTTATTCGACTCCAGATTGAAGGTATTGATTTTGTTAAAAGTTTAGTTGAAAAAACTACACTGTTTGAAAATTTATCGGCCGCGCTCGGGGAAACTAAAGTCTTAATCCAGGAAGGTAAAATTCCCTTGAAAATCAATACAATCCAGCCTCTGTCAGGGATTGTCAGGCGATTCCGCAGGGGTTACTTGAGCCAGGTCGGGTAGGGCCGAGGATGGCGTGGGATAAAAAGATTGGTGTTGACATAAGTCATTTGTCATGGGTGGGTATTTTCTAAAATAGACTGCATTTCCTTAGCAACGACAAAGGTCTTGCCTTACTCTCATGGCGCATAAACTGGATTTTGATCAGGATCTGATCAAGAAATACGACAAATCAGGTCCCAGGTACACCTCGTATCCGACCGCGCCTCAGTTTTCAGCGGAATACACGGCGGAGACGCTGCAAACCGCCATCGAGCGCAGTAACACGGAGATGATACCGAAACCGCTGTCGCTGTATGTACATATCCCGTTTTGCGACACCATCTGTTATTACTGCGCCTGCAACAAGATCATTACCAAGGACCACAGCGTCAGCGCCGAGTATATCGACCTGCTGGAGCAGGAGATCAAGATGCTGGCACCGTTGTTCGACCCGGACCGGGAACTCGAGCAACTGCATTTCGGTGGCGGCACTCCGACCTTTCTCAATTACGATGAAACCGTGCGCCTGATGGGGATCATCGAGGAAAACTTCGAAATCTCCGATCAGTGCGAGATGTCGATCGAAATCGATCCACGCAAGGCCTCGGACGAGACCCTGCGCCTGTTGGTCAATACCGGCTTCAACCGGGTCAGTTTCGGCGTGCAGGATTTTGATCCGCGGGTGCAGAAGGCCGTCAACCGGATCCAGAGTTTTGAATTGGTGCGCGACCGCATGCAGACCGCCCGTGATATGGGGGTTCAATCGGTCAACATGGACCTGATATACGGCCTGCCGTTGCAGACCGTGGAGTCTTTCGGGCTGACCCTGGACAAGGCCATCGAGCTCAAGCCGGATCGCCTGTCGGTATTCAATTACGCGCATCTGCCGGAACGCTTCAAGCCACAACGGCGGATCAATGCCGAGGACCTGCCGTCACCGGCGGAAAAACTGGCGATCATGGAACTGACCAATAACAAGCTGCAGGAGGCGGGTTACGTATTTATCGGTATGGACCATTTTGCCCTGGAGCAGGATTCCATGGTCAAGGCCCAGCAGCAGGGTACCCTGCAACGCAACTTCCAGGGTTACTCCACCCACGCCGATGCCGACCTGATAGGTGTCGGCGTCAGTTCGATCGGCTCTGTGTGTGAGAGCTATTATCAGAACAGCAGCAAGATGGATGAATACCGCGAGCTGGTGCTGGCCGGCAGGCTACCGGTGGTACGCGGCTTGAAAATGTCCGAAGAGGATCTGCTGCGCAAGGAGGTTATCAACCAGCTGATCTGTCATTTTTACCTGGACAAGCGCCAGCTAGAGGATCGTTGGCAGATCAGTTTTGATGAATACTTCGCGGGCGAAATAGAAGAGCTCGGCGCGATGGTCAAGGATGGTTTATTGTCCATGGACGAGCACAGTATCCAGGTAGAGGATAAAGGTCGTCTGCTGATCCGCAATATTTGCATGGTGTTCGATGCCTACCTGCGAGATAACGTGGTGCAGTTCTCGAAGGTGATCTAGCCGCGGTCAAGGCCCTAGAAGGATTCCGGATCCTCGCAGTTGATGACCATTTCCCGCAGACGTTCCATATCCTGGATATCCACCTGCTTGCGGTTGATCTTGAGGATGCCCTGTTGTTGGAATGACTTGAACAGGCGGCTCACGGTCTCCACCGCGATACCCAGGTAACAGGCGATATCATGACGAGACATCGGCAACATGAAGCTGTTGGGCGAGAAGCCACGGTTCTTGAAGCGGCTGGAGATACTCAGTAAGAAGGTTGCCAGGCGTTCATGCGCGGTTTGCTGGCCAAGCAATAACTCGTGGGCGTGGTCACAATTCAGTTCATGACCGAACAGCTTGTAGATTTGCCTGCGCAGTTCCGGCAATTCACCGCATAACTCATCCAGGCGCTCGAACGGGATCACGCAGTAGGAAGTGTTATCCATGGTCGAGGCATAACAGCGATGGGCAAAGTGTTCGAGACCGTCAAGACCGAAGATCTCGCCGGGCAGATGGAAGCCGAGGATCTGCTGCTCACCGGTCTTCTTGGTCAGGTAGGTTTTAACCCCACCGGTACGCACCGCGTAGATACCGAAAAACTTCTCCCCGGGCTGATAAATCTGCACATTGGGCTCGAGTTTACGCGGACGCTCGATGTAATCGTCGAGTTTCTCCAACTCGAACGGAGACAGACCTTTCGGCAGGCACAGGTCCGACAGGCTGCAGGATTCACAACTTACCTTGAGCTGTTTTGCCAGCTGTAACTGATTCATTGGATACGCTAAACCTTAAGTATTTGATGATAGTTTGTTTTTTTACTAACAATTGTCAAGTTCGAACGCACAATATTAGAAAAAAACTATACAAAATTTCAACATTTGACCCATGTCATTTGCGGATATGCGACAACTTGTCACACTCGCCCCCGCTTTATTTTCAATTTTATACGAGGCCATGATTTATGGAAACCTACAATTATAAAGTCGTACGGCAATTTGCCATTATGACGGTTGTCTGGGGAATCGTAGGCATGCTCGTTGGGGTGATTATTGCGGCACAGCTCATCTGGCCGTCTCTTCTCCTCGACCTTGAGTGGCTACACTACGGTCGCCTCAGACCCCTTCACACCAACGCGGTTATTTTTGCTTTCGGGGGTTCGGCCCTGTTTGCAACCTCATACTACGTGGTGCAAAGGACCTGTCATACCCGATTGTTCAGCGACGGGCTTGCTGCGTTTACCTTCTGGGGTTGGACGTTAATCATCCTGCTGGCAGCGATTTCCCTGCCGATGGGCTGGACTTCCGGTAAGGAATATGCCGAACTGGAATGGCCGATCGATATTCTGATCGCGGTCGTCTGGGTTTCCTATGCCCTCGTGTTCTTTGGCACGATCATGAAACGCAAGGTCAAGCATATCTACGTGGCCAACTGGTTCTATGGGGCCTTCATCCTGACCATTGCGGTGTTACACATCGTCAATAGCGCCGCGATTCCGGTCACCCTGACCAAGTCCTATTCGGCCTACCATGGCGCCATCGATGCGATGACCCAGTGGTGGTACGGGCATAACGCGGTAGGTTTCTTCCTGACCGCGGGTTTCCTCGGCATGATGTATTACTTCGTGCCCAAGGTCGCTGGTCGCCCGGTTTACTCCTATCGCCTGTCGGTGGTGCATTTCTGGGCGCTGATCTCCACTTACATGTGGGCGGGTCCTCACCATCTGCATTACACCGCGCTGCCGGACTGGACCCAGTCGCTGGGGATGGTGTTCTCGCTGATCCTGCTGGCACCCAGCTGGGGCGGTATGATCAACGGTATCATGACCCTGTCCGGAGCCTGGCATAAGCTGCGCACCGATCCTATCCTCAAGTTCCTGATCGTCTCCCTGTCGTTCTATGGCATGTCGACCTTCGAAGGTCCGATGATGTCGATCAAGACGGTTAATGCCCTGTCCCACTACACCGACTGGACCGTGGGTCACGTGCATTCCGGTGCCCTGGGCTGGGTAGCCCTGGTCAGTATCGGTTCGATGTACGCGCTGATTCCCTGGGTGTTCAACAAGCAGGGTATGTACAGTGATAAACTGATCAACACCCATTTCTGGATCGCCACGATCGGCGTCGTGCTGTATATCGCCGCGATGTGGATCGCCGGCGTCATGCAGGGTCTGATGTGGCGTGCGGTCAATCCGGATGGCACCCTGACTTACAGCTTCATCGAGTCACTGGAAGCGACCTATCCATTCTACTTTGTGCGTCTGTTGGGCGGCCTGCTGTTCCTGATCGGCATGTTCATCATGGCCTACAACGTCTACAAGACCGTCGTTGGTGCTCCGGTTACCGACGAAGAAGTCGCGCAACCTGCCCACTAGGAGAATTGCTATGAGTCATGAAAAAGTAGAAGTCAATGTTGGCCTGATGGCAATCCTGGTCGTGGTCGTCATCAGTTTCGGTGGCCTGGCTGAAATCGTCCCGCTGTTCTTCATGAAGGACACCACGGAGCCGGTTGAAGGCCTTAAGCCCTACTCAGCACTAGAGTTGGAAGGACGTGATGTCTATATCCGCGAGGGCTGTTACACCTGTCACTCGCAGATGATCCGTCCATTCCGGGCCGAGACCGAGCGTTATGGCCATTACTCGGTAGCGGGTGAGTTTGTCTATGACCATCCTTTCCAGTGGGGTTCCAAGCGTACCGGTCCTGATCTGGCACGGGTAGGCGGTCGTTACTCCGATGACTGGCATATCGCGCACCTGATCAATCCGCGCGACGTGGTGCCGGAGTCGAATATGCCGGCTTTTCCCTGGTTAGCCAAAAAAGAACTGACCGGTGAACTGACCCCCAGAAAGATGCAGGCCCTGAAGGCGGTTGGTGTGCCCTACAGCGATGCTGACATCTCCGGTGCTACCGATGCAGTCCGGGGTAAAACCGAGCTGACCGCACTGGTCGCCTATCTGCAGAACCTGGGTACTGCAGTGAGTATCAGATAAGGGTGAGCGTTATGAGTACAACTATACACATTATCTGGACGCTGATCTTAATGATCACGATCATCGGTATCTATGCCTGGGCCTGGAGCTCCAAGCGAGCGGCTGATTTCAATGAAGCAGCCATGCTCGCCGTCGACGACAGTAATACAACACCAGAAAAGGAAGAATCAGAATGAGTAGCTTTTTCAATTGGTGGGTAATCGTAATTACCCTGGTCAACATTTTCGCCTGCTGGTGGCTGATCAAGTGGACCATGAAGAAACGTCCCGAAGAGAGTGAAATGGGTGACGTCACCGGTCACAAATGGGATGGTCTCGAAGAATATAACAACCCGCTGCCGAAATGGTGGTTGTGGCTGTTTTACATCACCCTGGTCTTCGGCCTGGCCTACCTGGTCATTTTCCCGGGACTGGGCAACTTCAAGGGCATCGGTAACTGGTCCTCCACCGGGCAGTACGAAAAAGAGATCGCCCAGGCCGACGAGCGCTACGGACCGATCTTTGCGGCCTTTGCGGCAACCTCAATTCCTGATCTGACCCAGGATGCCGAAGCGATGGCAGCCGGGGAACGCCTGTACAGCAACTATTGTTCGCAATGTCACGGTTCAGACGCACGCGGTGCCCGGGGTTTCCCCAACCTGACCGATACCGACTGGTTGTGGGGCGGATCTCCGGAGCAGATCAAGTCCACGATCGTCAATGGTCGCGGTGGGATCATGACCCCATGGGGTCCGGTCCTGGGTGACGAGGGCGTGGAGAATGTCGCCAACTACGTGCAGACGCTGAGTGGTCGTGATGTCGATGCGGCTTCCGCTGAAGCCGGTAAGGCCCAGTACAATATGTTTTGTGTGGCCTGCCACGGTATCGACGGTAAAGGTAATCAGGCGTTAGGAGCGCCAAACCTGACCGACAACATCTGGCTGCATGGCAGTTCGGCTGGTGCAATCAAGAAAATCATCATCGAAGGCAAGAACGGCGCGATGCCGGCGCTGGGTGATTTTCTGGGCGATGACAAGAGCCACCTGCTGGCGGCTTACGTCTACAGCCTGTCTAACTGATCAGGCTGAACCAGCAACGGGATAACTCCCCTGCCGGGATGGGAAAAAGCGGTATTATCTGCTTTTCTCCTGTCCCGGTTTTTTATTGTGCGTCGCTAAATTCAGCCATTGGTTGCCAATAACCGCTGAGCAGGTGTTTCAATCCAGCCTGAGCGGTATGTTAAAATGTGCATGATATAGCCAGATGGGACTCAATATGATGCTTAAATCTCTGCGTTTTTTCTTCCTGCTTGCAGGCCTGAGCCTGGTGCAACCGCTGACCGCTGAAGAATCGACCAAATGGGTATCTCCCGAGACCGTGGCGGGTACCGAGACCGTGAACCTGGAACAGGCCAAGCAACTACATGCCGACGGGGTCGTGTTTATCGATGTCAGGAGCCCCCGCCAGTATCGCAAGCGGCATATTGATGGCGCGATCAATCTGTATATCAAGGACCGCCTGACCGAGGAGAACCTGCTCAAACACGTCGCCAAGGACAAGCCCTTCGTCATCTACTGCAACGGTATCAGTTGCAGCCTGAGTTATCGTGCGGCGGAAAAAGCGCTGGGTTGGAACTTTACCCAGATTAAATATTTTCGTGAAGGTATCTTCGCCTGGCGCCGCGATGGCAATCCACTGGCGTATGGGGATCAACCCAAGGGCAAGAGCTAACCCGGTGTGCCTAGCGGGTCAGGGCAGGATATTACCGAAAAACTGGTAAGGCTCGCGGATTTCGTAGATATTGGTCTGTAGCTGCCGGGTCGACAGGCTCATGTTATAAATCTGCTTGTTGATCTCGTACATGCTGAAGTTGATCTGGTTCAGCGATTGATCCACCTCGTTCATATCCACCGCTATGATATACATGTCCTCGGCCACCAGGGGCATATGGCCGGCGATCGAGCGCATCGCGCCATCCACCCCAGGCATCGCATTGACACTTTTTGAGATCTGCTGCATGTCGCGGGTTACTCCATCCATCGATGACGACACCGAGGCAAAACGTGTCTGCATATGGTCGATTTCCTGCACGATCAGGTTCAGGTGTTTATGCAGCTGAAACATCGTATACAGGTTGATCACCAGCAGGATCAACAGCAGGGTAAATACGACCATGATGATCTTGCGCGATTGTCGCTTGTATTCCAATCCTCTCTGGTCGAGTTCTTTGAGTGCCCGGTTTTCCTTGCTGATCGATTCCAGTAACAGCTCGTTTTGCGCGTGGGTGACCATTAATCGAACGGAAACAATCGGTTGAAGGCGTCAAACGGTTCGGCGATGTCGTACATGTTGCGACTCATCGAATACATATCGTAACTGATCGGATACATGGTTTGATTGACGTTGTACATGACCTGATCGACGTATTGCATGCCGCGGGTAATATCATCGATATTGCCGCTGGTCTCGTTCAGGGAATAGCGGATTTCACCAATGTTGCGGGCAATGCTGCGGGTATTGCCCATGATATCGTCGATCAACTGGAACTTGGCCTGGACGTTTTGCATGTCCTGCTCGACGCGCTGCATGTTGGCACTGACCGCATCGAATGACTCATTCATGGTGACGATCCCATCCAGCATGTGCACCACCTGGCTGTTCAGGGTATTCAGGAGCAGGTAGATCGAGATCGCGATGACGACCAGCATGAACATGCCGAAGCGCGAAACCAGGGTCAGTCGGTCGGCCACGCGCAGGTACATCTTGTCGCGCAGTTCGGAATTTTCTTCCATCAGGCTCAGGGCCTGGTGATAGATTTGCAGACTTTGCGGATCATCCTTTGGCATGCTGGTGTTCACCCGGGTATATCTGGCTAAACTTATAATTTTTATAGCCTAGTGTGCCATTCAGTGCCATGAAAATCGAATTAATCAGGGTATCCAGATCATGAAAAGGCTAGAATGCCGGTGTTATTTGACGCAGTCCCCGATCAGTCTGACCCATGAGCCATCAGTCGCAAGCAACCACGAACCGTCGTCAATGGCAATTCTGGATCGATCGTGGCGGTACCTTTACCGATGTCGTGGCTCTGGCCCCTGACGGCGCTATCGTCACCGACAAGCTGCTATCGGAAAATCCACGCCAGTACCGGGATGCGGCCATCGAGGGCATCCGCCGCATCGTGCAACAACATGCATCTGTCGACCAGCTGGAGCAGCCTTTCATCATCAAAATGGGTACCACGGTGGCGACCAATGCGCTGCTCGAGCGCAAGGGCGATCCGACCTTGCTGGTGATTACCCGCGGTTTCGCCGATGCCCTGCGCATCGGTTACCAGAACCGTCCCGAATTATTCCAGTTGCAAATTGAGTTACCGCAAATGCTGTACCAGTCGGTGTTGGAAGTGAAAGAACGCGTTAGTGCCGATGGTCAATGTTTGACCGTGTTGGATGAAACGACCGCAAGACAGGGTCTGCAGCAGGCTTACGCAGAGGGTATTCGTGCGGTTGGCATCGTCCTGATGCATGCTTACCGTTACCCGGCGCATGAACAGAGGTTGGCGCAACTGGCCACCGAGATCGGTTTCGAACAGATCTCCTGCAGCCACCGGGTCAGCCCGTTGATGAAACTGGTCTCGCGCGGTGATACCACCGTGGTCGATGCCTATCTGTCGCCGATCCTGCGCCGTTATGTCAATCAGGTGGCCGATGAATTGCAGGCCATCAATCCCGCCGCCAACCAGCTGCAGTTCATGCAATCCAGCGGCGGCCTGACCGAGGCTCATCGTTTCGCCGGCAAGGATGCGATCCTGTCCGGACCGGCCGGCGGCGTGGTCGGCATGGTCGAGACCGCCACCGCCGCCGGCTTCGACAAGCTGATCGGCTTCGACATGGGCGGGACCTCCACCGATGTCTGTCATTATGCCGGTGAATTCGAGCGTGCATTCGATACCGAGGTCGCCGGCGTGCGGATGCGGGCACCGATGATGCGGATCCATACCGTGGCCGCGGGCGGTGGTTCGATCCTGCAATTCGATGGCGCAAGGTACCGGGTTGGGCCGGTATCGGCCGGAGCCAATCCGGGGCCGGCCAGTTACGGCAACCAGGGACCGCTGTGTGTCACCGACTGTAATGCCATGCTGGGCCGGATCCAGGCGGATTATTTCCCCCGCGTGTTCGGGGCCAACGCCGATCAGCCGCTGGATGTCGCGGTGGTCAGGGACAAGTTCGCGCAGATGGCGCAGCAGATCGTG
>JAAUXZ010020988.1_pt1 | contig 52396 bp, 49 predicted proteins | sample 7278131 | NCBI WGS metagenome assembly JAAUXZ01 (sample SAMN14350119, study PRJNA611818) | marine sediment metagenome | isolation source: surface marine sediment (3m) | place: French Polynesia: Moorea | collected 2018-08 | reverse complement strand
GAAGGTCTATCTCGACCTGAGCTTCTTCGACGACCTTGCCCGGCGCCACGATGCCCCCGGGGACTTTGCCCAGGCCTATGTCATCGCGCACGAGGTCGGTCACCATGTTCAGACCTTGTTGGGTATCTCCGAGAAGGTGCAGCAGGCCAAACAGAGTTTGAGTAAGGTCGAGGCCAATCAGCTATCGGTACGCCAGGAGTTACAGGCCGACTGTTTAGCGGGTGTCTGGGCCCATCACGCGGATCGCTCCCGGCAACTGCTGGAATCCGGTGATATCGAGGAAGGCTTGACTGCCGCCAGTGCGATCGGCGACGACCGGCTGCAAAAGCAGTCACAGGGCTATGTCAGTCCCGATTCGTTTACGCATGGGAGCTCCTCACAACGGGTGAAGTGGTTCAAGATCGGTTTGAACAGTGGTGATCTCAAGGACTGTGACACCTTTTCCGTGAAGGATCTCTAGTAAAATCAAGCATGAGGTGGCATCGATGGGTATTTTCTCTTGGATAATTTTGGGCCTGATTGCGGGCGTACTGGCTAAATGGATCATGCCCGGCAAGGACGATCTGGGATTCATCATCACCATATTATTAGGCATCGCCGGTGCCTTCGTTGGTGGTTTTCTCGGTTCGCTGGTTGGATTGGGCTCGACCGATGAATTGAGCATCGGCAGCATCCTGACCGCCACGATGGGAGCTTTACTGTTGCTCTTTCTCTACCGTCAGTTCAAGCAGAAATCGAGTTAGGTGATAAAGATCACTAGGTAATCACTAAAATCCCCGAAACTTCTGAGTAAGATTGATTTATTAATAACTGTTTATATACTAATTAATACTTTCTCATCAGCAGTATCGGGAGAATTTTTATGAACAAACAACGTATGCGGGGAGTCTTCGATCCAATCACCGCCGCCTTCATTCTGGCAATAGCAGGTACCATCCTGACGCTGTCATTCGACGAAGGCGACAGATCCACTGAGGATCAGTCTCAAATACGCACCCAGGCAGTGGAAACAGTTAGCCTGGATGCGTGAATTTGTGGCCGCCCTTAAGACATGGGCGGTCATTTGTTCTGGGGCCTGTTCAGAAAAGATGGGTCCAACTCAGCTCGATTTCCCACTGTTCCATCTGTACGGAACCTGTCTGCGATCCGGTAAATACCGGGTTGCTGCCCTCGACTTTTTCTTCCAGCGCGTGGGTCAGAGACATGCTCACCCGGTTGCTATCGCTGTAGCTGTAGGTGCTGCCCAAACTGATGTGATCGCGGATGGTCGCCGGTGCCAGGATATTGAACAAGGCCTGTCCACCCTCGAACAGCTCACTGGCGTGGCTGTAACCGGCCCGGAAGGTCCATTGCGGATTATATTCCCACTGTATACCCAGCTTGAGGATATTCATGTCATCCCAGCCAAAGCCAAGACCTTCATCAGAACCCAGTCGATAATCGGGGTTGCTGAAAAAGTTGAGGTCATTGCCATTGGAGAGTGATTTGACCTCACCGTAATTAATTCGCTGATAATCGAGCACGAGTGTCACATCAGGTGTCGCTGCATACGCCAAGCCAATGACCCAGGTGGATGGAGTATCGAAATCACCCTGCTCTGCAAACAGGCCCTCGTAATCTTCGAACTCGCTCATGTAGAGACGGCTCTGATATGACGCTGCCAATGACAGCTGCTCACTGACCTTACCAATCCAGCCAATCCTGACGCCGTAGCCCCAGGACACGTCATAGCCGTTGTTGGTGACCTTACCCGTTGCAGTGGTCATATATGGATTATCGAAAGGCTCCAAACCCTTTGCCTCGAAACGCTGGACGGCAACAATCGGCATGATACCCAGCCAGTGGCCTTGACTGACTTCATGGGCATAGGTTGCTCCCAGAAAGAGCTGAGAAAAATCCACCCCTGTCGGCGAGCTTGCGTCTCCAAAATTGCCGAAGACTGCAGTATCGTATTCGGTATTCATACCGCCGTTACCACCGATGGAGATGCCAAATGAGCTATGTTCGCTGAGCTGTTTGTTCCAACCAAAGTGCGGGATGAGAAAGTAATCATTCTCACTGGTGTAATCGCCAGGCTCGATATACATGCCATCGTCATTCGCCGTAAAACCCCGATCGGATGGGGAAAAAAGAGCCAGACCCACATCCGTGCGACTGCCGACCAGGCCCATGCCCGCCGGGTTGGTAGCAGCCGTCATGGCATCCTGCGGTAGCGCCACACCAGCGCCGACCATGCCCTTGTTGATCGTGCCAAAGCCAGTGGGGGAATAGCCATTGGTTGCATGTGCCGAGTGACAGAAGCAGCTTGCGGTGAGTAGACCTGCACCTATACGAACAAACCGGCTCACTCGAGATCGAGTATCAGGATACAGTGACCAAGGCATGTTATTTTACTCCTCAATAATGAATGAACTGCAGGTATCACTGAATCAGTCTTTCAGGACATCGATAGCAGGCTGATTGAGGCTGGATGTGATCTGGAACTGTTTGGTGCCCGGGGCCGGAATCGAACCGGCACGACCCGAAGGTCGAGAGATTTTAAGTCTCTTGCGTCTACCAATTTCGCCACCCGGGCCAGGGGAGCTGCAAAAACCAGCGGAGTTGAACGATGTGTCCTCAGCGATACGAAGCGGAGTCTGCTATTCAAACTCGGGGTTGTCAACCTTCTGCTTTGGCCAACGCAAAGCACCGATAGAAATTAACTTTAGTCTGTTCGGCAACCGCTTCTTGGGTCATCCCTTTCAGCTGTGCGACACATTCAGCAACCTGGTTGACATAGCGCGGTTGATTGGATTTTCCGCGGTAGGGTACCGGTGCCAAATAGGGTGAGTCCGTCTCTATCAGCATACGATCCATGGGCACCTGCTCTACAACGGTACGCAGATCGGCTGCATTCTTGAAGGTGATGATGCCCGAAAAGGAGATATAGAACCCCAGATCGAGGGCTTGGCTGGCCATTGGCCAATCCTCGGTAAAACAATGCATGACGCCGCCGGCAGTCTCGGCACCCTCTTCACGCATAATCCGGATGGTATCCTCTCGGGCCGCCCGAGTATGGACGATGAGCGGCATTTTACAGCCTATGGCGGCCCTGATGTGAGTGCGAAATCGTTCGCGTTGCCAATCGAGGGGACCGTCGCTACGAAAATAATCGAGGCCAGTCTCCCCGATGGCAACGACGCCGGACCGCCCGGCTAGCTCTATCAGCTCCTCTGCACTGGGTTCGTGACGATCCCGATCATTGGGATGAACGCCCACCGACATGCTGATCTGCGGATAGTCCTCGATCAGGGAAACCATTGCCGGCCAGGATTCCAGGTCTATGGAGACACAGAGCATGTGTTCCACTCCGGATTCCAGTGTTTGACTGACGAAGCGGCTGAAGTCGTTGTCGTACGGTTTCAGATCGACACGATCCAGATGGCAATGTGAATCCACCAGCATGGTTAGCTATCCTGGTTTGGTCGTTGGAAAAAGAAAATCAGAGGGTGTGTGTGGGGCGATCCGATTTGAGGGCGCCAGCGAGGTATCCTTCGATCTTGTTGCGCGCTGCACCGCCATCCTGATCGCTAAACTGCACGCCGATACCGGCCGCCCTGTTGCCCTCCGCACCGACCGGCGTTATCCAGATGATTTTGCCTGCCACGGGCAGCCGCTCTGCCTCGTCCATCAGGGTCAGTAGCATGAAGACCTCATCTCCCAACCGATATTGTTTGGTGGTTGGAATGAACAGACCGCCATTCTGAACGAACTGCATATAGGCCGCGTACAAAGCGTTCTTGTCCTTGATTGTTAGAGAGAGAATACCCTGTCGGGGACCACCTGCCATTTAACCACCTGTATCGTTTTAACGACCTGCCCGATGTAGACAGGCATACCAATCAATCAACAATTTCTCCAGCATCAGTTGTGAATTCAGGTTGTTGTCCGTGAGACGGCGGGCTTCATAGACCTGAAGTAAAAACCGCTGTAATGCTGCAGAGTTTAGCGGCTGCGCCATACGTTGCAAAGCCTGCTTGTCCTCCCTATTGTAGAGCAAGGGGGGTTGGCCGGTAACCTGCAACCGCAGCATGTCGACGAGCCAGCCCGTGAGCCATTCCAGGAGCTGCTTATCATCCTGTTTCGACCATTCCGCAGCGATCTTTACCGGATCGATCCGCGCCTGGGAGAGGTCGATAAACGCCTTGAATGCAGACTGCCGCTTGGTGATCGTATCATCACCGAGCATATCCAATGCCAACAGGGGCGCACCACCGGCCAGGGCGAGTAAGCTCTCCGGGTCACCCGATGCGACCCGCTCTGTCAGCCAGGCGATCGCCTCGTTCTGCTCGGGGTAGGGAAAAGTGAACTGCTGACAACGACTGCGGATAGTCGGCAGCAATCTGGACGGGTTGTCGGAGATCAACATCAACAGGGTATTGGAAACCGGCTCTTCCAGTGTTTTCAAGAGGCTGTTGGCCGCAGCACTGTTCATGCGATCCGCCGGCGAGACGATGACCACCTTGTAACCGCCTGACTGGGTCGTCAGTGAGACATCTTTGGTCAACTCTCGTACCGATGCGATCCTGATCTCCCCGCTCTTACTGCCTTCTTCGGGGCCAATCCATTGAAAATCCGGGTGATTGCCCGTCAGTAGCAGATGGCAGTGTCGGCAAACACCACAGGGCTCCCCTCGATCATCCGCTTGAGCACAGAGGAGGGATTGGGTGAAGGCGAAGGCGAAATTGACCTTTCCCACACCTGCCGGCCCGGTGAACAGCAGGGCATGGGGCAGACGCTCCTGCTTGCGGGCCTGCTGCAGCCTGAACCAGATCTCCTCTTGCCAGGGCAGGCGTTGGTACGCCGATTCAGGCATCCAGCTTTTCCATATAGCGGGTCAAAGTGGCCTGCAGTTGACCTTGAACCTGTTCGAGTGACGGTGAGGCATCGATGACCTTGACCCGCTCGGGATCCTCTCTGGCAATCGCCAGATAAGTGTCGCGCACCTTGGTGAAAAAATCCCTTGTCTCGCTTTCGAAACGATCGGGATCGGAGCGTTTGCCAGCCCGTTGCAGACCCGTCTCAACCGGCAGATCCAGTAACAGGGTCAGGTCGGGGCGCAGGTTTCCCTGAACAAATTCTTCCAGCATCCCAATCCGCTGATAACTGATGCCCCGTCCTCCCCCTTGGTATGCATAGGAAGCATCGGTAAACCGGTCGCAGAGCACCCAGGATCCGGCCTGCAGGGCCGGCAGGATCTTTTCTTGCAGATGTTCCGCTCTGGCGGCAAACATCAAGAGCAATTCTGTCTCATCCGCCATGCCGGTGTGCCGATGCCCCAACAGCAACTCCCGTATCGCCTCACCCAACGGCGTACCCCCCGGTTCCCGGGTAAAAACCACCTGTTTGCCAGCGGACTCCAGAAATGCCCGGATGAAGGTGAGATTACTGGTTTTGCCGGCACCCTCCCCTCCTTCAACGGTGATAAAACGCCCTCTTGACATGCTCATTGCTTCAATTGGTATTTACGCACCGCCCTGTTATGTTCATCCAGGGTTGCGGAAAAGATATGGCCACCGTCACCGGTTGCCACAAAATAGAGCGCATTACCGGACTCCGGGTGGCATACCGCGCGGATCGCTGCTCCACTCGGCATCGCAATCGGGGTCGGTGTCAGCCCTTTGTGAACATAGGTGTTGTAGGGGGTATCGGTCTGCAGATCGCGGCGTCGGATATTCCCATCAAAGGCATCACCCATCCCATAGATCACGGTCGGGTCCGTCTGTAGACGCATGCCCTTTCGCAAACGCCGGATGAATACCCCGGCGATTTTGGCCCGTTCTTCGGGGAGCGCGGTTTCCCGTTCCACGATAGAGGCGAGAATCAAGGCTTCATAGGGTGTCCGCAATGGCAGATTTTCATCGCGCTTCGCCCATTCGGCGGCGAGAAACTGCTGCATCTGCCGGTAGGCCCTGCGCAGAAATTCCACATCCGTGGTACCACGGGGAAAGTGATAGGTATCGGGATAGAAGCGTCCTTCGGGATGTTCGTCCGGGTAACCCAGGCGTTGCATGATCGCCTTGTCTGACAGTCCGGTCAGGCGATGCTCCAAGACCGGATGTTGCTGGATGGCGCTCATCATTTGCTTGAATGTCCAACCTTCAACCAGGGTAAGCGCATGCTGTAACACCTTGCCCGATGACAGGATCTCCAAGAGTCGGCCGGGGGTAGCCTCTATCGGTATCCAATACTCTCCAGCCTTGAGATTCCCAGCCTGGTTCGTGAGGCGCGCATAGAGTCGTAAGAGCAGGGGGTGTTCGATCACTCCCTTGTTCGCCAAGTCAGCCGACAGACTGTGCACCGAGCTGCCTGGATGCAGCTGATAGGTCAAACCTTCATCGGGAAGATTGAGCGGCGATTGGATGAAGTGGTTGTACTCGATCCAACCCCAGGCAAGCAGAATGCTGCAGGCCAGGATCAGAATTCCGAGCAGACGATTCAACATGGTCTCAACAGGCCCTGGTCGTCAGTCCCAATGTGAGCCAATCCTGAGCCAAAACAGCGTTGCTGTATCCTGTCGGTAAGCGTTGTAGGTATCTGCAGAATATCGTATGTCTGCTCTTGCAAAGCTGCAACCGGGCAGATTCCAAGCAATGAATTGGTGATAAACAAGGCCTCTCCCTGCTTGATATCCGACAGCTCAAGCTCGGTTTTCACCGTTTCGATGCCTAAATCCGTTGCGATCTCCAAGACCAGCTCACGTACTATACCGGCCACCCCGGAGTTTTCCAGGCTTGGAGTGTACAAGACCCCGGACTTGATGAGAAAAAGATTAGCCTGAGTGGCTTCGACCACATGATCGTTCTCATCGAGCATCAACCCTTCAGGAATCTCTGGGTCGTCCCACTCGTGGCGGGCCAAGACCTGTTCCAGACGGTTCAGATGTTTGAGCCCCGCGAGGACAACACTGCGACCGATGCGCGTGCGGCAAACCCGCAAGGTAATGCCGGTTGTATACCAGCGAGGTGGATAATCGGGCCATTCATGCAAACTGATGATTCGGGTGGTCTTTGCAGATGCAGGTGGACGATAACCCCTGCCACCTGCCCCACGGGTCAGGATCAGCTTGACAACCGCTCGTGCCGTACCTTGGGCAAGGTGACAGACCTCATCATACAAATCATTCTTATTTTGTTCAGAAAAGCCAAGGCGCTGTTCACCCCGGATCAGTCTGGCCATATGGCGTTTCCAGAGTCTGGGTTTACCATCGATCACAGCAATAGTTTCAAACAGTCCGTCGCCATATTGAAGCCCCCGATCCTCAGCGATGAGCCTGTTGGTTGGTATTCCGTTGATGAGCAAAGGTGATGAACCTGCCCTGCGGCTGCAGCCGGTTGCGGACTCGTCAGTCAACCCGGCGGAATGCCAGAGTGCCGTTGGTACCACCGAAACCAAAGGAGTTGGAGATGACCGCATCCAGTTTCATCTCACGTGCCGTATTCGCTACATAGTCCAGATCACACTCCGGATCCTGGTTCTCCAGGTTGATGGTGGGAGGTGCGATTTGATCGCGTATCGCCAGAATGGTGAATACCGCTTCAGCGCCACCTGCGGCTCCGAGCATATGACCGGTCATTGACTTAGTGGAACTCACGCAGAGCTTATGGGCGTGTTCACCAAAGGCAAGCTTGACGGCCAGGGTCTCTGCCACGTCACCCGCAGGCGTTGAAGTACCATGGGCATTGATGTAATCCACGTCCTCGACGTTCAGGCCGGCATCCTGTAACGCCATCAACATGCATTTCGCAGCGCCTGAGCCATCTTTGGAGGGGGCGGTCATGTGATAGGCATCTGAGTTCATTCCAACTCCGGCGAGTTCCGCATAGATCTTCGCACCACGAGCCTTGGCATGCTCATACTCTTCCAGTACGAGAACCCCCGCGCCGTCACTCAGCACAAATCCATCCCGGTCCTTATCCCAAGGTCGACTCGCACCCTGGGGATCGTCGTTTCGCCGGGATAACGCCCTGGCTGCGGCAAACCCCCCCAGGCCCACCGGAGAGGTGGCCATTTCAGCACCACCGGCCACCATTACATCGGTTCTTCCGTAGCGGATCATCATCGCGGCTTCACCGATGCTGTGTGCCCCGCTGCTGCATGCAGAGACTATCGAATAATTCGGGCCCTTCAAGCCGTATTTTATGGAAAGGTTACCGGAGACCATATTGATGATGTTGGCCGGAACGAAGAATGGTGAGATCTTTCTCGGGCCACCGTCAAGATAGGCGTGATAACTGTTCTCGATGCCGGTAATGCCACCGATGCCTGAACCGATCAGCACGCCGATGCGCTCGGCGTTCTCCTCGGTTATCTCAAGTGCAGAGTCTTCTAGTGCCTGACAGCCTGCAGCGACGCCGTAATGGATGAACTTATCCATCTTCTTGGCATCCTTCTGTGAGATATAGTCGGTGATCTCGAAACCATAAATAGGGCCACCAAACTGGGTAGTGAATGGCTCAACATCGAAATGTGTGATTGGTTGAATGCCGCTTCTGCCGGCAACAATATTCTCCCAGGCAGAGGGCACATCAAGGCCCACAGGCGCAACCATGCCAAGCCCGGTTACGACAACCCTTCTTGCAGTCATTTGAGACTACCCCCAATCAATATGCAGATGGCTGAAAAGGAAAAAGGCCGCGCTCTTTTTACAAAGAGTATTCTGCGGCCTGCTTTACTCGATAGATCAATCTATCAGCTATGGGCGTTGATGTAGTCGACGGCCAATTGCACAGTGGTGATCTTCTCGGCCTCTTCATCCGGGATTTCAGTCTCGAATTCCTCCTCGAGGGCCATCACCAGCTCAACTGTATCGAGTGAGTCGGCGCCCAGATCGTCGACGAAGGAGGCTTCCAAGGTCACTTCATCTTCTTTGACGCCAAGCTGCTCTACGACAATTTTACGAACTCGTTCTACAACATCGCTCATTTTCTTAATTTCCTCATGGATGAACCTTCGGCCACTGATGCAACCGATGGGCTATTGTATTAACAAATTTCATATGTGAAAAGCGTATCCATATGAAATTTATCGCAGGATAAAAATCTTTGTTCAGTAGATAAATCAATAGGTAATGGTGTAAAGTTACTTCCAGTTGGCAAGTATGATATGGATTGATCTGTCAACCCATGTACATTCCGCCATTTACGTGTAACGTCTCTCCGGTGATATAGCGACCGGATTCAGCCGCCAAAAACACCACGGCATTGGCAATATCCTTGGGCTCACCCAACTTTTGCAGCGGGATGTTCTCAATCAATGCCTTACGCTGAGCTTCTGGCAACTCCCGGGTCATGTCGGTATCAATGAAGCCGGGTGCGACGGCGTTGACTGTAATCCCCCGTGATCCGACCTCTCGCGCCATCGAACGGGTAAAGCCAAAAATACCCGCTTTGGCTGCTGCATAATTGGTCTGTCCTGGATTTCCTGTGACACCCACCACGGAAGATATATTGATGATGCGTCCCTTGCGTGCCTTCATCATGCCACGCAGCACGGCTTTACTCAGACGGTAGATGGAGGTTAAGTTGGTATCGATGATGCTCTGCCATTCATCGTCCTTCATGCGCATCAATAAATTGTCCCTGGTAATACCGGCATTATTGACCAGGATCGTAGGTGTACCATAATCATCGGAGACTGCCTTGATCACCGTCTCCACGGATGCGGGATCCGTGACATCGAGCGCCATGCCCTTCCCCGTATAACCGGCTGATGCAAAACGCTGGGAGATGCCCTCGGCCCCAGACACTGAGGTCGCAGTGCCGACGATGATCGCCCCAGCATCGGCAAGCGCATCGGCAATGGCGGCACCGATACCCCTACTGGCGCCGGTAACCAGTGCAATCTCATTTTCCAAAATCATTTCAACGCCTCCAAGGCTGCCTTCAAACTTTCCATGCTGTAAACCGCAAATCCATTGAGTTTGCGATCAATACGTTTGTTCAAGCCGGTCAACACCTTGCCGGGGCCAGCCTCGAGCAGATATTCTACACCTCCGGCAGACATGGCCTGGATGGTCTCGACCCAACGCACAGGGCTATAGAGCTGTTCAACCAATCTTGAGCGAATCGCGTCGGCCTGCATTGCGCGAGCTACGTCAACGTTGTGCAAGACCGGGATCCGCGGTGGGCAAATATCGATTCCCGCCAGGCTTTCACTGAGACGCTCTGCCGCCGGCTTCATCAAGGCGCAGTGTGACGGGACACTGACAGGTAATGGCAAGGCTCTTTTGGCCCCCGCCTGTTTTGCCAGTTGACAGGCACGGTCTACTGCGCTCTTGTGACCGGCAATGACCACCTGCCCCGGTGAATTATAGTTGACCGCCTGAACAATTTCAGATTCAGCCGCAGCGTCGCAAACGTCCCTGACCTGGTCGTCGTCCAGCCCCAAAATTGCCGCCATGGCGCCGGTCCCGGAAGGAACCGCCTCCTGCATGAAGCGTCCCCGGTCTGCGACCAGGCTTACGGCATCTTGGAACCCTATCGCCCCGGCACAAACCAGCGCCGAATATTCACCTAGGCTATGTCCAGCCAAGATCCCAGGTGTTGCTCCGCCTTCGGCTTGCCAGACACGCCATACGGCAACACCGGCACACAGCATGGCTGGCTGGGTGATCCGGGTTTGATTAAGTTCCTCGGCCGACCCCTCTTGCACCAGCTTCCATAGATCGAAATCAAGTACCTCCGAGGCTTCATCGTATGTCGCTTTAACCAGCGATTGCTGTCCGGCAAACTCATTGAGCATACCCACCGACTGGGAACCCTGCCCAGGAAATACAATACTTAATTTGGAGTCACTCATGAGAGACATTGCAGAATCATTATCAGAATTTTACGAGCACGGAGCCCCAGGTGAAGCCGCCCCCGAAGGCCTCCATCAGCAGGGTCTCACCCCGTTTGATGCGTCCATCGCGGACGGCGGTATCCAATGCCAGAGGCACCGAAGCAGCCGAGGTATTCCCATGCTCATCTACCGTGACCACCACGTGATCCATCGGCGTACGCAACTTTTTCGCAGTGGCATTGATGATGCGGATATTTGCCTGGTGGGGAATCAACCAGTCCACGTCCGATTTTTGCATTCCATTGGCTTCCAGGGTTTCGTCCACGATACGGCCCAACGTGGTCACTGCCATTTTGAACACTTCGTTTCCACGCATCTCCATGAACGCCCTTCCCTCCTGTAACAGGGAGTAGCCCCTGGAGATTCCAGTCGGCACTCGAAGCAGATTTTCAAACGCCCCATCGGCATGCAGATGGGAAGAGATGATACCGGGCTGTTCACTGGCTTCCAAAATGACGGCACCGGCCCCATCGCCAAATAGCACACAAGTGTTTCGATCATTCCAGTCGACGATCCTCGACAACGTCTCCGCGCCGACTACCAGGGCACATTTCGCACTGCCTGAACGAATGAACTTATCCGCAACCCCAACGGCATACACAAAGCCTGTACACACCGCCTGGACGTCGAAGGCCGCCGGGCCATGGATGCCGAGACGAGCCTGCAAGAGACAGGCCGTGCTGGGGAAAACCTGATCTGCCGTGGTGGTTGCAACCACGATCAGATCGATCTGATCTTTCGCAACACCGGCCATCTGCATGGCGTTTAGCGCCGCTTTCTCAGCCAGGTCGCAGGTAAACTCGTCTTCAGCCGCAATATGACGTTTTCTAATACCGGTGCGCTCAACAATCCACTGATCGCTGGTCTCCACCATCTTTTCTAAATCCTGATTGGTCAGAATCTTTTCAGGCAGATAGCTGCCGGTTCCTGTAATACGGGAATGAATCACGCGCTTTCCCTTGTCTCCAGATGTGCCTTGACCTGCTCCGCGATGCGTGATGGCACATCATTGATGGCCTCTTTACGCGCGATATCGATGGCATTGGCAAAAGCCAATTTATCCGCACCACCATGACTCTTGATCACGATACCCCGCAATCCGAGCAGACTGGCGCCGTTATACCTGCGAGGATCGATGCGCTTTCTGAACCTGCGCAGCACCGGCAGTGCAATCAATCCCGTCAGTTTGGTCAGAATATTCTTTTTGAAGGCGTCCTTCATGAAATGACTGATCATTTTGGCCACACCTTCACTACTTTTCAACGCAACGTTTCCCACGAATCCGTCAGAGACGATGACGTCTGTTCCTCCCTTGTAGATGTCATCACCTTCAACATACCCAATGTAGTTGAGTGAGCTGCCGGCCAGGAGATCATGTGCCTCCTTGACCTGTTCATTACCCTTGATCTCCTCTTGGCCTATGTTTAGGAGACCTATCCTTGGCGTGTGCAAGTCGGCTACCGCGGATACGAGTTCACTTCCCATCACCGCGAACTGAAACAGATGGGATGCTGTGCAGTCCACATTTGCCCCGAGATCGAGCATGAAAGTCTCCCCCTCGATGGAGGGCAACGCCGTTATGATCGCCGGCCGATCCACATTGGGCAGCATCTTCAATACGAAACGTGACGTAGCCATCAGAGCCCCGGTATTGCCGGCACTGACACAGGCGTCGGCCACTCCCTCCTTGACCAGATCGATAGCCACCCGCATGGAAGAGTCCTTTTTATTGCGCAACGCTTTAGAGGGTAATTCATCCATCTCGACCCGCTGAGTGGCATGGTGGACTCTCAAGCGATCATTAAAATCTTGATCGCCAATCTTGGCCTGCAACTCTTCCTGCGGTCCGACCAGGATGAGGGATGTTTCCTTGTCCCGCCTGAGGTATTCCAATGCAGCGGCAACCACGACATCTGAACCGTGGTCTCCCCCCATAGCATCGAGTGAAATGGTGACAGCCTTACTCATTGAGAAGTTATTCAGACCCAGAAAAAAAGAACCCGGCAAAGGTCATTTAACCTGCCAGGACTTAGTCTCACCGAATGTCAGGGCCGTTTTACTGGCCTCATTCACCTTTGGTGTCAACCACCTTACGTCCTCGATAGAAACCATCCGCGGTGACGTTATGGCGCAGGTGAGTTTCTCCGGAAGTAGAATCGATTGAGAGTGTTTCTCCCTTGAGTGAATCGTGTGCACGACGCATCCCGCGCTTCGATGGGGTCTTTCTGTTTTGTTGTACAGCCATAGCTGAACTCCTGATTATCGGTAAACTTACTATTCGTCATGCCGTTTCAATTGGGCCAACACGGCAAACGGGCTCTCTTGCAAAGCAACTGAGTCTATATCGGGTTCGGCTCCCCGGACCGACGGACACTCATCGATGGCATGCATAGGTACCTGCGGCAGTGCAAGTAGCATTTCATCTTCAATCAGATCCCGGAGTTGGACCTGGTTGCTGACCACCAATTGTGGATCCAACTCGTCAGGCAGATTATCTGCTTCCACCAAGCCCTCAACAAATGCCAGTGACATTTTCGAATCGACTTCAAAGGCCATCGGCCCTAGACAACGTTGACACTCTAAAATCAGTTGAGCCGTGACTCTCCCACGCAGACAGGCTCGCCGTTGCTTGTCGCGGTAAAACTCCAGATCGAAACAGACCTCACCCTGCGAGTCTGCAAGACAAACGCTCAGCCTGGTCAAATCACCGAGCAAGTAGCAGCCGTTGACCCGTTTGGCCAAATCGGCAAATCGCCAAGGATCAAATCGATCAGGCAGGTGTTGCGACATAAGCGCGCGATTCTATTACGGAAAGCCCTGATCTGTCAAAGTAAGAATGTGTGCTCTCGGTATCCCAGTCTGGAGACGTACACTGCGGAAGACTTGATCAGGATGACTCTCATTACCGACCAACAGATGCCTGAGAATCCTACAGACAGGTGCATCTTGCGAGCCTCAGGGCGGGCGGTTAGGTTGAGGAACGCAACGTCCTGATTTTAATCACAGGTCATGGCAAAAATTGAGTATCTCCACACGAAAAACGTGGAGTGGGTGATGATTCCTTGAAGTTCTGCTCGGCTGATGCGCGCACCTCGGGGAAACGCCCAGAGCTGCGGTCCTGACTCACCCGACCAGTGCCAGAAGGATACCCGCGGCAACTGCGGAGCCGATGACGCCGGCCACATTTGGCCCCATGGCGTGCATCAGCAGAAAATTATGGTGGTTGGTTTCGAGCCCGACTTTGTTAACCACCCGCGCTGCCATGGGAACAGCCGATACCCCGGCGGCTCCAATCAAGGGATTGATTTTACCGCCAGTGAAACGGTGCATGAGTTTACCCATTAAGACGCCTGCAGCCGTGCCGACACAGAATGCGAATGCGCCAAGCGCCAGGATACCCAGGGTTTCTACGGTCAAGAATTTATCCGCAGACAACTTGGAACCCACCGCCAAGCCAAGAAAGATCGTGACAATATTGATGATCTCGTTCTGCGCGGCATGACTGAGGCGTTCCACGACCCCACTCTCACGTAACAGATTGCCAAATGTCAGCATCCCGATCAGCGGTGCCGCCGATGGCAGAAAGATGATGCATAACATCAATACAGTTAACGGGAACAACACCTTCTCCATCTTGCTCACATGCCGGAGTTGCTGCATCTCCACATTTCGTTCACCCTCGGTTGTCAGCAGACGCATGATCGGTGGCTGGATGATCGGTACCAGGGCCATGTACGAATAGGCAGCAACCGCGATGGCGCCCAGTAAATCCGGGGCAAGACGCGATGCGAGGAAGATGGCGGTCGGCCCATCCGCACCGCCTATAATGGCGATCGCCGATGCGTCAGCCAGGGTGAAATCGAACCCGGGGATAACATTCAGGGCCAGAGCCCCAATCAGGGTGAAGAATATCCCGAATTGTGCCGCAGCACCCAGGAGCAAGGTCCAAGGCATGGCTATCAGAGCACCGAAGTCGGTCAGTGCGCCAACTCCCATGAAGATGAGCAGCGGAAATATCCCTGTTTCTATGCCGACCTGATAGATATACCCAAGCAGACCGTCAGCACCGCCGATACCGGCCAGCGGGATATTGCTTAATATCGCGCCAAATCCGATGGGGAGCAGTAGCAGTGGCTCGAATTTTTTCACCACAGCCAGGTAGATCAGCAGACCACCGATACTCATCATCAGCGCCTGCCCCCACTCTAGATTGGCAATCCCGGTGGATTGCCATAAGGGTTCAAGTCCTATTTCAATCATATATCAAGATAGACTCACCAATGGGGTACCAACCTGTACGGCATCACCCTCTTTTACCAGTATCTCCGCAACGACGCCGGCGCCGCTGGCCCGTACCTCGGTCTCCATTTTCATGGCTTCGAGCACCATCACGACATCACCTGCTGAAACCTGCTGTCCCTGGCTGACAGTGATCTTATAGATATTGCCTGCCAGTGGGGCATCGATCGTTCCACCGGCAGCTAAAGAACCCTTGGTTTCTGTTGCAGGTCTCGATGGCCGAATGCCACTCAACGCCCCCGATGGGCCGACCTTGACGTCATAAATGACCCCATTGACCTCCACTTGATAGGCTTCCGTGCCAGCTGTCTCAGCTGTTTTATGAGTTTCGGGTTGGGGCTCCGGTTCACTGCCAGGTACCGGCTCGAAGGCCGACGGGTTGTTGCGATTCTCAAGAAATTTTAAACCGACCTGTGGAAACAGCGCATAGATCAGCACATCATCGATCTCTTGTTGCGCCACGGTGATTCGGTGTGTTTTGACCAATTCACGAAATTCATTGGTGAGCTTGTCCATTTCGGGACTGAGGAGATCGGCAGGGCGACAGGTAATCGCCTCTTGCCCTTGCTCAAGCACTTTGAGCTGTAAGTCAGCATTTACCGGTGCTGGGGTGGCCCCGTATTCACCCTTCAGTACGCCCGCGGTCTCTTTGGCGATGTTTTTATAGCGTTCACCGGTGAGAACGTTCAGTACCGCCTGGGTTCCGACGATCTGGGAGGTAGGTGTAACCAGTGGAATGAAACCCAGATCCTCGCGAACCCTTGGAATCTCTTCCAACACCTCATCCAGTCTTTGGTGCGCACCCTGTTCCCGCAATTGGTTCTCCATGTTGGTCAGCATGCCACCCGGAACCTGTGCGACCAGGATGCGTGAGTCTATGCCCTTCAATGCACCTTCGAATTTGGCATATTTCTTTCGCACCTTGCGAAAATACGCAGCGATTTCCTCTAAAAGAGTCAGGTTCAAGCCGGTATCGCGCGCGGTTCCTTCGAGAATTGCCACTACCGATTCAGTGGGTGAGTGTCCGTAGGTCATGCTCATGGATGAGATGGCCGTATCCACCATGTCGATACCGGCCTCCGCCGCCTTGACGGCCGTGGCGGTACTCATACCCGTTGTTGCATGACATTGCATGGCGATCGGGATCGAACAGGCGGTCTTCAATTGAGTGACCAGATCAAAGGCCACATAAGGTCTCAGGAGGCCAGCCATGTCTTTGATACAGATGGAATCACAACCCATGGATTCCAGTTCCGTACCCATTTTCACCCAGTAATCCAGATCATGCACTGGACTCACCGTGTACGACATGGTTCCCTGTGCATGTTTGCCGGTCTTCAAGGTCGCCTTGATTGCCGTCTCGAGATTTCGCAGATCATTCATCGCATCGAAGATGCGAAAGACATCGACGCCGTTGGTCGCGGCCCGTTCGACGAATGCCTCAACCACATCGTCCGCATAATGCCTGTACCCGAGAATATTCTGCCCCCTCAGCAACATCTGCTGTGGTGTGTTGGGCATGGCCGCCTTGAGTTCGCGGAGCCTCTCCCATGGATCCTCACCCAAGAACCGGATACACGCATCAAATGTCGCCCCACCCCAGGACTCGAGTGACCAGAAACCGACCTGATCAAGCTTCTCTGCGATCGGCAGCATATCTTCAAGCCGCAGTCTGGTCGCGAAAAGAGACTGATGGGCGTCGCGCAGCACGACATCAGTGATACTTAGGGGTTTAATCTGACTCATAAATATCCATTGTACAGGCCTTTACTGGCCTATCTTCGAATCCAAAGTTGATCTGAGTTTACAGCGATTTCAGTTGTGTGTCGTGCGATAGCGGCTAATCGCTGCGGAAATCACAGCAATCAGGTCTCCCCTTACGTCATCCGATGGGTGAACCGTTGGTGCTGGCTGTACAATTTGAGCTGGTTTCGCTACCTGACGCTCTGACGCAAGGGCAAATCTGGACATCCCCAACATGCTCAAAACCAGCAGGACAAGGAAACTGAATACGATCCCCATGCCCACTAACATCAGGTTCAAACCCGCCAACAATAAATCAGTAATCGGCATTAGTATTATTGAAATTTTTTCGTCTGGGACCATTTTTACGTCTCCGACGAGCCCAGTGTCAAGCTCTCAGAATTTCTGAACACAGTTTATTAGCCTGTGTTTTAGTTAACCTAACTGAAATTTATTAAGAATATCCATGATAATTATTGGAAAATCCAATGATTGATCATACTCGTTGAATTACAGACTGATTGTGCTTATCCTGAAGGCCCTTCCATGATGGTTACTCCTGGCAGTGGCTACTCCAACGACTCCCTGATGAAGTAAAGGGTCTAATCGAGCCGCTTACACTCAAACCACTAAATCAAGAATTTCGCTAATGACTGCAGCTTCATCTTCAGCACGCCCGATTGTCTTGGCTTCAACATCGCCCTTCCGTCGTGAACTCCTACAGAGACTCGGACTGGACTTTACGGTAGCTGCGCCGAATATCGACGAATCGGCCAAACCGGAAGAACAGCCGGATCAATTGGTACGACGTCTCGCCCAGCTTAAGGCCAAAGCCGTGGCTACCAGCCATCAGCATGCTTTGATTATCGGTTCTGATCAGGTTGCGACGATCAACGGAAAAATCTTAGGTAAACCGGGTGACCATCAGAAGGCAATCGAACAACTGACTCTAGCATCTGGTCAAAAAGCCACTTTCTTTACGGGTTTGTGCCTTTTCAACAGCGCAACGGGTAATACCCAAGTTTGTTGCGAGCTATTTGACGTGTACTTTCGTTGCTTGGATCCTTTGGATATCGAGAACTATCTACAGCGTGAAAAGCCCTATAACTGTGCTGGGTCGTTCAAATCAGAAGGTCTTGGGATCACTCTATTCAGTAAAATGGCTGGTGACGATCCCAACACACTGATCGGCCTACCGCTCATGCGCCTGGTGGATATGTTGAGATCTGAAGGGGTAAACCCCCTGGATACCTAAACAATGGAGTTCAGGTATCGCTAAAACACGAGCTCGGCGACAGCTTGAGTATCATCATCCAAGCGCAGGGTATCATTTTCATCGGGGTTGGAAAAAACTCGAGCAAAGGCCTGCACCGTCTGTCGATCGATCGTCGCCAACGGATGGTCTGTTCCCTCATGTGACAATATATTTGCCACCTGAACCAGATCCACGTAATCGACCGGGGCATCGCCGGGGTCCCGCTTCAGATCTTCATGTTGTGCTGCGACATCGACAACCCTCGGATCGAACTTCCAGAGCTTGATGATACTGCTCCCAAGCTGGGGATGAAGTTTATCCAAGAGGCGATCAAGAAACTCAGGATTTCGGGTCATTTCCTCATATTCACAAGCCTTGATCAAAAGTGGAATTTTCCCGATGTCGTGCACCAAGCCAGCCACTAAGGCAATATCAGGATCAAGTCTGTGATGTTGTTTCGCCAGCATAGCGGCATGTGCCCCAACCTTCACAGAATGTCCCCAAAGCTTTTCCATACGCCGTTCAATTGCCTTGATGGGTGTGCGAAATACCTCCTTCATCGAGACTGCATAGACTGCATTCTTGACTCTTTGAAATCCGATTCGAGTGATAGCCAGTTTGATAGAGGTAATCGTGTGAGTGCCACGATATAAAGGGCTGTTTGCATAGCGAATCAGGCGAGCGGTGAGTGCCGCATCCTTCGAGATTACTTTCTCCAAGTCAGCTGCTGAACTCCCCGCATCATTGATGACTAATAAGGCTTCTAAGGCAAGGGTGGGCAAGGTTGGCAGGTTGATATTGTTGGTACGGAGATCTTCCCGAACCGCATTCACAAAATCCTGTACAGGGAAAGATTCTATTTCCCTTTGCTTGCGCTCCTCAGGGGTCTCTGAAGTGATGACCTCACCATCTGAAAGCTGAAAGACTGACTTTGGCATGGTAATGCTTACATCGGCATCATCTCAAAGAAAGTTTAGGACAAAAATTTCGTGAAAACACAAGGAGTATGCCGGTAGCATTGTGACCGTTATGAACAAGATTCATACCAATGAGGATATTTTGAAACAACTCTCACTGCGATCACCACGCCAGTTCATTCTTTAAATGATTAAGTGTTAAATAACATCACTTTAGAATCTCATTCGAGCAGCCCTCAGGGAGGAGAATCTTAAGAAAAACAAACTTTTGCCGATTATCTAGCTTGCAGAAGCAAGCTTCTGCTTGGTTCCAGACAACACATACGGTAGATAATCGTGAGCCTAGATACAGTCGTGACTTCAGTCATCAACCAGAATAATAATCGACCTTCGATTCTCGTTGTGGATGACTCTCGTGTCGTACGAATTTCCCTCAAAAACATCCTCCAGGAACGGTATGAAATCATCGAGGCTGAAGACGGAGAGAAAGCTTGGGAACTGCTCCAGGAGAATCCTGGAATCAGACTGATTTTCTCGGATCTTACTATGCCAATACTCGATGGGAGGGGGCTACTCCGTCAACTCCGTTCATCTGATGACAACAACCTTCGGACCCTTCCACTCATCATCGTTACGGGTAGAGAAGAAGATCCAGCGATACGCACACAACTCATCGAGGAAGGTGCTAACGATCTCGTTACAAAACCCTTCAATCCTGACGATATAACCGGGCGGGCAGAACGCTATGTTACGAAGCAGTCGGAGAGCACACAGAATGACTCACCAACAGATGCAGATGTTCTCAGAGGCATTTTAAGCAAGGTTGATTTCACCCAACTTGCCAGAAAGCAGCTCTCATTCGCGATACGGAATAAAAACGAGATGGCGTTTCTGCTGATGAAATTCGATAAGTTCGACAAGATCACTCAACATTATAGTGATCCGGCAATCGAACACATCTTGTTGTCTACTGCAGAAATCATCCGTTCTTACACCCGCATAGAAGATATTCTTTCCTATTTTGGGGAAGGTACTTTCGCCATTCTGTGCCCGGCAGCAAACTCTGTTGGTACGAAATATCTAGGTCGAAAGATATTAACCGACCTTCAAGCAAAAAAGTTCTATTTGGGAGAATCTGATACAACCGTCACCGCGAGCATTGGTGTATCTGCTCCAGACATTAAACCTGGCACTACTCTCAATAACCTGTTGATTCTCGCCGAGCAGCGGATGGAGGCAGCAATCAATGCCGGTGGTAACAGAGTCGTAGATAAAGGCAATGCGACTCTAACGCCAGTGAGTACGTTGCTGTCTGAAGATTCAGCGTTCTCATCAGAGAAAGAAGAACTCCTCAAACAGACTGAAATTTCCATGCGAAAGCTGGCCGCTCAAGAAGCACAAATAAGAAACGGGGAGCATGCTCATGCTGATAATGTGTCATCATTTGCGATTGAGAAAATCAATGATGAACTGATACATGTTGAGCATGAAAACAGCCTGCTGAAGGAAGAACTGGAGAGCTTAAAGAAGCAAACTGAAGGAATCGAACAACTGCAGAAGCAACTGTATGAAACCGACGCCCTGCAACAACAGACTCAATTGAAATATCAACAACTGCAAGAAGACCATGAAAAGCTGAGATTACGCACGGAGGCAGTCGAATCGAATCAAAGCCAACTCAGGGAGACTGATGACGATCACTCGATTGTCGAAGAACATCTTCTTCGAGAAAGTGAGAACTTGCAAAATGAGCTGAATAAGGCCAAAGAACAGATCGAGGAATCTGTAAGGGCCCAGCGGGAGTCAGACGCCGAAATCGCTGACCTGAAACAAAAATTGATCTCGCAAAAAGAGGCGTTTGAAGTAGAATTGGCTGATGAACATATGATGCGTGCCATGGCGGAAAATAAATTGGCTGAGTTGGAAGAGCAATTCAGCACAGACAAAGAAAAGCGCAATCCATTCAAGCTGACATCAACCCCAGAGATCACACTGATCGAGAAAAACCAAGCGCCTGATTACAAACCTGAGACCATAGATTCTCAGCTTCAACAGATGGTAAATCATTCGTCTGAGCAAAGGCCGACACAACCAAAGAGTAAACCCTCCGGCGTAAAAAAGCCCTCTATAGCCAAACCAAATCTGAAATTCAAAATCTCCTGGCCTTTCAAAATTCTCATGCTGACAATGTTTGTTTTAATGGGGATTTTGGGATACCGCATCTGGGATGGTTTGTCTCCGCAAAGTATTTCTTCTCAGGTCAATAAGCTAGAAATGAGTGGAGCGATCAAACCTATCGTGAAGGACGCCATGCGGAGCAAAACGAAAGAAAAAAAACTAATTCCACCGCAAAAAGGTGATAGAACGTCAGCTCTGCCGGCAGCGAACAACAGCGATACGCTAGTGACTATGCGCAAAACCGACAATCAACAACTTGAAGAAGCGAAACTGCAGGCTGAATTGAACCTGAGACAAATGGCAGAAGAAGAATTTTTAATTTTATCTGATGATAAATAGGCTGGAAATCACTTTCACTCCATGTCTTGTAGCTCAAATATACTGGCATGGATAGGCCAACCGGATTCATCGATCACAAAGACAGTCCATTTTCCAAGCATCGATGGATCAAGCGTCTTTTTAGAAAAGACACGCCAGCGGGGACCTTCCACCTTAAATGCAACTTCACTGATCACACGTCCCTTGTATTCCCAGCGATGGGTGATCTTTCGTCCTTGCAGATTCCTCAGTTCCGTGAAATAGAACAGGCTGTTTGTTGAGCCAGAAACCTTTACCAACTGATCGATTGGTTCACGATTCGATATTCCGGAGGTAAATTGTGCTCGAGCTACCACCGCATCTGGAATCGGAGATTTGCTTGTCTCCTGGGAAAACAGGTAAAACGGTAGTATAACAAGCGCGCTTGATACGACGAATAATGAGACATGTTTGATGATTGAACGCAAATCCATGGCAACTATCTCCGGTAACTTAACGCAACAGACACATAGCCTCCCTGTCCAGGGACTCCCTGTATTATGGTGGTTTTTGAGCCGTGTAAACCTGTATATATCCACAAAACCATAACAAGGTAACAAAAATTAACGCTTCATGATTTGCATCCAACGCCAAAAGTTGAGGAGTCCCGCGAGCGAGGCGGAAAGGTAGGTCAGCGCGGCGGCTCGAAGTATCTTCTTCGCACCCTTGTGTTGGTCCGGTGTGAGGTAGCCCGATTTGAGTAATGGCAAGGCCTTATTGAAACTGGCATCCAATTCAACGGGTAGTGTCACCAGCTGTACCACGACATTCATGCCCATAATGAGGAAGGCCGCCAATAGCGAGATGATCCCTGCTGATGGTGCGCGTGTTGCCAAGGTCAAGATTGGCGCAACGAACAGCAGAAAGGAACCTATCTTCTGTGAGGCGGACGCTAAAATCACCAGCCGGGTGCGCCATCGTAACATCGGGTCATCTGCTGCATGCTGTATTGCATGCCCCACTTCGTGGGCTGCCGTGGTGATCGCGGTGAGTGTCTGGCCGGTATGCTTGTCAGCAGTGAGCCGGACCGATCGGCTTTTCGGGTCATAGTGATCTCCCATTTCGGTGATCTCTACCTTGACCTGTTTAAGATTAAACCGATCAAGAAGATGCCTCGCCAATTCACCACCGTTACCGGGAAAATTCCTCTCCGGTGTACGATTGTATTTCGCCATCACCCGACTTACCCAGAACTGTGGGCCAAGGATTAGCAGCAGCAAAAAGAGAACTATCACGAGATAGTGCATGGGAATCGAGCATCTATTATAAGGTTTTCTGATCAAATCGATCTGGATCCCCTGCAGCTCGCAGGGGGCAGAAAAAGTCCCTTTTGCTTGATACACCACCCTGGTTTTTATCGAGCTCTGACTGCATGAGATGCTGACCTTGCAGATAAAGAGGGATTTATTCAGAGAATGGTCAATCCGGTATCCCGCACACCCCACCGGGACAACAGCTGCCGGCACTGCACGCAGGTTCTGGATTACTGAGACTCGAACTGCTGATCAAAGCGCCGCCACTTATCAAGCGGCGTACCGAGGTTTCGGTTGGTGTATCACCCACTTCAATTCCGGCCTTTGCACAGAGTTCGCCCCAGTTTGTCAGTTCTTCGCTCATGCGGTGTCTCACTTCTACTTTTTGACCGTTGGCGTCACAAAAATAATCATAAGTTGGCATCATTGACCTCCAGATGCGTCAATATTTCGAATATTTGAGCTGGTTTAGCCCAGCAAAGTTGCAATCGCGTCTCAACCAAACGATTCTCATTATTCTACACCTTTACCCTTGAGCAACGGCAAGACTGCTTGGCCAGCTTCCCTGCCTCTGTTACCGTGCCTGTATGATCGACCAACCTACAACAGCACCAGACACCCTGCAACTCAGGCAGGTCGCCATCGACACCTATCGGGAAAACGTCGCCTACATGCATCGGGACTGTCTGCTTTACCGGGTAGAGGGTTTCCAAGCCTTGACCAAGATCGTCATTACTGCCAATCACCATCAGATATATGCCGTGCTTAACGTGGTGGATGACGAAAACATCGTCCAAAAAGATGAGTTGGGCCTTTCCGAACAGGCCTTTCGTCAGCTCGAACTGAACGAAGGTAGTCCAGTTCGGGTTGCTCAGGCGGAAAAACCCTACTCCATGGAAGCCGTGCGCCGCAAGATCAGTGGCGAACGGCTGTCTCTTGAGGATTTCCAACAAATCACCAATGACATCACCAGCCATCGCTATTCCCGCATGGAAATGTCCGCCTTTCTGGTCGCTACAGGGCTGAACAATCTCGATCGGGAAGAAGTCCTACATCTGACCCGTGCCATGACCGAATCTGGCACCAAACTCGACTGGAAAGACACCTTGGTAGTTGACAAGCACTGTATTGGTGGAATTCCCGGCAATCGTACCAGTATGTTGGTCACGCCTATAGTGGCGGCCCATGGAATGTTGATGCCCAAGACCTCCAGTCGGGCCATCACCTCACCGGCCGGTACTGCAGATACCATGGAGGTCCTGGCTAAAGTTGAGCTGAGCCCCGGTGAGCTGCACGATATCGTGCGCAGCCATCGGGCCTGCCTGGCCTGGGGTGGAACTGCCCATCTGGCCCCCGCGGACGACATCCTGATCTCGGTCGAGCGCCCCCTGGGCATCGACTCACAGGGTCAGATGGTCGCTTCCATCCTTTCCAAGAAACTGGCAGCAGGATCGACACATCTACTGATCGATATCCCGGTCGGACCGACCGCCAAGGTAAGGCATATGCGCGAGGCCCAACAACTCCGGAAACTCTTCGAATACACCGGTGACCGACTGGGCATCCATCTGGAGGTCATCATCACCGACGGTTCAGAGCCCATCGGACAAGGAATAGGGCCGGTGCTCGAGGCGCGGGATGTCATGCAGGTACTCCGCAACGATCCGGAAGCCCCCGCAGATCTGCGTCAAAAATCCTTGCGTCTCGCCGGACGCCTGCTGGAATTCGACCCGGATGTACGGGGTGGATACGGATACACCATCGCTCGAGATATCCTCGATTCCGGACGCGCCCTGAAAAAAATGGAGTCCATCATCGAGGCCCAGGGACCTCGACCTCAACCCGTGAAGCTCGGCAAGCTGCAATTCGCGGTCAGTGCGAAGAGATCCGGCGTTATCACCAGCATCGACAATTATCTGATTGCTAGGCTCGCCAGCCATGCGGGCGCACCTATCGACAAGGGTGCGGGGGTCGATATCCTGAAAAAACTGGGTGATCCGGTCGAATCCGGTGAACCGTTATACCGGGTATATGCAGAATACAATTCAGATTTCAGATTCGCCCGGGAACTCAGTGATCGAGATGATGGCTATACCATCGGCGAGGCAGATCAAGTCGCCAAGCGCTATCTCGAATTGTAGTGCTTTTCCAGACGAGGATTCTCACTCTGAGGTACCATCGGGTCCATCATACACCGCAGACTCGGGATGAAAAGCCATCCAGGCAAACCAATATGCCATAACCGTGGGAATCGTCTCCCCCTCGGCATCCAGCATCCAGGCTGTCTGGCTAATCCTGTCATAGAAGATTCTGACCTCATGGCCGGCCAGGGTATCCCTCACCTTACCCCCGGCTTTATCCAGTTCCACCAACGGGTAGGCCTTGAAATGGCCTTGCAGCTCCACGCCCAGCGTCTGCTGCTTGGGATGATAGCGGGGATCGAGCTGGACGACGGGAAAATAGAGTCCTGCCCTATCTTGGTAACCCGCGTAAGGATTGGTCTGATAATCTCGGGTGTATCCCGTGTCCCGCGACAACACCAGTGTGTCAGGGTGTAATCGCTTCCAGCGCGCCCAGGTCGTATGCTCGAGGGGCAACATCGTGAGTGTGTGGCCTTGCATGGGCCCGCTCACGGCCTTACGCATCAACTGTGACCAGAGTGATTCTGTGTCCCGGTCGTACAACAGGATGTCGCTGTTGTAAAGCAGGCCTGAGACACCGAAATCGAGCAATCGCCCATCAACCTGAGCAGAAAACGCCATACCGCTGCCACATAACGGACAGTATGTCACGATCAGAGACTCTCCGTTGATCCGGTCATTGATGATTTCATGCCAATTGAGAATGGGCACTGGATATGCCTTGGCGACGCCTGATCGAGACAAGGCCAAGACCCGCGTGTTCGCTGACAGCCAGTCAGCCTCCCCAGCAGGAATGAATTTGGGCTCGGATACAGCTGGAATACCATCCCTGCCAGGTCCTCCATGGTAGATCTCGTCAGACGGAATCAGTGCACCCTTGAGATCAAAACCATTGAGGGATTGGCCTTGTGCCAGGTCAAGTGAGTGCAAGATGACTGTGCCTAAGAGAACTAACTCGATGCCATATCTGGCGCGCATCGGTCCTCCTAATGATCCAATCGGTGTGCCTTATCTGGACTGACCAGTCGCTTAGCCGACGGCTTCGGTCGCGTTTCTGTACCCTTGGATACGCCACACGCCGACAATTGGATTCATGGCTGTGATAATGTCCAAGCGACCGTCGGTATCCACAAAATGAAATGTGACGCGAATAGAAACAGGACGGTTTCCAGAGGTAACACAAAGCGGATCAGTTTGTTACCTTTCGGAACATCTTGCTCGCTGTTACATCCAATGATGTTAGCTTAACTCATTGTTTAATTTGACTTTTTTATACTTTTTATTTAAAAATTAAATCACCCGCCATACGGGTTATAACCGATACAGCAGACTTGATGGAAAACAGTCTCGTACTCGGTTTCCAATAGGCCCCCTCGGGTCTGTAAATAATTTACAACAGCGGAGTGATCACCAATGAACAAAGCTGAACAATATTGGAAGGCCAACGTCAGACTGGTCAGCATCTTGTTGACCATCTGGTTTGTGGTTTCCTACCTATTCGGCATCGTCCTCGTCGAACCCATGAATGCCATCAAGATCGGCGGTGTGGGCCTTGGTTTCTGGTTTGCCCAACAAGGCTCGATCTATACGTTCCTGATTCTGATCTACGTCTATGCAAAACGCATGAACGCCCTGGACGTCGAACACGACGTGCACGAAGACTAAGAGGCTCGAGAACAATGGATCTACAAACACTGACCTATATCGTGGTGGGCATGACATTTGCCCTGTACATCGGCATCGCTTTCTGGGCCAGAGCGGGGACCACCGGTGAGTTCTACGCTGCTGGACGCGGGGTACACCCGGTGGCCAATGGCATGGCCACCGCCGCTGACTGGATGTCTGCGGCTTCCTTCATATCCATGGCAGGACTGATCGCCTTCAACGGCTACGGCGCCTCGGTCTTCCTGATGGGCTGGACCGGCGGTTACGTGCTGCTGGCACTGTTGCTGGCCCCTTATCTACGCAAGTTCGGCAAGTTTACCGTTCCCGAATTCATCGGTGACCGCTACTACTCACAAACCGCCCGTATCGTCGCGGTGATCTGTCTGATCTTGGCCTCCATCACCTATGTCATCGGCCAGATGAAAGGCATCGGCGTGGCGTTCTCTCGCTTCCTCGAGACCGACTACGATACCGGTCTCTACATCGGCATGGGCATTGTCTTCATCTATGCGGTACTTGGCGGCATGAAAGGCATCACCTACACCCAGATCGCCCAATACTGCGTACTGATCTTCGCCTACACGGTCCCCGCCATCTTCATCTCCATGAGCATCACCGGTAACCCGGTACCACAACTGGGACTGGGTAGCGGCATGGCCGATGGCTCCGGCACTTACATGCTGGATAAGCTGGACCAGGTGGTACGCGACCTGGGCTTCCATGAGTACACCACCCAGGTGATGGGCAGCAAGCTGAATATGTTTGTTTATACCCTCTCCCTGATGATCGGTACCGCAGGTCTGCCACATGTCATCATCCGCTTCTTCAGCGTGCCGAAGGTAAAGGATGCCCGCTCTTCCGCCGGGTGGGCGTTGGTCTTTATTGCCATCCTCTACACTACTGCACCGGCAGTGGGCTCTATGGCCCGCCTCAACCTCATGAACACCATTCAGGTGGGTGAGGTTGGCTCGGTCGAGGGTAATCTGGCCTATGCAGACCGACCACAATGGTTCAAGAACTGGGAAAAGACCGGTCTGCTGAAGTTCGAGGACAAGAACGGCGACGGCCGCATCCAGTACTACAACGATAAGAATGCCGAGTTCAACAAGAAGGCTACCGAATGGGGCTGGCAAGGCAATGAAATGACCAAGGTTGACCGGGACATCATGGTACTGGCCAATCCGGAGATCGCCAATCTGCCGAACTGGGTCATCGCCTTGGTGGTGGCCGGCGGTCTGGCAGCCGCTCTCTCCACTGCGGCTGGTCTATTGCTGGCGATCTCATCTTCGATCTCGCATGACCTGTTGAAAGGTGTATTCGTCAAAAATATCTCGGAAAAGAACGAACTGCTGGCTGGCCGCATCGCCATGGCGGGCGCCATTGCCCTGGCGGGATATTTTGGTCTGCATCCACCGGATTTCGCCGCTGGCACCGTGGCCATCGCCTTCGGTCTGGCCGCCAGCTCTATCTTTCCGGTGTTGATGATGGGTATCTTCAATAAACGGGTGAATCGATCAGGTGCCATCTGGGGCATGGTCTCAGGCATCGGTGTGACCATGCTCTACGTGTTTCAGCACAAAGGCATCATGTTCATTCCTGGTACCGCATTCTTGGGTGACATGGCACCCAACTGGTTCCTTGGCATATCACCCAACGCCTTCGGTGCCGTCGGCGCGGTGGTCAACTTTGCCGTCGCCATCACGGTCTCCAAATTGACAGCTCCACCGCCGGAACATATCCAGCACCTGGTGGAAGACATCCGCGTACCCAAAGGAGCGGGTACCGCTACGGAGCACTAATCTACCTGCGGTTGGCAAAGCAGCACTCCTTGGCCCCGCGCATGCGGGGCCTTTCGTTTTTTCTCATGGCACTTGTGAAACCCGTGGCAGAGGCAGCTATCAACGACTTTTCATGCAACATGCAACGATCAGTTAGAATAGACCCATGGAAATCGAACTGATTGAGATTAGAGACTTTCTCGCTCAGCATCCCCCATTTGACTCGCTCCCCGATGAAAGGCTCAACCTGCTTCCGCGATCCCTGGAGATTCGCTATCTGCGCCGGGATAGTGTATTTCCTCCTCAGGGTGCAACCCACAGCTATCTCTATATCGTCCGCAGCGGCATCATTGATCTGCTCGATGAAAGTGACCATCTGGTCGAAAAGCTCGACGAGGGAGACATCTATACCATCCAGTGTCAGCTAGTCGATATTGGGCGAGCAACCCGGGGGATTGCCGTCGAGGATACCCTACTCTATCTACTGCCCTGTCAAGTGCTTCAGGATCTGCGCAATGCAGAACCTGATTTCAATCTGCATTTCAGCGAATCGATGCGCGAACGGCTCAAGCAGGCCGTCAGCACCATTCAGGAAACCATGAATCCGCATGACCTCTCCTTGCTCAGCCAGGATGTGTCCAGCCTGTTGAGGAAGGTCCCGGTGTTGGTATCGGCGGATACCAGTATCAAGGAAATCGCTCAGGTCATGACAGAAAACAATGTCTCATCGATCATGCTGACCAAACAGCGGGAATTGGTAGGTATGATCACTGACAGTGATCTGCGACGCCGTTGCGTGGCCGCCGAGGTGTCGACCGATGAACCGGCAAGCCGCATCATGTCGAGTGATCTCCAGACCATACAGAAGGACAGCCTGCTGCAGGAGGCACTGCTGAACATGACCCGTTTGCATGTACACCACCTGCCGGTCATGGATGGCGGGCGGGTCGTCGGCATGTTAACCGCCAGTGACTTGGCGCGACAACAAACGACGAACACCGCCTTCATCGCCACCGATATCCGCAAGAGCAATAGCCTGGATGATATTATCAAGGCCAGCAGTCGCCTGCCTGAATTGCAGCTTCAATTATCCAACTCCGACGTGACTGCTCTGCATATCGGCGAGTCCATCTCCTCGATCACCGATTCGATCACCATACGACTGCTGGAGATGGCGGAAGCGGAACTCGGTCCTCCGCCGATCCCCGATACCTGGCTGTGTGGAGGCTCGCAGGCCAGGCGAGAGCAATCCTCCCACTCAGATCAGGACAATGCGCTGCTGATATCCGACGACATGCGGGGAGAGCACAAAGCCTATTTCAGCACGCTTGCCGACAGGGTCTGTGACGGTCTCAATGCATGCGGCTTCATCTATTGTCCGGGGGAAGCCATGGCGTCAAATCCTTCCTGGCGCCAGCCCTTGAAATACTGGAAGAACTATTTCCATGACTGGATCGAAAATCCGGAACCGAAGTCCTTGATGCTCTCCAGCATCTTTTTTGATCTGCGACCCGTCTATGGTGAAATGAACCTGTTCAAGGAGTTACAAAAGGATATTCTGTCGAGAACAGAGAACAGCGGCATCTTCACCGCCTATATGGCGGCCAACGCCCTGCAGTTCCGTCCGCCCCTGGGATTTTTTCGCACCTTCGTGCTGATCCATGGAGGCGAACACGATGACACCTTCGACATCAAACACCGCGGTATCGTACCGATTACCGACATCGCTCGGGTTCTGGCCCTGTCCGAAGGTTTGCCCCAAACCAACACCACGGAACGGCTGAGGGCGGTGTCAGCCACCAATGCCTTGAGCGTTGAGATGGGTGAAAATCTGCAAGATGCCCTTGAATTCATTGCCAGCTTACGGATCCGTCACCAGGCGGGGCAGATCCGTCTCGGCATCAAGCCCGATAATTACCTACCGCCCATGGACCTTTCCGAACTGGAGCGCAGGCACCTCAAAGATGCCTTCAGCGTCATCCAAGATATGCAAAACACCTTGGAAAACCGCTATCAGAGCGGTCGATTTCGATGAATCTGAATATTTTCGACAAGTTCTTCGGGAAAGATTCACAACGTAAACGTCACCTCGCCAAGGCCCCGGCCGGACCGATGCAGGATTATCTCTCGGTGCCTTTACCCAATAAAAACAGCAGTTGTCAGGATCTGGATATCGTCGCCCTGGATCTGGAGACCACGGGTCTTGATCCAAAGCGGGACAAGATCCTCAGCTACGGTTTGGTTCATCTGCGCAGGATGTCCATTCTGCTCGAGACCTCGAAACATGGCTACGTTTCCGTAACCGAGGAAATCCCCGAGGAATCGGCTGTCATCCACCAGATCACCGACGATGTGGCAGCTTCTGGAAGACCCATTGAAGAGGTGCTGCCCATCTTGCTCGAAGAATTGGGCGGTCGAGTCATGCTGGTGCACTATGCCAGAATCGAGCAGAATTTCATTGACGCGGCATGCCGACAACTCTACGGCCTACCTTTCATCATACAAACCGTTGATACCCTAGTGCTTGCGCAGCGACTTTTCGAGATCCGCAATCACACCTATCAAACCGGCAATCTCAGATTGTTCAATCTTCGTCCAGGTTACAATCTACCGCAGTACAAGGCCCACAATGCACTGAGCGATGCCCTGGCGACCGCCGAACTGTTTCTGGCCATTGCAGCCGATATGTATCCCACGCAGACACATTGCCGCTTGGAGCGTTTTCTGACCAATTGATGGGATTGACACCAAGCCTGAGATAGACCTGAGCATGATGCCATGAATTACAAACTACCCGTTCTCTATAAAAAGCTGCTGATCCTCGCCGTGGTTTTTGGTCCGATCGTCTGGCTGATGTTCACCGATGACGGACAACGCCGAACCGACACTGTGGTCCTTTGGCTGTTCGGTGAGAAGGAGATCAAAATGGATTTGCAAGTGCTGGATAGCCGGTTTACAGAAGGTGAGTTGAAAAGCGTCTATCCTGACCTGGAGTGGCAATGCCAAGACTATCAAACAACCTACGGGAACCGCTTGTGTGTCAGTCGAGTCGGGGTTTTCAACGGCATTCCGTCCCACTATATCAGTTTCTTTTTCAACACAGGACAGTTGTCAGCCGTGAAGCTCAATTATCGTGAAAACAACCATCAACATCTTGAAAATCAGCTGCGACAGCTATTGGGAGCACCGGAACTCGAGGCTCGGACCAGCGTCAGCGAACCCGACCCGGATACCGTAATACAATGGCGCACCCCGTACGGCATGCTGGTCATGAAGAAAATTTTGCTCAAGACAGAAGAACCATCCCTATTTTGGCTATCCAGTTCCCATCTAACACATTAGGACATTCGAACATGTTTAATGAAACGGTAAAAATCACACACTTGATAATTCATTCTGGACGTAACACGCTATCTGCTCTATAAAACAAACGAATAAGCCCTGACCAGCAGCGCAGGCAGACCAAATCAAGAACAAACTCAACATATTTAATATCGATACACCAAAAAATTGTTCAGTCTATCCACTGGAGTTTTGCGGAAAGCTGGACCGACTCATCCATTTGACAGAACCGACCAAGGAGACCTAACACCATGGCTGAAAAGGTATATGACGTACCCGCCGACTTCGCCGCTCAGGCAAATATTACCAGTGACCAATACAAGGATATGTACCAGCGATCCGTCAGTGATCCGCAAGGCTTCTGGGCCGAACAGGCCAATGCATATCTTTCCTGGTTCAAGCCATGGGACAAGGTGCTGGATTGGAGTTTCGGAGAAGACGATCTGCATATTGAGTGGTTCAAGGGTGGAAAAATCAACGTCTCCTTCAATTGTCTGGACCGCCATCTGGACAGTCGCGGCGATCAGACCGCCATCATCTGGGAAAGTGATGACCCTTCGCGGGACAAGGCAATCACCTATCGTGAATTGCATGCGGATGTGAATAAATTCGCCAATGTGCTCAAGGATCGCGGCGTTAAGAAAGGAGATCGGGTTTCGATCTACATGCCCATGATACCGGAAGCGGTTGTAGCCATGCTGGCCTGTACCCGCATCGGCGCCGTTCACTCCATCGTCTTCAGCGCTTTCTCTCCCGATGCACTCAAGGACCGCATCCTTGATTCCAATTGCCAATGTGTCATCACCTCTGATCAATCGATCCGCGGCGGCAGGACGATCCCACTGAAGGCCAATGCCGACAAAGGTCTGACCCACTGTCCGGATGTACACACCTGTATCGTGGTGAAACATGGCGGAGAATCGGTTGATTGGCATGAAGGCCGTGATGTCTGGTATCACGAAGCCCTGGCGGCTGCCGACCCGGTCTGTGAGCCGGAACAGATGGACGCTGAAGACCCCCTGTTCATCCTCTACACTTCTGGGTCTACCGGCAAACCCAAGGGGGTATTGCACACTACCGGTGGCTATCTGCTGCAGGCAGCGATGACCCATAAGACCGTCTTCGACTACAAAGACGGCGAAGTCTACTGGTGTACCGCCGATATCGGCTGGGTCACCGGTCACAGTTACATTGTCTATGGTCCTTTGACCAATGGGGCGATCAGCCTGATGTTCGAAGGCATCCCCACCTATCCCGACGTATCGCGCTTTTGGGAGATCTGCGACAAACACAACGTGGCCAGCTTCTACACTGCTCCTACCGCGATTCGCGCTTTGATGGCATCCGGTGAGGAGCCGGTAAAGAAAACCGCTCGTTCGAGTCTGCGTCTGCTAGGCACCGTTGGGGAACCGATCAACCCAGAGGCCTGGGAGTGGTACAACCGGGTGGTGGGCGACAGTCGTTGTCCGATTGTTGACACCTGGTGGCAGACGGAAACCGGCGCGCACATGCTGACCCCGCTGCCGGGTGCCACCCCGTTGAAACCGGGTTCGGCCACCTTGCCGTTCTTTGGAGTGCAACCCGTACTCCTGGATGATCAAGGCAACGAGATCAATGGCAATCCAGCCGCCGGCAACTTGGCCATCAAACACCCCTGGCCGTCCCAAATGCGTACGGTCTACGGAGACCACCGGCGGTTCTTTGAGACCTACTTCCAGATGTATCCGGGATACTATTTCACCGGGGACGGCGCACGCCGGGATGAGGATGGCTTCTATTGGATCACCGGGCGCGTAGATGATGTGCTGAATGTCTCCGGCCACCGACTTGGTACGGCCGAGATCGAATCAGCCCTGGTATTGCATGAAAAAGTGGCAGAAGCCGCTGTCGTTGGGTACCCCCATGATATCACCGGCCAAGGCATCTACGCCTATGTGACCCTGATGGCTGGCGAAGCAGGCAGTGATGAATTGAGTAAGGAGCTGGTAAACCTGGTTCGCAAAGAGATTGGCCCCATCGCCAAGATCAATCTGCTGCAATGGGCGCCGGGACTGCCCAAGACCCGTTCCGGCAAGATTATGCGCCGCATCTTACGCAAGATCGCCGCCAACGAGCTGGATACATTGGGTGATACTTCAACACTCGCGGATCCATCCGTGGTGGACAACCTGATCGATAACAGACTGAACCGTTGATGAGCGGTCAGTCATGAACGCTCGAGGGGTGCTTCCAGCACCCCTCTTTGTCACTGGGCTGCTAAGTTGCCGTACAGCCGTTCTGCAATGACTCTTGGCCTTGCCCGCGAATCCAATCAGTCGATCTCGTATTGGCTGGAAGTGGTATCTAAAGAATTACAATGGTTGGTCGATCTAATAGGCAGGATTTATGTATAAGACAATTGATTACAAAGAGATAAGTTAACCAGGACCCGTATAACGTCTAAGGCGTTCTTTAGCCTTAAAACAGGAAATCAAGCGTTCTTAATAACTTAACTAACGCAGCAACAATTATTTTTATCAACGCAAGCCATTCAGTAACCGACGTGGATAAGCCAGCAGCCATTTCACCCGCTTTGCACTACCCAGAAACTACGGAACAGGCAAATGAATATTTACGCCTAGTCCTACCGATGCTAGTCCGCTTTCACCTGCCGCCCAATCCCATCAACTTCACCCTATGTTACGAACACATTGCGGGCCTGAACAAGGAACTGTCCTTTACCTTGGAAAAGGTCCTGAAAGAAAAACAGGGGCTCTCCCCGGAGGACGCAGCCGAACTCTATAGGCAGTACATTTGGGATGTGGACAGGAGGATTGTTGATCAGCAGAGTAAAGACCTTTACATGGTGATGAGCGAAACCATCTCTGGAATCGATGATTCGACCTCAAAGGCCACAAATTCAGGTGAAACGCTCAAAAACTGTACCACCAAGTTATCTGAAAGCGGGGACCTGCACGAGATGCGCAACGTCATTGCTGAGGTGGTCTCTGAGACCAAGACGATTGCGGAAAGCAGCCAACAATTGCAAAAGATGCTGTCGGAAACCAAACAGGAGGTTGAAAGCCTGCGTGAAGAGCTGGAGCGTAGCCGGGAACAGGCGACCACTGACCCACTGACGGGGCTACTCAATCGTCGTGCATTCGAGCAGCAACTGGCCTGTGTTACCAGCGAAGCCAATCAATCGCGGGATAGCCTGGGCCTGCTGATCATCGATATCGACAAGTTCAAACGAGTCAATGACACTTACGGACACCTGATTGGTGACAAAGTCATTCGGTTTGTCGCAAAACAATTGACAAACAACATCAAAGGCAAGGATATCGTGGCACGTATCGGTGGCGAGGAATATGCCATTCTCCTTCCGAACACCCAGTTGGATAATGCCAGAATTCTCGCGGAATCGATCAGGGCGAACATCGAAAGAAGCAAACTCAAGCGAACCGATACCAGCCAATACATCGATGGCGTGACTGTCTCGATTGGGGTCACCGCCTACAAACACGGCGAGATCACGGATGATTTTCTAGAACGAGCGGATGAAGCCCTCTATAAATCAAAAAACAATGGCCGCAACAGGGTGTCGATGTCGTTCTAGGTCTCACAGTTCGACAGGCATATAGAAAAAGACAAACCGCCCCTCTTCAATATCTATCTTCAGGGTCGCCCCGTGATAGACCCCATAGTCCACATACCCGGGAACTGCACTGTGCTGGTGACATTCACTGGCATGCCGGGGGGACTCGTAATCCCGATCGCGGTCATACCAGGAGAGCAGCATATGTTCTCCGAGCCGTTCACTGGCCTCCCGGTTAGCCAGTCGCATAGCCTCCAAATAGTCGTGCAAAGGCGGGATGGGACTGAGTGTCACCTGTTCGATGTGTGACATGTCCGGCGGCTTCGGAACAGGACAGGTATAACCGCCATCCTCGTTATCTTGCATCTTAGTCTACCGATTGTCGAAAGCTTTGATCAGGCATGAAAACCTGCTCTATACTAGCTGCCCCCAAAGCAAACCGTTAATGACAATGATCAAGATCTACGGCATTCCCAACTGTGACACCATGAAAAAGGCCCGCAAATGGCTGGACGAGCACAAAGTCGACTATGAATTCCACAATTTCAAGAAAGACGGTCTGGATGCGTCACTTCTCAACGACTGGATCAGCCAACTGGGTTGGGAAATGCTGCTCAACAAGCGGGGCATGATGTGGCGCAAACTGGATGAACAAACCAAGGCGAATATCGATCAAGCCAGCGCCATCCGGATCATGCTGGAGATGCCCTCGATCATCAAACGCCCGGTACTCGACACCGGCAACTCCCTGCATGTGGGTTTCAAGGCAGAGACCTACCAGGACATCTTCCTCTAATACCCACAATTCTGCAGGTTGAACAATCTGCAGTCCCCTCCAACACCCCGTTTTTTGCCTGTATAATGGCCCGGTTTCGACGCACAGGACAGGCATCTATATCGATGTCTCGAACATGTCTCGGTTGTACCAACCTCCTGGGCGCGGCCAAATTCCTCAAGGTGGTACCAATGATCAAGATCAATGAAAACTTCAACAAACTTCAGGCCTCTTACCTGTTTTCGGACATCGCCAAACGGGTCACCGCCTTCCAGCAAGCCAATCCGGACAAAGCCATCATTAAGTTGGGGATCGGCGATGTCACCCGTGCCCTGCCCGACGCCTGCATTCAGGCCTTCCATGCAGGGGTCGACGAGATGGCCAATGACCACAGCTTTCATGGCTATGGCCCGGAGCAGGGTTATGATTTCCTGCGCGAGGCCATCGCGCAAAACGACTTTCAGGCCCGTGGTTGTGATATCGCGGCCGATGAGGTCTTCGTCAGTGACGGGGCCAAATGCGACTCGGGAAATTTTCAGGAGATCTTCGCCACTGATATCACCGTGGCGATCCCCGATCCGGTCTACCCCGTCTACGTAGACACCAATGTCATGGCTGGCCGCAGCGGAGAGGCCAGCGACGGCCGTTACGCGGGCCTGGTCTACCTGGACGGGAACAAGGCAAACGGCTTCATCCCCGACCTGCCCTCGACGCCGGTGGATCTGATCTACCTCTGTTTTCCGAACAATCCCACCGGCGCCACCGCCAGCCAGGCCCAGTTACAGCAGTGGGTCGACTACGCCCGGGAACACAAGGCCCTGATCCTGTTCGATGCGGCCTATGAGGCCTTCATCCAAGACGACTCACTGCCCCACTCGATCTTCGAGGTGGAAGGTGCCCGGGAAGTAGCGGTGGAATTTCGCAGCTTCTCCAAGAACGCCGGGTTCACGGGCACGCGCTGTGCCTACACGGTGGTGCCCAAGGAGTGTATGGCCTATACCGCCACCGGTGAGCAGGTCCCAGTCTACGGGCTGTGGAACCGTCGTCACACTACCAAGTTCAACAGCGTCTCCTACCCTGTGCAGAAGGCCGCCGCAGCAGCCTACAGCGAGGCGGGTAAACAACAGATCAAGGCATTGATCGACTATTACATGGAGAACGCCAAATACATCCGTGAAAAGATGCAAGCATTGGGTTACGACTGCATCGGCGGCGAAAACTCACCCTACATCTGGATCGATGCCAAGGGGGACTCCTGGGACTTCTTCGACACCCTGCTCAACCAAGCGGGTGTGGTTTGTACACCGGGTGCCGGCTTCGGCAAATGCGGCGAGGGTTTCATCCGCATCAGCGCCTTCAACAGCCTCGAGAATGTTCAGAAGGCGATGCAGCGCATCAGCCAGGCTTTGTGATCCAGCAACGAATACCGAATCCGATTTCACTGCCACAGAGGTCGTAAAGATTGACTTCATCATTCTCACGAGTTGTCTGTGGAAAACCATGTAGCCACCACTATGCCCATAACCAATGATTTCAAAGAACGACTTGCCGGCCACCTGGAAGCCATCGCCGACCACTACGGCACCCCCTTTCATCTGTATGACGAAATGGGTATCCGCGAGACCGGCACTGGCCTGAACCAGGCCTTTGCCGACTTCCAGGGCTTCAAGGAGTACTTTGCGGTTAAGGCCCTGCCCAATCCACGCATTTTGCAGATCATGCAGTCCATGGGCTTCGGCTTCGACTGCAGCTCGATTGCCGAGCTGCGGCTCAGCCGTGATCTCGGCGCCACTGGCGAAGACATCATGTTCACCTCCAACGACACCAGCGATGCGGATTTCGCCGCTGCCGAGGCGGCGGGCGGTTGCGTCCTCAATCTTGATGACATCACCCTGGTCGACAAGGTCCCTAACATGCCGGAACTGATCTGTTTCCGCTACAATCCGGGTGATCAGCGCAGCGGCAACAGTATCATCGGCAACCCGATCGAGGCCAAATACGGCGTCGCCCATAACCAACTGCTGGATGCCTATCGACTGGCGAAGCAGCGGGGCGCCAAGCGCTTCGGTTTGCATACCATGCTGGCTTCCAACGAATTGAACTACAGTTACATGGTGGAGACCACCCGAATGCTGCTGGAACGGGTGGAATGGATTGCTGCACAACTGGACATCGATTTCGATTTCGTGAATATCGGCGGCGGGCTGGGGATCCCCTATCGACCCGGTGAGCAGCCGCTCGACATCCAGGCCATGGCCCACGAGATCGGCGAACTCTTCGAAGTGTTCAAGACCCACAACGGCTATGTCCCCAAACTCTACATGGAGAGCGGCCGTTACATGACCGGCCCCCACGGCGTGCTGGTGACCCGCGCCATCAACCGCAAGGAGATCTACCGCACCTATGTGGGGGTGGACGCCTGCATGTCCGCCCTGATGCGTCCCGGTATGTATGGCGCCTATCACCACATCGATGTGCTGGGAAAACACGGTGAGCAGGAGACGGTGGACGTGGCCGGCTCGCTATGCGAGAACAATGACAAGTTTGCCATCCAGCGCCCCCTGCCCAAGATCGCGGACGGGGATCTGCTGTATATCCACGACACCGGTGCCCACGGCCACGCCATGGGTTTCAACTACAACGGCAAGTTCCGTCCCAAGGAGCTGTTGCTTCGCGCAGACGGCAGTGTCGAGCTGATCCGTCGGGAAGAGACCCTGGATGACCTGTTCGCCACACTGAATTACCAAACGGATGTCTTCGTACCGGGAGCCGATTAGATCAGCGCTAGGCCTCCCGAGTGGGCACGATATGTACCGGGATCGGAGATTTCCGCAACACCCCCTCACTGGTGCTGCCGAGTAAGAGTTTGGCGGCCATGCCCTTGCCGTGCGAGCCGAGCAGGATCATGTCTGCCGAGTGTTTTGCCGCCTCTGCGAGAATCTCCCCAGCCCCTTGCCCCGACACCAGCAGGGCCTTGCAGTCCAGTCCGTGATCCCGCAACGTCTGACTGATTTCCTGCAGACGACTGTGCTCTTGATGGTAACGTTGCGCCACTGCATCACGGATCGCCTGCGGATCCGCTTCTATGCCTCCCAACATGGGGTCCGGTTCATAGGCGGTGAACACCGGCCCGGGTTCGGGCTCAGTGACATGCAACAGGGTCAACCTCGCCGAAAGCGCCCTGGCCAGCAGCTCCGCTTCCTTGATCACCTTATCGAAGGCATCGAAAAAATCGATGGCAACCAGGATCTTATACATATTCATCGATGCCCAGCACTGTGCTGACATACTCCTGTTCCGCATGCTGCTCAAGGGCGGCATAGGCGCTCAGGGCGCGCTGCGAACGAGGGTCAACCGCCTGTTGGCTCGGTGATGAGGGTCCGCGGGTGCGAAACAGCAAGGCCTCCACTTCTCTGGCGGCACCGACCGCCCGCAAGGTCAGGTTCGATTCGGCAGAGCCTGCCGTGGCAAGCACAGCGGACCCATGGTCGAGCGCAGAACGCTCCCTGGCAGCCTGCTGGTCAACAGGCAGCTGGTTAATCGGCCGAACAAAGGAACCGCTTATCTGCATGGGTCAGGCAACTCTTGTCCTTTCAGCTCGAATAGGATTGGAGCTTGTTATTATAGTCTAAAGAAGGGCTTAAACCAGAGATTCGGCGGTATAACCGGCACTCTGCACGGCCGCGATCAACTCGTCCACGTCAACCGACCCCGTAATTAATGCCTCACCTGTCTCTAGATTGACTTCAGCCTTGTCGACTCCATTGACGGCCTCCAGGGCCTCACTGACGCTGGCTAGGCAATGGGGACAGGTCATACCGGACACACTGAGTTTGATAGGCATGGCTCTCTCCAAAATGGTTGGTTTAAAGAAGCGTAATCGATTGGCATTGCTCACCACGGTCACCGATGATAGGGCCATCGCGGCACTAGCGAACATGGGCGGCAACAGCCAACCGGTCAACGGAAACAAGGCACCCGCCGCCATGGGTATACCGATCACATTATAAATGAAGGCGCCAAACAGGTTTTGTTTGATGTTGCGCAGAGTGGCGCTGGAGATGGCGATGGCATGGCAGACATTACTCAGGGAATCCCCCGCCAGGGTGATGTCTGCATTACTGATCGCCACATCGGTGCCACTGCCGATGGCGAAGCCGGTATCCGCCTGGGCCAGAGCCGGTGCATCGTTCACCCCATCGCCTACCATGCCGACCCGAAATCCTTGAGATTGCAGTGCCTTCACCACCTCGAGCTTGTCGCCAGGCAGCGCCTGGCTATGAATCTCATCGATGCCGAGCTCCGCGGCCACCCTGCTGGCGGTGGCTTGATTGTCACCGGTGCACATGACAATCTTCAGGCCCTGTCTGTGCAGTTCATCGATTGCCGCAGGGCTGTCATACCTGATGGGGTCTCGCAGTAGCAACACCCCCATGAGCCGGTTATCCAAAGCCACCCAGACAGGGGTAGCGCCTTTGCCCGCCTCATTTTCCGCCTGCAGTTGCATGGTTTCAGGCAGCTCGAGGCCTTGATCCAACAAGTACTGCCGGCTGCCCAAGCAGACCGCCCTGTCTCCGATTCGCCCACACACTCCACTCCCGGCCTCTGCCAGGAAAGATTCGACCTTGTTGTATGCTATCCCGCGTGTTTCAGCCGCGGTAGTGATCGCATAGGCCAGGGGATGCGCGGAACCGCTCTCCACACTGGCGGCCAGGCCGAGCAGTTCCGTTTCGGTTACGCCCGCCACCGGTTCGACCTGGGTGACCCTGGGCCGACCTTGGGTCAGGGTGCCGGTCTTGTCCACCACCAGATGTGTCAGCCGGCTCGCGCTTTGCAGAGCATCGCTGTTGCGGATCAAGATATTCAACTGCGCGGCCCGGGCGGTGCCGACCATGATGGCAATGGGGGTGGCCAGACCCAGGGCACAGGGACAGGCGATCACCAATACGGCGATTCCGGCTCTGAGACCGTAGGCCATCTCGGGCGCGGGACCGAACAGCAACCAACCGCCGAAGGTCAGCAGGGCAATGAGGATCACCATCGGCACGAACACCGCGGAGACCCGATCCACCAGCCTGCCAATGGGCGGCTTGCTCATCTGCGCCTGTTTGACCATAAGGATGATCTGCGCCAGGGTAGTCTCATCAGCGATCCGTTCGACCCGCAACAGCAGGCTGCCGTTCTGATTGAGGGTGCCGCCGGTCAGCGGATCACCAGGACCCTTGGACACCGCCGCCGATTCCCCGGTCAGCATCGACTCGTCTACACTGGAAAGACCCTCGACGACGACACCGTCGATGGCAATCCGTTGCCCGGGCCTGACCCGCAACAGGTCACCGGGCCGTAGCAGAGAGACCGGCAATTCAAGCTCCATATCGCCACGAACCAGTTGTGCGGTCTTGGGCGAAAGACCGACCAGACTGCCGATCGCCTCGCTGGTGGTCCGCTTGGCCCGGGTCTCGAGTACATGACCGAGTTGCAGAAACGCCAGAATCAGCACCGAGGCATCGAAATAGAGCTTACCCATGCCCGCAGGCAGAAGGTCGGGCAGCAACACCAACAGGCTGGAGGAGAGCCAGGCCACCCCCGTGCCCATGGCCACCAGGGTGTCCATATTCGCAGAGAAATGGCGGGCCTGCTGCCAGGCACCCCGGTAGTAGTTGCCTCCGCTGTACCAGATGACTGCCAGACAGAGCAGTGCCACTCCGCCCCACACCAGTCGACCACCAGGCGTCACTAACGCTGGCAGCAATCCGCCGAAGTGCGCGCTCATCAGCCCAACTCCGACCAGCCCGGCGAACATTGCCTTACGCCAGGCGCGTCTGATCTCCTGGCGGGCCGCCCGGGCCTGTTCCGCATAAGGATCGGTGAATTCCTCCACAATCCTGGCCAACACCCCGGACTGAAGCAGACCGAACAACAGATTGGCGGGAGACAGGCGAGTACTGATGCGCCAGGCATCCCCTTCAGGGTTGATCTCGGCCTGCGCATCGAGCTGGCGGATCTGTCTGCTCAGCTCGTCATGGGGCAGATCCGGCACACGCAGCAACACAGAGTCAGTCATCTGCGGTGTCTCGACCAGCTGGGCTGGGTAGCCCTGATCGATCACCGCATCGACCACCGCCTGGGGATCGCCACCCTTGACCTGCGCGCGTTTCTCCAGCAGATTGACCGCGCTGTCCTGCACACCCTCGACAGCCCGAATCGCCCGCTCCACGCTGGCCACGCAGCTTGAGCAGGTCATATCCTCGATGGCGATGAGATAAGCGTGATCGATCTGTCGAGGTCCGGCATCGAGTGTATCGCTAGCCGGGGTCGGGCAGCTATCCGTAACGGCAGGTATGGGGCTGCTCGGGTAACCCGCTTGTTCTATCGCCGCGATCACCTGATGGGGCAGACCGCCGGTGACCCGTGCCCGGCTGTTGTCCAGATCGACCTCGACTTCCGTGACCTGGGGGAGTACTCGAATCGCCTTGTCCACCTTCGCCACACAATGCTGGCAGCTCATGCCTTCGATCTTGACCAGATAGGATTTCAAGCTGAGCCCTTCCCGATCCTTTGCATGTTGGCGGGCGGCCTCGGAAGAGGGGACGATCATACTCAGCCCGGCGGCCACCCCATGGGCCGACCACCCAACAGATGCAGGTGGATATGGAACACGGTCTGACCCGCCCCTGCATTGCAGTTGATCAAGGTGCGGTAGCCGGGTTCGGCGATGCCCTCCTCCTCCGCTACCTGTTTCGCTGCCAGATAGAGCTTGCCAATCAACTCAGCATCGTCAGATTGCAGGTCATTGAGGGTTGAGATATGCCGCTTGGGAATTACCAGAACGTGAGTCGGCGCCTGGGGATTGACATCCCGGAAGGCCAACACATCACCATCCTCGTAGACCACGTTGGGTTTGATCTCCCCGGAGACGAATTTACAAAATAGACAGTCAGTCATGGCATTTCCTTGTTTTTGATGTTCAGCACAGAGCACACAGAGACTCAATGTGCGTTTTCATTGGATTCATCAAGCCAGAAAGTTGAGCGACTGGCATGCTAAAAACTCAGTGTTCTCTGTGTCTCTCGGCAACTGCTCTGGGTAATTGCTCCTGCATGACTCTACCCTACCACGTCCTTGTGGGTTGCCGGCTTTGCTCTAACTCCTGCATCCTTGCAGTCGTGTGGATTGTTGAAAAAATCAAAACTCCGCACGCCCGCGAAAGGCATGGGCCAGGGTCACACCGTCCACGTATTCCAGTTCGCCGCCCATGGGCACGCCATGGGCGATGCGGGTGGTCTTAATGCTACGTGCCTTGGCCATATCGTGGATGTATTGTGCGGTGGCTTCACCTTCCACGGTCGCATTGGTGGCCAGGATCATCTCCTCGACTTCACCCTCGGCGAGTCGCTGATCGAGCAGATCCAGGCCGATCTCCCGGGGCCCTATGCCATCCAGGGGAGAGAGGTGTCCTCCCAACACGAAATAGCGACCCCGGTAGTCGATCGCCTGCTCAATCATGGACTGGTCTGCCGGGGTTTCCACCACGCAAAGCAGCGAGGCATCCCGCTGAGGATTGGCACAGAGTCGGCAGACCTCCATTTCAGTCAGGGTCCGGCACCGGCTGCAATGACCGATCTGCTGCATGGCCTCGGCCAGAACCCGCGCCAGATGCTTGCCACCTTCGCGATCCCGGTCCAACAGATAATATGACATGCGCTGGGCGGTTTTTGCTCCCACCCCGGGCAGGCAGCGTAGTGCCGTGATCAATTGATCCAGCAGCGGCTGTGATGCCATCGGCTCAGAACGGCAGTTTCATGCCGGGGGGCAGATTGAGGCCCGCAGTCAGGCCCGACATGCTTTCCTGCATCTTCTGGGTGATCCGCTGATTGGCGTCGTTCATCGCCGCTGCAATCAGGTCCTCCAGCATCTCCTTGTCGTCGCCCATCAGGCTGTCGTCGATCTCCACCCGGCGCGTCTCGTGTTTGCCGTTGACCGTAACCTTGACCAAGCCACCGCCGGACTCGCCGGTCACCTCTTCCCTGGCCAGCCGCTCCTGGGTCTCCTGCATCTCGGCCTGCATCTTCTGGGCCTGCTTCATCAGATTGCCTATGCCACCTTTCATCGGATTACCTCAATATTAAATAATTGAAAACAATATACTATGAATTATTTTTAAGCCCATTTATCAAGTCGTGTAATCTCAACCCACTGGCTTGATCGTACCCGGTACCGGCCGGGCATCGAAATGCTCCTGCATCTCCTTGACCAACGGATCATCGGCGAAGGCCTGCTCAGCCTGGGCCTGACGCGCTGCCGATTCCCGGGCCTGGCGCTGTGCCGGGGTTTCCCGCTCCGAGGCTTCAGCAGTGATCTGCAGTTTGACCTGTTCACCCAGCTGTTTTCGGATTCCCTCCAGCAAGCGCTTCTCCGACTGTCCCACCCGCAATTGCTGCTTTGTCGGGTCCAGTTTGAGTTGCAGGGTCGTCCCATCCCAGCTCTGAAACACACAATTCTTGGCCAATTGGCTGGTAATCCCGCCCAGCTTCAGATCCGCCACGAAACTGCCCCACTGGCGGGGATCCACATTGGCCATGGTCGCTGCCGGTTCGACTTTTGTTGCGACAGTCTGTGATGCGGCAGCGCGGGACTCTGCCGGCCGATTGGTGGGTCGCGTCGCTTTGACCGGCTGGGCTTGCCCTGTTGCCTTGCTCGCACTTGGGACCTGCTGTCCCGCTTCGAGGGGTCTGAAAGCAAGCATTCGCAGCAGGATCATTTCGAAACCACTGCGGGGATCCGGTGCCAGGGGCATTTCCTGTTGCCCGATCAGGCCGATCTGATAAAAGAGTTGCACGTCTTCCGCGACCAACGCCGTCGACAGCTCGGCCAATCTGCCCGCATCATAGGTTTCGGCGGGCCGCAATCCCGGTACGGTCTGCAGCAGTGCCAGTTGATGCAGCGCCCCCAACAGATCCTGTAACAGGGTATTGAAATCCGCAGCGAGTTCGGAAAGCTCGGCCACCCGCAGCAGCAGGGCCTCGCCGTCGTTCTCGGCAAGGGCCGCCAGCAGGTCATACACCGGATCACCACCGATGGTGCCGAGCATGCTGCGTACATCCTTGCCCCTGACGCTGCCGCCACCGAAGGCGATGGCCTGGTCGAGCAGGCTCAGGCCGTCACGCATACTGCCGTCCGCGCCCCGGGCCAACAGCGACAGTGACTCGTCGTCGAAACCAATCTTTTCCTGCTCGAGAATCTGCCGAAGCTGCCCTTCGATCTGTTCCCGGGACAGCCGCTTGAGGTTGAACTGCAGGCAGCGGGAGAGCACGGTGACCGGCACCTTCTGCGGATCGGTGGTCGCCAGGATGAATTTCACATGCGGAGGCGGTTCCTCAAGAGTCTTCAACAAGGCATTGAAACTACTACCCGAAAACATGTGCACCTCATCAATCAGATAGACCTTGTAGCGGCCCCTGACCGGTGCATAGGGCACGTTCTCCAGCAGCTCACGGGTCTGATCCACCTTGGTGCGGGAGGCCGCATCCACCTCCAACAGGTCCACGAAGCGCCCCTCTTCGATCTCCCGGCAGGCACTGCAGACCCCGCAGGGCGTGGCGCTCACCCCTTGTTCGCAGTTCAGGGACTTGGCGAAGATCCGCGCCAGGGTGGTCTTGCCCACTCCCCGGGTGCCGGTGAACAGATAGGCGTGGTGCAGCCGATCATTGTCCAGGGCATTGCTCAACGCCCTGACCACATGTTCCTGACCCACCAACTGACTGAACAGCTGCGGCCGCCATTTCCGGGCAAGTACCTGATATGACATTAACGGATCGATGAAATTGAAAAATCAGAGAGCGGTGAGTTTAACCCGAATCCGGTGATGATTCACGAATGAATCTATTGCAGGTATAGCCTGCTCCGATGAGCAGATGATGAATTGGCAAGAGTGCCTCATGGGTACACTGAGAAAAGGGTGGCGGCCGCCACCAGCCACACCCCGGCACACGATTCCACTGCTGCCGCTGCTCCCTTCCGGGCCTGACGGGGTTCACAGCTTCTCGTTGCGGGGGGACCGATAGCGCCCGCCATAGAACCTGGTGTGGAGCGGGATTATACCCAATATAATCAATTCACATCAGAGTATTTTTCGCCTATTTGCTCAACGCACCGCCGCTAAAGCGGATAGATTGAGCAGTCCGCGCACCGACACCCCCGGTGTGGCGATATGCGCCGACTTGGTCGTGCCCACCAGGATGGGGCCTATCGCGATACCCTCCCCCAGTACCTTGAGCATGTTGAAGGCGATATTCGCCGCGTCCTGATTCGGCATCACCAGCAGATTGGCTTTGCCCTGCAGGCGGGAATCGGGAAAGCGCTCGTTGCGCAGGTGTTCGGACAGGGCCAGGTCGGCGTGCATCTCCCCTTCCACTGCCAGGTCCGGCAGGCGCTGGCGAATCAGCTCGAGGGCCTCACGCATTTTCATCGCCGAGGGGGTGTCGTAGCTGCCGAAATTGGAATGGGAGACCAGGGCCACCTTCGGTTCGATGCCGAACCAGCGCACCTCGTCGGCGCAATGCGCGACCAGCTCGGCGATGGCTTCAGCATCCGGATCGATCTGCACCGAGGTGTCGGTGATGAAGATGGTACCGGAGTGCAGCACCAGGGCGCGCATGGAGGTCAGATGTCGGACACCCGGCTTGCGCCCGAGGACCAGCTCCACCTGCTCAAGGTGTTTTTCATAGCGTCCGACAGTGCCGCAGATCATGGCGTCCGCATCGTTGTTGGCCACCATCACTGCCGCCAGGGTAGTGAGATTCTGGCGTACGGTGCTGGACGCCTCCTTGGGTGAGTAACCCCGACGCGCCACACGCTGATAGAGCAGCTGGCAGTAGTAGTCGTAATGGGGATTGTCCAGGGGATCGAGCAGATCACAGTCCTGTTCCACCTGCATACTCAGCCCCAGGGTCTGGATCCGCTGCTCGATCACGGCTCGCCGGCCGATCAGGATCGGCCGGGCGATGCGTTGGTCGATCACCTGCTGGCTGGCCTGCAACACCTTTTCTTCCTCCCCTTCCGCGTAGACCAGCCGGGTGAACCGCTCTCGCGCCTTGTCGAACACCGGCTTCATGGTCATGCCGGTGCGGAATACCTGATGATGCAGCTTCTGGCGGTAGGCCTGCAGATCGTCGATGGGACGCTGCGCCACGCCGGACGCCATGGCCGCCTGGGCCACCGCGGGCGGCACAGTCTCCATGAGCCTTGGGTCAAAGGGCTTGGGTATCAGATAATCGGGTCCGAACTGCAGGCGCTGGCCGCCATAGGCGGAGCGTACGATGTCCGAGGCCTCCGCCTGAGCCAGCTCGGCAATGGCCTTGACACAAGCCATCTTCATCGCGCTATTGATTTCGGTCGCCCCGGCATCCAGAGCGCCGCGGAACAGGAAGGGGAAACAGAGCACGTTGTTGACCTGATTGGGGTAGTCGGAACGCCCGGTTGCGATCACCGCATCGGGCCGCACCGCTCTGGCCTTGTCCGGCAGGATTTCCGGCACCGGATTGGCCAACGCCAGGATCAAGGGGCGATCCGCCATCTTGTCGAGCCAGACCGGCTTGAGCACACCGGCGGCGGAGAGGCCGAGGAACAGGTCTGCCCCTTCCAACGCCTCTTCCAGGGTGCGCAGCTGCGTCTGTTTGGCATAGACGGCCTTGTAGGGATCCATTTCCTCAGTACGCCCCGCATAAACCACCCCGGCGATATCGGTCACCGTGATGTTTTCCCTTTGGAGCCCCAGATCCTCCAGCAGACTCAGGCAGGCCAGGGCCGCAGCACCGGCGCCGGCGGTCACCAGCTGCACCTGCTCGATGGGCTTACCCACCACCTTAAGGCCATTCAAAATCGCTGCGCAGACTACGATGGCAGTGCCATGCTGGTCATCATGGAACACCGGGATCTTCATATGTGCTTTGAGGCCTTGTTCGATCTCGAAACACTCCGGGGCCTTGATGTCCTCCAGATTGATGCCACCGAAGCTGGGTTCCAACCTGGCCACCGTATCGATGAAGCGCTGCGGATCAGTCTCGTCCACCTCGATATCGAATACATCGATATCGGCAAACTCCTTGAACAGCACCGCCTTGCCCTCCATCACCGGTTTGGAGGCCAAGGCACCGATGGCGCCCAGGCCGAGCACCGCGGTACCGTTGGTCACCACCGCCACCAGATTGCTGCGCGCGGTATAGTCGGCCGCGGTGAGCGGATCCTGCTCGATCTCCCGGCAGGCGTCCGCCACGCCCGGGGTATAGGCCAGGGCCAGGTCCTGCTGGTTGGCCAGGGGTTTGGTGGCCTTGATCTCCAGTTTGCCGGGTTTGGGAAGACGGTGGTAATCGAGCGCGGCGCGGCGCAGTTCTTCGGACATGGACGGACCTGCATTGAACGGTGGCGTATGGATCTAACCAGCAGATCATTCTATCTCACCTGGGGATGATGAGGATAATCCCTTGGGGGTCGAGTCATAAATTGTCGACAATATTTCTTGACAACGGCCTATTTATGGGAATAATTCGCGCTATTCTGAGATTAATGTCGACAATTTGCCACCCATCATGATTCTTGCCGCAGAAAACGATGCCACCACCCTGAGCGATCGGGTCTTCGAAACCCTGTGCTCGGCCATCGTCGAGGGAGACATCCCCGCCGGCAGTAAGATCAGCGAACCCGACCTGGCGAAAAAACTCCAGGTCAGCCGTGCGAGTCTGCGCGAAGCCATCGGCCGGTTGGAGGCCTGCCACCTGGTGACCCGCAAACCGAATGTGGGCGCCCGGGTGGTCGAGCTCGATGGCGAGCAGTTGTTGGAGATCTACCATGTGCGCGAGGCCCTGGAGGGTATGGCCGCCCGTCTGGCGGCGCGACACATGACCGAGCAGGAGATCGACGCCTTGCGATCGCTCGCAAGCGAACACAGCCGGCAGATCGAACAAGACCAGAGTGATGATTTTCAACAGGTCGGAGACCTGGACTTTCACTTTCTCATCGTGCAGGGCAGCCACAACAGCCGCCTGATCAATCTGCTGTGTGATGACCTGTATCACCTGGTACGCATGTATCGCCACCAGTTCGGCATGACCAGCCAGCGCACTCAGCCTGCCTTGGCGGAACACCGCGCAATCGTCGATGTGATCGCCGCCGGGGATGGAGAGATGGCGGAACTGATGATGCGCCGCCATGTACGGGCCTCGCGGGAGAACCTGGAGCGAATGCTTCAGCAGGCCGAGCGATTTGAATGAATTCTTAGACTACGAATACCAACCTTTAACCCAGAGAACCCAATATGATCTTTGACCTCGACCTGATACAAGACGTCTACACCAATTTCGACAGCCGGATCACAGCCGCCAAGGCCAAGCTCGACCGCCCGCTGACCCTGGCAGAGAAAATCCTCTATGCCCACTTGTCAGATCAGCAAAGCCTCGGACCTTTCAAACGCGGCGAGACCTATGTGAACTTCGCCCCGGACCGGGTGGCGATGCAGGACGCCACCGCCCAGATGGCCCTGTTGCAGCTGATCAACTCCGGACGCAAGAAGGTGGCAGTACCCTCCACCGTACACTGTGACCATCTGATCCAGTCCGACCAGGGCGCCGGGTCCGATCTCCCGGTAGCCATGCAGCAGAACCAGGAGGTCTATGACTTCCTGCAATCGGTCTCGGACAAGTTCGGTATCGGTTTCTGGAAACCCGGAGCGGGTATCATCCATCAGGTGGTACTGGAAAACTACGCCTTCCCCGGTGGTATGATCATTGGCACCGACTCGCACACGGTGAACGCCGGCGGTCTGGGCATGATCGCCATCGGCGTGGGCGGCGCCGATGCGGTGGACGTCATGGCGGGCATGCCCTGGGAGCTGAAGATGCCCAAGCTGATCGGCGTCAAGCTCACCGGCCGGATGAGCGGCTGGACCTCCGCCAAGGACGTGATCCTCAAGCTAGCGGGTATCCTCACCACCAAGGGCGGCACCAATGCCATCGTCGAGTATTTCGGCGACGGCGCGGATTCCCTCTCCTGCACCGGCAAAGGCACCATCTGCAACATGGGCGCAGAGATCGGCGCCACCACCTCCGTGTTCGCTTACGATCAGAAGATGGCCAGCTATCTCAAGGAGACCGGTCGTGCCGAGGTGGCGGATGCCGCCGATCAGATCCAACAACACCTGAAAGCGGACAGTGAGGTCTATGCCAATCCCGAAAAATACTACGATCAATTGATCGAGATCGACCTGAGCACCCTGGAACCCTATATCAACGGCCCCTTTACCCCGGATGCGGCCCATCCGATCTCCGAGTTCGCCCAGGCGGTGAAGGAAAAGGGTTATCCGGAAAAGCTCGAGGTGGGTCTGATCGGCTCCTGCACCAACTCATCCTACGAGGACATCACCCGCGCCGCCTCCCTGGCCCAGCAGGCCATCGACAAGAAGCTGGAGGTGAAGGCTGAATACATCGTCACGCCCGGTTCCGAGATGATCCGCTACACCACCGAGCGCGACGGCATCCTGGACAAGTTCAGCGCCATCGGCGGCGTGGTGATGGCCAACGCCTGCGGTGCCTGCATCGGCCAGTGGAAGCGCCACACCGATGACCCGGAGCGTAAGAACTCCATCATCACCTCGTTCAACCGCAACTTCGCCAAGCGCAACGACGGCAATCCCAACACCCACGGCTTCGTCGCCTCGCCGGAGATCGTCACGGCGCTCACCATCGCCGGCAGTATGACCTTCAACCCACTGACCGACACCCTGACCAACAAAGACGGTGACGAGGTCAAGCTGGACGAGCCCCAGGGCAAGGAACTCCCGGTGAAAGGCTTCGCGGTGGAAGACGCCGGCTATCTGGCTCCCTCCGAAGACGGCGAAAACGTCGAGATCGTGGTCGACCCTGACTCCAACCGTCTGCAGCTACTCACCCCCTTCGCCCCGTGGGACGGCCAGGACTATACCGGTATGCCCCTGCTGATCAAGGCCCAGGGTAAGTGCACCACCGACCATATCTCCATGGCCGGCCCCTGGCTGAAGTTCCGCGGCCATCTGGACAACATCTCGGACAACCTACTGATGGGTGCGGTGAACAGTTTCAATAGCGAGACCAACTCGGTGAAGAACCTGCTCAGCGGTGAATACGACAAGGTCTCCAGTGTGGCCCGCGCCTACAAGGGGCAGGGGCTGAAATCCATCGTTGTGGCCGAGGACAACTACGGTGAGGGCTCCTCCCGGGAGCATGCGGCGATGGAGCCCCGGCACCTGAATGTGGGTGCGGTGATCGTCAAGTCCTTCGCCCGCATCCACGAGACCAATCTGAAGAAACAAGGCATGCTCGCCCTGACCTTCGCCGATCCGGCGGATTACGACAAGATCCAGGAGGACGACCACCTGGATATCATTAGCCTGACCGGATTCGCCCCGGGCAAGCCTTTGACAATTCGGGTCGGTCATCAGGACGGCAGCACGGATGAGTTCCAGGTCAACCACACCTACAACGAGTTGCAGATCGAGTGGTTCAAGGCCGGTGGGGCTTTAAACCTGATCTCCAAAGAGCTGAATACTTAATCATTATCCAACCACAGAGAACACTGAGTTATCGTAGCGGTTTTCTCTGCGTTCTCTGTGATGGAAGCATTACCCGAGGGAAACATGACAAATTCCAAGATCATCTACACCGAGACCGACGAAGCGCCCATGTTGGCCACCCACTCCCTGCTGCCGATCATCCAGGCCTTCACCCAGGCGGCGGATGTGGAGGTGGAGACCCGGGATATCTCCCTGGCGGGGCGCATCATCGCCAACTTCCCGGACGATCTGAGCAAGGAACAGAGACAGCACGATGCCTTGGCGGAACTGGGTGAACTGGCCAAAACCCCCGAGGCCAATATCATCAAGCTGCCCAACATCAGCGCCTCGATCCCCCAGTTGCAGGCGGCCATCAAGGAGCTGCAATCCCAAGGCTATGACCTCCCGGACTATCCTGAAGAAACGCAAAACGACGAGGATGCCGCGATCAAGGCCCGCTACGCCAAGGTACTGGGCAGTGCGGTGAATCCGGTCTTGCGCGAAGGCAACTCGGACCGCCGGGTGGCCGGACCGGTCAAGGAATACGCGAAGCGCCATCCGCATTCCATGGGAGCCTGGGACGCGGATTCGAAGTCGCACGTCGCGCACATGAGCGAGGGCGATTTCTTCGGCAGCGAGCAGTCGCACACCATGGAAG